>WBZP01001221.1_pt4 | contig 18583 bp, 18 predicted proteins | sample 5204301 | NCBI WGS metagenome assembly WBZP01 (sample SAMN12412401, study PRJNA552823) | activated sludge metagenome | isolation source: activated sludge from nitrification reactor of wastewater treatment plant... | place: USA: Pennsylvania | collected 2017 | reverse complement strand
GGCGGCATTGGCCAGCGTAATGGCCACCAGTTCTGCTTATGCACACAACAGGGCTATCGACCAGACATATATCAACAACTATTTCACCGGAGAGGCTGCGTTTAAGGCCGTTACAGCCGATCAGCTTAAACAGATTTGGATGCAGCGGTACTTCCTGAATTTTATGATGGATCCAATTTCTTCCTATTATGAATACAGGCGAATTGGTTATCCTGTATTTCCAATTAATCCGTTAACCTCGCTGAACGAGAACAACAAAAATGCAATTCCCGTTCGTTGGTTATATCCCAGCTCCGAGGCAAATTATAACAGGGCAAACCTGATAGAGGCACTGGCAAGGCAATACGGAGGAGTGGATGAAATAAATAAGGTAATGTGGATATTACAGTAGGCAGTCAGTAGTACATATAGCGTTCATCCCCGGTGCCTTAGTGCACCGGGGCAATGAACAAATCACTTCAAAAGATTCACATCTTATTACTCATCAATCTACAGTGATGAAACAAATTCTTATTTTCTTTCTGGCAACCTTTATGCTCCGGACAGCTTCATCGCAAAATAGTCAATGGAACCTGATATGGCAGGACGAATTCAAATATAAAGGCCTTCCCGATTCCACGAAGTGGAGTTTTGATACAAAAGGCAATGCCCATGGTTGGGGTAATAATGAAAAGCAGTTTTATACAGAAAACAATACTGAAAATGCTGTTGTCGAAAACGGTGTCCTGAAAATTATTGCACGGAAACAAAAGACAGATAAAAGAGATTATACTTCGGCCCGCCTGATTACAAAAGCAAAAGCTTCATTCCAATACGGCAAAATTGCTGCCCGCATGAAACTGCCCGCAGGCAAGGGTACATGGCCTGCCTTTTGGATGCTGGGCAAAAACATTGATTCTGCGGGCTGGCCCCGTTGCGGCGAAATTGACATTATGGAACATGTAGGCTACCAGCCGGACAGTATTTACGGCACAGTACATACAGATACATATAACCACACGAAGGGTACACAAAAAACCAAAGCGCTGTTTATTAAAAAGCCGTACACAAAGTTTCATACATACTCCATAGAGTGGACTCCCGAAAAAATGGATTTTTTTGTGGACGGCAAGAAACTCAACTCTTTCAGCAACGAACATCGCACCGATAAAGAGTGGCCATTTGACCAGCCTTTTTTTATCATTCTCAACCTGGCTATAGGAGGCAACTGGGGCGGCAAGCACGGAATAGATGATTCGGTTTTTCCTGTTACAATGGAAGTGGATTATGTCAGGGTTTATCAAAAAAAATAATTGTATGCGTTTGATTATTTATTAATGAAAAAATGGTGGCTGCTTCATATCGTTCTTCTTTTTTGTTTTATTGCATCCGCACAAAACCCGGATTCTCCCCCCTGGGACAACACTATCTATAAAAATTGGACCGGCGAATTTCAGTTAGTGCAAATAAAATCACATGTTGACAGTGTTCTTCAAAAGGCATGGTTTTACAGCAGCACAAAAACAATCCGGCAACCGCTTATCGTTTCATTGCACACATGGAGCGGTGATTACAACCAGGAAGACCCGTTGGCCAAAGAGGTGTTACTGCGTGACTGGAATTATATTCATCCGGATTTCCGGGGACCGAATAATAATCCAATGGCCTGCGGAAGCGAATTGGTGATTGCTGATATTGAAGATGCAATTTTGTATGCAGTGAAGCGGGGAAATGTGGATATAAACAATGTACACATCATCGGCGTTTCCGGCGGCGGATATGCTGCACTGCTTGCCTACATGAAACTAACCTATCCTGTAAAAAGTTTTAATGCCTGGGCATCCATCAGCGACCTTACAAGCTGGTACTGGGAATCGAAAGGGCGCAATGCGAAATATGCAACCGATATTGAGTTGGTGGCAATGAGCGAAGAAAAAATGAATTGGACAGAATTGTACAATCGTTCCCCGATAAACCTTCCGGCACCGGCACAAAGAAAAAAGGCAACGCTGAATCTTTACACCGGCATTCACGATGGTTATACAGGTTCTGTTCCCATCACTCATTCCGTCTTGTTTTATAATAAAATTGCTGCAGCGCTTTTCCCTGGTAAAGAAGAACATCTTATTTCCGACAGTACAATTGTTTCGCTGCTTGCTAAAAGAAAAAATCCGGATGCTGATACTTTGCAGAAATTATGTACCCGCATTATTCATCTTCAGAAGCAACTGTCGGGTTTAAGTTTTACCCTGTTTGAAGGCGGACATGAAATGCTGGTTCCTTCAGCACTGGTCTTGCCTCCGGTTGATGGAAACAAAAACCTGGGGAATTTAAACATACTCACTATCGGAGATTCTAATGGCTCATTTGAATATGGCTGGTCGCAGCAAATGGTAAAACTGCTGCCGTATTCAACTATTATCAATAAATCAATTTCTGGAAACACTATAGGGTTTGATAACCTTGATAAGCCCGAACTGAACACACTGAGGAATGTGCAGCAATATTTAGATGATGCTTATAATAAAATCTCTGCAGGCGCAGAGCTTGATTTTATTTTTTTGGGGATTGGCACAAATGATGCGAAAGTCGTATTTAAAGACAGGCAAAAGGAGGTAGTTGTCAATATGAATACTTTGGTGCAACAGATAAAAAATCATGTGGTTGCCCATCATAAAAAAATGCCTGTTATCTGCATTATTTCTCCACCCCCAATGGATGAGCAAAAGATTGACAAGATGAAGTATGGTGGAGGAGATTTACGACTTCAGAGAAACAACAGGCAGTTTAGCAAAATAGCAAGCACAAACCAGGTTTATTTCCTGAACACTTATGACAGGCTCAAAGAAAATTTTGGGATAAAAACTATAGATGGCATTCACCTGAATGAAAAAACTCAGTTTGAGCTTGCCGCTTACATACTCAGTTTTATCAACTCAATTCAACAAAAATGAGGAATTCATATTTGGCTTTGTTTTTTGTTTTGTTTACCGGCACAACGAAACTGGAGGCTCAGACAAAAACCCGCTTAAACAGAACGGTAGCTGATACAAATGTTATATTGCCTCCGGCCTGGGCTTTTGGAATTCTTTATGGAGGTTATACAGACCAGCAGGAAACAATTGAACGAATAGAACAAATTAAAAAGCATGATTATCCGATTGATGCTTATTGGATTGATTCGTGGTTCTGGAGTTATAACGATAAAGGAAAAGGCCCGGCGAAGTATATTGATTTTGTTGCTGATACAGTTAGTTATCCCAATAGAAAATCAATGTGGCATTATTTGCAGAAGAACAACATCAAAGGCGGGTTCTGGATTTGGGATTGTATTCTTGAAACGGGAAATGAAAAAGCCTTTAATGATTTTAAGTCGAAAGGTTTTTTCTCAAGTGTTTACCTCAATACCAATTCTTGGCATAACGGAAGCAGAAGCACGGCTATGTTTCAGAATGGAAAAGAAGAAAAAGGAACACAGTGCGGAAATATAGATTTTACTAACCCCGCAGCCGTCGGTTACTTTAAGCAAAAGATGAAACCTTTCTTTGGTGAAGGGGCCGATTTTATTAAGCTTGACCGCACCTCAAATATCAGCACCTGCAAAGCAATGTTTGAAATGAGCCAGCAGTTTGGCAAAGAAACAAAAGGCAGGGGCTTCCTGCTTTCGCACAGCTTTGATACAGAAAATGAAGAATATAAACGCTACCCGACTAAGTGGACTGATGATACAAGAAGCGACTGGACTGTCGAAAAACCAGTAATCGGTTTTAATGATTGGGTGCCCAATGTGGCCTTCAAGGAGAATATCACCATGTTTACTAATCCTGCAAACAAAACAAGCAGCATTCCTTTTCTTACAAACGATATGGGCGGGTTTGATATGGGAAAAACGGCGATGCCTGATGAAGAACTTTTTATTCGTTGGATGCAGTTTTCCATGTTTAATCCAATTACTGAAGTTTTTTCGCAACCAGAAAACCCAACGGCAAACCTTGCATGGAAATATTCAAAAAGGGCCGATACTCTTTTCAGGAATTATGCTCATTTACGAATGCAGCTGTTTCCTTACATCTACAGTTATGCTTTGCGAAGCCGTATTGAAGGAAGGCACATGATTGGAAAATTTCCCGAACATAATTATCAATACAGCTTTGGAGATGAAATGTTGCTTGCTCCTGTATATGAAAAGAATGCAGCTGAACAAACGGTTTTTTTGCCAGACGGCAAATGGGTGAACTACTGGACCGGAGAAACAAAGGAGGGAAACCAGCTCATTTCAGTTGCTGCTCCTCTTGAGCAGGTTCCGCTGTTTGTTAAGGCAGGCTCTGTTATACCAATGCGTAGTTATGCCTCTGCTGTTGAGGAGGGAAACAACAGTATGCTGACACTGCATGTGTATCCCGGCACTGACGGCTCATTTACATTACTGGAAGACGATGGGATTAGTAACGATTACCTGAAGAATATTTATGCGTCAACAAAAATCACACAAAAAGTCAATGGTGAAAATCTTGTTATAACGATCAATCCTGTAGAAGGGTATTACAGAAAAATAGAAAACCGGCGAGACTGGATATTGGTTATTCATACCGATAATGTGTGTCGCTCTGTTACAATTAATGGAAAGAAAAAAGATGCTGAAATTGATCAGCTCAGATCATCGATAGTAATAAAAACGGGCAGGCAGTCTATAAACAGAAAACTAGCTATTGCTGTTTCCTTTTCAGCACAGGTTAAATAGTGATAACTAATCTGGATGTAGAAAGTCGGGAAATTTAAAGTGCCCTCCCTCATAAGTTTCTATATTTGGGTATGCCCTCTCACAGACACAATCGTTACTACTGGCTTGCTGCCGGAATTTTGTTTGCAGCACTTTGGGGCTCTGCATCAACCGCTACAAAGCTTGGGCTAACAGTAGCACAACCTCTGGTAATCTCTGTTATTCGGTTTGGTATAGCGGCTGCTATAATGTTGATTGTGTCACACTTAATTGGACGACAACGACTACCAAAGGGAAAAGAATGGAAACAAATAACGATTTACGGGTTGCTCAATATAACCATTTACTTGGGGTGTTATGTAGTTGCCATGCAAAAAGTTACTGCCGGAATTGGCGCATTGGCCGTTGCAACAAATCCTGTGTTTATTAGTTTTTTTTCGGTTCTTTTTTTAAAAAAGAAACTTACGCCATCAATAATTTTTTCACTTCTTATTTGTTCTGCAGGTGTTGTTTGCGCTTCGTGGCCATTATTTGCCGGAGCAACCGTCACGGCTGATGGACTTTTGATATTGCTCTTCAGTATGCTCTCCTATTCGTTGGCAGCTATTTATTTTTCTTCAAAAAACTGGAACGGACTTTCTCTTTTTACAATTAACGGATGGCAAACGCTTTTGGGTGGCATACTGCTGTTGCCAGTTACTCTTTTTTTCTATAAGTCGTCTGCTAATCATTACGGTATAAATTTCTGGTACTCTGTAATCTGGCTTGCTGTCCCCGTTTCAATTTTTGCAGTGCAATTATGGCTTTGGCTGTTAAGGCAAAATCCCGTTAGGGCCGGGCTTTGGCTTTTTCTCTGCCCGCCATTTGGCTTTGTGCTTGCGGCCTGGATAATGAAAGATATAATCACTATTTATACCATTGTCGGGGTATTGCTTGTTAGCGGTGGCCTGTTATTGTCAAGAATTAATTTCGGCAGAAAAGAAATGATACTTGACTAGCCGTTGGTATTGTGCCGATAATAATAGCGGAGCAAAGGGATTATGGTTCTTTGGCTGGCTAATCTAAAAGCAAAAAATCCGGAACTCCGGGTTTTTTGTGGTGTGGGGCGGGATCGAACCGCCGACACAAGGATTTTCAGTCCACTGAATACTAACGTTTTAAAGGTAAAACTCATTCTCTTTCAAGTAGCTTTTGCTTTATAAATATACCAGAGTGGTAGCTTTTTTGGTAGCGAATTTAGCACCTGCAAATAATGCAACAAGGCAATTCAAAATACCGAATACCTCAGCATTGAATAATACAGGTACATTTTATGGGAATCCTTTCCCATCACAATAGCCAATACCAGAAATTCTGACTTCCAAAGAAACCCTGAATTATCGTTATCTGAAAATGGGCTTCCTGTCATATTCAATAGGACTTCAATCTTCCTTTTTAGTCTTTCTAAGATGACCTCAGTATTATCCAAATGGCAGTACACAGTAATAAGGGTTCCTTCAAAAAAATACAGGTTAACCGTTTTAACCTGAAAACCCATCAATGCTTTTGTAAATCCATCCCTTGCCCTGTAAAGGTCAATACCGTTGTCAGAACTGATGTACTCCATATTGTCTTTAAAATCGCTTATATCAGCATACAGCTTGTAGGGTAGAAATTCAAAATTCATAGTTTGTTTTGGTTTGAAGTCATAAAAAAAAGCTGCCCATCAGGACAGCTTAAATATTTATATAAGAATAGACTATATTTCCTTTCGCTCTTGCACAACCTCATTTGCATTAACTATCCAGAACACAAGCCTAAGACCAATCCAAGGAACAAGTAAAAGGAATAGTATGGGGAGTGGAGAGTAATATAAAAGAACAATTCTTCCTTGTGCCAACATGAGATTTTGTTGCCACAACTCATGATAAGGGGAACTTGGTATCCATTGAGTTTTCCCGTCATTGTAATTGTAATAGTATTTTTCAGACTTTATTGCTTTATCAAGCTTTTTTGCTGTATTAATTGCAGATACTCCTTGGTATAACATAGTAATACTCCAAGCAAATGCAATTATCCAAAGTGGGAAAAGAAATAATGTGATAATACGCCTTAACCTAATAGAAATACTCCTCCCATTAGTTGCAGATTTAACATACTTGGCAACCAGTTGTTCTGGTGAAAAATTTATTGCCATTTTCTAAGATTGTATGAATGATATAATATTTACCCAAACATTGATGGTGTACATGATAACCCTAAATATAGTCCAAAATCTCAATTTGGTGTTGTACACGACATCAAATAAATGACGGAGAAACAGCTTTTAAAGAAGATCGGCTTAAGAATCAAACAACTCAGGTCAGAAAATGGGCTGTCCCAAAGGGAATTTGGGTACAAGATTGATGTTGAGAAATCCAATGTATCAAGGCTTGAAGCTGGCCTATTTAATACCAAGATATTTACCCTTTTTAAAGTAGCAGAAGCCTTTGATATAACGCTTTCAGAATTACTGGAAGAAATTGAAAAGTAAAATCAAGGTTTGAAGAAAAGTCTATATAATGTATCTCCTTTTTATTTGAAGTAATAAATAATTACTTGAAATTTCAGTCTACCTCTCCTGCTCTGTAAATACAGCTGATTCTTATAATCCATATAAAAGGCTTACTTAGCCCTTCAAACAAATAAATATAGTCACATCAAATATAGAAACAGGAACAGTAATATCCACCAATAGGGATTTCATTTCAATCTGAACACTTTTAAGAATCTTCTGAAACTTACCTATTCCTTCAAAAAAAGATAGGCTTTTCAATATATCGTGCATGATTTACCCCTTCCTATTATACTGTTGAGGGTAAATTTTGCACGGCAGGATCAATAATTTACCTTGAAGTAAAGAAAGTGTCCTATATACCCTTAGGCATGTAGAACACTTCTTACTAACCCATCCTTTAAGCCAGATGCTTAACCCCATTCTCCGAATGCTGGTAGAATTTGGTGAAATCCTGCATTACAGGCTCCTCCAACTCTGAATACACATACCTGTGTGAAAGCATCAAAACCTCACCAGTTTCCTCAACAGTGTACTGGTATGGCACACAGGCCTCCTTTACGATCTGCCCTGGCATTTCAGAGCCAAGCAGAGATTTACAGGTAGATTCATCAAATGTTGTGGCAAGGCTAACTTTCTTTGCTGTGGCATATACATTGCCATTTGCAGATTTTACAATCTCGATACCTCCTTGCAGAATAAGAGCAAGGAAAGGCTTTCCCTCATTGCTCATGCGAATTTTGTACTCAACAATTTTGACAGACATAAATTTTGTTTTAGGTTGAAAATCCGAGCTATACTGCTCTATCAAGAATTGGAGGGGGTGGATAGGTGGGGGTGCCCTGAGAGGAAGGGAGGAGCTTGAGTGAGAAGCAAAAGTTAAGTGACAACGTGTTGTTCATTTATCTATCCTTTACATGATGTACCTATCTCTTTTTCTTTGAAGGACATCTTATGCAAGATGATTTAATGCCGGATAAAATTTGACACTACTAAAACTGCTACGGGGGATATTGTTGATTCAAAAGTAGGCCCGGGTTGATATAGGGGTGGGTCTTGTAAACACCTTTCTTTCAAAATTTTTTGGGTAAAAAAATTTACCTAATCGAATAGAAACTCATAAAATTACTAATATATTTAGTATATTTATCCCTGCAATTGAGTGGATAACTAAATTCTGAGGATAAAACCTCTGGTTATAACTTGAGCATCAAATAATTACTACTAATGGCGAAAGTGTCAAGCAATACTTTAGTGAAACATACATTTTCGGGTCATGAATCCTTCCAGTGCCGACATCTTTGGCTTAAAAAAGGTTATGAGTTTGTAAAGAAAAAGAGGTCTTTTAATGATGAAGATGCGGTTGTTTATTTGGGCGTGGGTAAAAATATGGTTGCTTCAATTCGTTTTTGGATGAAAGCATTCAATATTTTGTCCTCAGATGATAAACTCACTGAATTTGCCCACCAATTACTCGCAGATGATGGATTTGACCCTTATATTGAAGACGAGGCGACATTGTGGCTCCTACATTATCAGTTGGTAAAAAAGGGATTTGCATCAACATACTCAATAGTGTTTAATGAGCTTCGCAGAGAGAAAATTGAATTTACAAAAGAAAATTTCTTAAACTACATTAAACGAAAATCAGAATTAGGAAAGTCTTTTACTGCTAATGAAAAAACCTTAAGTGAAGACTTTTCTGTTTTTGTCAAAATGTATTTACGATCTGATACACAGAACAAAGACAAAGAGGATAGTTTTTCTGGGTTGCTCACCGAATTGGATTTGGTGAAAACATACAGCAAAGGGAAGGATGATTTTTTCATAATTGAAAACAGTGAAAGAAACGAGATTCCTGATGAAATAATTCTTTATGCAATTTTGGACAATGAATCGTTCGAGGCATCTGTTAATTTAAACAGCATTGAAATGAACTCCAATAGTGTTGGAGCTGTGTTTGCAATTAATAGAATTGGATTGATGTCCAAAATTGAAAATCTCTCACAAAAATATTCGTACCTCACTTTTAATGACCAAGCGGGCATTAAGGAACTCCAATTTAAGAAGAAACCAACACCAATTTCAATCCTCGAAAAGTACTATGCCAACTAAATTCACTACTTCAACGAATATAATTCGTGATTCAGCAAGGGAACTTAAGTATATCCCTACACCAAACTCTATTCGAGTTGTGAATCAAATTGTAAATGATTTCAAAAAGGGGCTTCATTCGTATAATATTATTGGCTCGTATGGAACGGGTAAATCATCTTTTCTTTGGGCATTCCAGCAAAGTTTGACTGGCAGGAAAAGATTCTTTAACATTAATCTACTCCAAAATCCAAAAATTGAAATCATCAATTTTGTTGGAGAATATAAATCCATTAGAAACACTTTTGCAGATTATTTTGAAATAGGGTCTAAAAATCATACTGAGAATATTTTAGCAGAAATCTATAATCGTTATCATGATTTAGGTAAGCGACACCCACTGTTAATTTTAGTAATTGATGAGTTTGGAAAGTTTTTGGAATATGCTTCACAGCATGAACCTGAGAAAGAGCTATACTTTATACAACAATTATCAGAGTTTGTAAATAATCCTGATTATAATATTATTCTGATTACAACTGTTCATCAAAACTTTGATGCCTACGCGTTTGGTTTAAATAATGTACAAAAGCAAGAATGGGCAAAAGTTAAGGGTAGGTTCCGTGAAATCACTTTTAACGAACCAGTAGAACAATTGCTTTTCCTGGCATCAGAACATCTAAAACAAAACATATCAGATAGAAAAACGGAAGCTGAAATAAAATCAACTTTAACTATTGCAAAAAAGTCGAAAGCATATAATATCAATGCAGAATATGCCGCCGAGGTTGCTTTAAAGCTATTTCCACTTGACCTTATTGCTGCAAATATTCTTACTCTCTCTTTGCAGAAATATGGGCAAAATGAACGGTCATTATTCTCTTTTCTTGAATCAACTGACCACACAGGAATCAGCAATTATGATAGAAAGGCAAACCCATTCTATAATGCTGCCTGTATTTATGATTATCTTATTTTCAACTTCTATTCTTTTATCAATTCAAGATATAATCCTGATTTTGCTGGATGGTCTGCTATAAAAAATTCACTAGAGGCAATAGAAAGATTATTTGATGAAAATATTGAGGGGTATTCAAAAATTCTTAAATCAATTGGTTTGCTCAATATTACGGCTACCTCTGGCTCTGATTTGGGAAAGGACTTTTTGGTTAATTATGCTACTATTTGCTTAGGGCTTAATAACGCAGGAAAGCTAATTGACAATCTCGAAAACAAAAAGATTATAGTTTACCGCAATTACAGCAAGAGGTTTGTTCTTTCTGAAGGAACTGACCTTGATATTTCGTCAGCACTTATTGAAGCTGGAAATAAGGTGAGTGATATTGTTGATGTAGTAACTCTACTTAATAGGGAATACCAATTGCCCCAAGTATTTGCCAAGTCTTATTCCTATTTAAATGGAACACCACGGTTTTTTGAGTTCAAAATCTCTGACTTTCCTATTCAAGAAGTGCCTCAAGATGAGATTGACGGCTTTATAAATCTAATTTTTAACGAGAAATTGAGTATTGCAGAGGTTAAAAGAGAATCGAAAGAACAAAAGGAAGCTATTATTTATGGGTTTTATCAGAACTCAAAAACCATAAAGAATCAATTATTTGAAATTGAAAAAACAAGACGGGTTATAGAGGAAAATGACCATGATAAAGTAGCTGTAAAAGAACTCAATAACATTTTACTTCATCAACAAAACTTATTAAATCATTATATTCTGCATAACCTGTATTCAAAAAAATCTGACTTGAAATGGATTTACAAGGGCGAAGAAGTTAAAATTTCAAATAAAAAAGAGTTCAATAAGAAGTTGTCGGGTATTTGTAGTGAGGTTTATTTTAAGACCCCGAAATTTAAAAATGAGTTAGTAAACAAACACAAGATTTCAAGTTCAATCCATACAGCCAAAAAGAACTATTTGAGAGCATTAACTGATAATTGGAACAAACCTGACCTGGGGTTTGATGCCAACAAATTCCCGCCCGAAAAGACCATTTATCTTACATTATTGAAGGACAACGGAATTGAGTTATATTCTGACAAAATAAACTTTACTACTCAGGTTTCCAGAAACTCTTCGTTTCAGCCTTTATGGAGATATTCTGAAAGCTTTTTAGCAAGTTCAAAGCAACATAGAAAAACTGTTGCAGAATTTATTGAACCGCTAACCAAGCAACCATTTAAGCTTAAGCAGGGGTTAATTGATTTTTGGGTGGCTTCTTATCTGTTCATTAAAAGGGATGATTATGCCCTATTTGGTGAAAGTGGATATATTCCTTATCTGACGGATGAAATACTTGAGCTTGTTATCAGGTATCCAAAAGATTATGAGATAAAGGCTTTTGATATTGACGGAGTAAAACTTGATTTGTTCAATAGTTATAGAGTATTTCTCAGTAAGGATTTGAAAGAGAAACTTTCAAACCAAACCTTTATAGAAACTATAAAACCTTTCCTGACTTTCTATAAAGACCTTTATGAATATTCAAAAAACACTAAGCGGTTAAAAAAAGAAACCATTGCTATTAGGAACGCTATTGCAAATTCCAAAGACCCTGAAAAATCATTTTTTGAAGATTTTCCTGTTGCTTTAGGTTATTCATTTGATAGCTTGCAAAAATCAAAAGATAAATTGCAGGGCTATATCGCAAAATTGCAAGATTCAATAAGGGAACTTCGCACAAGCTATGATGGTTTATTAAACAGATTTGAGGAGTTTATTCTTGAAGAATTTGTCGGCAGGAAAACAGAATTTGAGGACTATAAATTCAAATTGCAGGATAGATTTAAGAAGCTTAAAAAGCATTTGTGCCTCCCTTATCAGAAAACTTTTATTCAGCGTTTGGACTCCCAATTGGATGACAGAAAGGCTTGGCTAAACTCAATTGCACAGGCCGTTATTAATAAGCCTCTTGAAACTATTAAAGATGAAGAGGAAATTATTTTATATGATAAGTTCAAAACACTGATTCATGAATTAGATAGCTTAACGAATATCTCAAAGGCAGACTTGGATGAGGAAACTGAAAACATTGTAGGTATTGAAATGAGTTCTTTTGTTGATGGTATTCAAAAAAGACTTGTTCGGCTACCTAAAACAAAAGAAAAAGAGGTTCTCAAAATATCTGAATCTATTAAGGGAGGATTGTCAAAGGATAAATCACTTAATATTGCGGCAATAACCAGTGTTTTAAAAGAATTATTACAGAAATGAAGAAAGTTCGTCATGTTTTAGGGATTTCAGGTGGCAAAGACAGTGCTGCATTAGCTATCTACATGAAGGATAAATATCCCCATTTGGACATTGAGTATTATACCTGTGATACAGGTAAGGAATTAGAGGAAACGTACCAGTTAATTAGCAATCTTGAAATTTATCTTGGGAAGAAGATTACTGTGTTAAAAGCTGCTGACGGAAGCAATGAAGTCCCCTTTGACCATTTTCTAAAAATGTATGGAGGTTTCCTGCCTTCATCAAATTCAAGGTGGTGTACGAAAAAATTAAAACTTGAACCCTTTGAAAAATTTGTAGGGAGCGATAATGTAATTTCTTATGTCGGGATTAGGGGTGATGAAGAAAGAGAAGGTTATATTTCCCGTAAACCAAATATTCAAAGCATCTTCCCATTTCGGAAAAACATTTGGAGTGAAGATGTAATTCTTAAAGCTTTGGCTAATACCAATTCAAAACAGGTTTTAAGTCTGTATAATGAAATAGCCACAATAAAAAATTCAAGCCGTTTTGAAGAATTACTAAGACAACCTATATCATTTACTTTTACACAAGACCAGAAATTGAATCTACTGCTTGATACAAGTGTTAAGGAATTTAATAATCTGATTTTCCACTTTTTGAAAACAACTAACTACCCCTTAGCCAATGAGGAAGCCTTTTCCTTGATTGACAATAGTGATGTGCTGATTCGTGAGGATATTTTCAGAATTCTGGAAGAAAGCGGTGTAGGAGTTCCTCAATATTACAATAAACTGGATTTTGAGATAAACGGGAAATCTGGCAAATATTCGAGAAGTAGGTCTGGATGTTACTTCTGCTTCTTTCAGCAAAAGATTGAATGGGTTTGGCTTTATGAACAGCATCCTGAAAGGTTTGCTATGGCAATGGAATATGAGAAAGATGGCTATACGTGGAATCAGGAAGAATCATTAGCTGATATAATTAAGCCAGAGAGAATGCTGAAAATTAAAGAGGAGTACTTAAAACGAACTGAAAGAAATTCCCAATCAAAATCTCCTTACCTTCTTGATATTTTGAGTGATGCAGAAGGGGAAGGTTGTGCAGCTTGCTTTATTTGACGATTGACAAACCACCAACAATGAAAATATCGGCCAAAGTTTGGTCTATCGCAGACCTATACAAGTTAAAGGATAAAATAAATCCAAAGCCACAGTATCAAAGAACTGCAGTTTGGCAACTTACAAAGAAAAAATTGTTAATAGATTCAATTTTGCGGGGATATGATATTCCCAAATTTTACTTACGAGAAACACCTAATGATGTTCATTATAAATATGAAATAACGGATGGGCAGCAGCGAATGAGGGCTATTTGGGAGTTTATTGAAGAACAGTTTAAATTGGATGATGCAACTATAGGCACATTCAATACAAAAGATTTGGATTATTCAAATCTGAAAAAAAGCAAACAAAGATTAAAAGATTTTGACGGGTATGAGATAAATGTAGCTCTGATAAGGGAGGCAAGCCAAGAGGAAATAAGGACATTATTTGCTCGACTGCAAATGGGGGAAAGATTAAACCCAGCAGAATTGAGGCACGCACTCTCAAGTAATATTGGGAATACAATTGCCTCAATTGTAGAAAACCATAGTTTTTTTGACCCCGATTGTAAAATTCCAAATCTCCGGTACAAGCACCAAGATTATTTGGATAATGCACTTACACTTTCGCACTATGATGCTGATCGAAGTATAAAGGCTGTAGATATGAAGCATCTATATACTGAATTTGCAAATTCTAAGTTAAATGAGATGCAACCTCTAATGAAAAAGGCTAACCATGTTCTTGAACTAATGAGAAAAATAAACTCCCATAAAAAAGGGATTTTTAAAAATAAATGGGCATTTGTAGACGTTTTCTATTTGCTGTATAAAAATCTCGATAATATTAAAGATGTCAAGCCAAAAATATTCGCTGATAAATTTTGGGAATTTGAGGCTCTGAGAAAAGCTAATAATTCAAATCCTGAAGTTTTAATTGAGGATAAAACAAGTGTGAACTACGATAAAGATCTTTATGATTATATCATCGCTTTTAAAACTTCAGGATCAGATAAGAATAACACTAAGATTCGATATAGAGTACTGTTTAATAAGTTTTTTAACAGAGCAAACCTTAACCTGAAAACAAGATGAAAATTCCACCAAAATTAATAGAATCCTACAAAAATAAATCGTTTGGTATTTACGTAGGGGCAGGGATGTCAAGAGCCTCTGGTCTTCCTGATTGGCAGACATTCTTAAACAATTTGATAGATTATGCAAGAGATAATGGCTCTATCAATGATGCAAAAAGAGATGAATTAAAAGCTTTAAGCAACAACCCAGGTAACTACCTTCTTCTGGCTGAAGAATTAAAAGACATTTTAGCATCAGATCTTCCTAAGTACATCAAACAAAAATTCGATGATAAAGCCCTGAAACCATCTGACACTCTTTGCAAGATTGTACAGCTAAAATATAAGTTTATAATTACTACAAATTATGATACATTAATTGAAAAGGCTTATGCAAAAGTGTTTTCTGATATACCTAACCCTCTTACTTATAAAAATGCCAGCGCAATAAATTACAATATCCTCACAAATGAACCATTTATTTTAAAAGCACATGGAGATGCCAAGAGTGCAGCAAATGAAGTAATTCTAACTGAGAAAGATTATCGAAACATTATATTTAAGGAAAAAGGTTATCAAAGTGTTTTGCATGTTTTGTTCTCAACCTGTAACGTCCTATTCTTAGGAGCTTCTTTGAAGGACCCGGAGCTTAAGTTGATGCTAAGTTATATTCACAATATTTTTCACGGTGGGTCACCTGATCATTTTGCATTGATAAGTCAGGCTGATATAACTGGAACAGAAATAGACAGATGGAGAAAAGATTACAACATTAATATAATTACTTATGACCCTGCAAATAATCACAAAGAGCTAGATGTTTTTATTGAAGAACTATCAAAATATTAGTAAAAAATTGCTGAAAAATGCGATTGGCACAGTAACTTCTCACGCAAAAAAAGCAGGACAATTTTATTTAGACTCTTTTAAAATTTACACTTTAGTTTTCTCTTTAAGCTTACTCAATTTGCTATCCAAAATCATGTTTAAAAATGATGTTGGTTGAAGAAAATAATTAGGATTTTCTTCAATTTTTTCTCTTATGAGAATTAACCCTCCATTGGTATAGGATTCCAATGTTTGAATTAAGGACTTCACAACATCATCCTCTTTGATTTCTCCCTTTTCAAGAGCGATAAAATCAATGTCAGTTTTGGCAACAAGGGCAATAAACATATTTTCCTGAAGATTAGTAAAATCATTCCTTGTTGAGATTGTTGTTTTGCTTCCCCAATGCTGAATATGATGGCTGAAATCAGTCTTTTTCTCTTTGTCAGGTATAGGCACAAATTCATTGTTGTATAGGCCCAGGAAAAAGGCATACATATAAAGTTCATAATTTGTGCTAAAGTGCTTTCCAAGATTAATTTTCTTTTCTCCTTCAGCCCCGAACTTCTGAGATAAGGAGTTAAACAAATCCTTATGTACCTCGCTGTACTTAGGGATTCTTGTTTTCCATTTATCAAATAAATTATTCATGTTATAAGGTTATTACTTCTGTATTAAGTGTTTTGAGGTTGTTTTTGTCAAAAGGTCTAACCAATCTTATCCAAAAGGCTTTGTTCCTTTTCACATGGTCAAACTCTTTCTTAATGCTTAAGTTTTTCGAGGTCTTATCGGTTATTAAGAAATCTTTAATGAGTAAAATCTTTTGATTCCCGGTTTCAAAAATGAGATTAAGAAACTCACCAGTCTTGTTTTCCCCAAAGGAAGATGTTGGAGCATCAAAAATCATGGGATAGCTTTCTTCCCTCATTTCTGAAGCCAATTCAGAAATTGCAAACAGAATTGAAATGTGCATTGAGGTTAAGAGTGATTGGTTAGGCTTGTAAAATATTCTGCCGTCTTCCTGAAGCTCGATGGTAACACTTGTTTTATCCCTTACTTTTTTCTTAGAAAAAACAATTGTTCCGGTAAAGGAATCAATATTTACTCTTTCAAAGATTGCATTCGATTTTCGCTGTAACTTTTCAATGAACTCATCAAATTTCTTCTCCTTTGTTTCATTAAAAATTGTTTCAATGTCTCTCAGCATTGCTCTCGTCTTAATCAAAAAAGAGTTGGCTGATTTTAAATCTATATTGTCTTTCTCTTCTTTTTTGGATTTCAATTCAGCATCTAAATTTTTAAGCTTTGTATTATAGTCAACCTGCTCTTGATTACGATATTTTAAATCTCTTTGCCAGGCAGTATAGTTCTTGAGTACATCAACTAATCTTTCCTCCGCAATATTTGAATTACCGATAATTTTTTCTCTTTCAGCTTTTTCCTTTTCCAATTGCTCATTAAGCTCATCAATATCACTTTTTCTTGCTTCATTAAACTTGAAAAGCTCTTTGATACTTGACCTTATTTCACGAAGTTTAGAGAGGCCATCCTCATGGCTTACACTGAGATTTACAAGCCGGTTAGTATAATCATTTTTGAAGTAGGTTTCTTCCTCTTTTTCTTCATTTGCAGGGGCTTGGCTTGTTAGGTATTCATCCAATCGGCTAAGCATGAAGTTATAAGGTTCTGAATCCTTTGGGGCTGGTCTGTTACACACTTTGCATATTTGATCTCTTAACATCTCTTCCATGTGTGCCTTTGAGGGTACACCAACTGGAAGGGGAATAGAATTGTTCAAAAGCTCAGCTTTAGCTTTCATTTCTCCTTCTTTAATACCCTTTTGTCTATCAAATTGAGACTGCTGTTTTCTTTTTTCAAGACTTAGATTCTTTATTTTTTCAGCAAACTCGTGGTGAATAGATTCAAAATTTACAGCTATCCATTTTTGATCAAATAAGGATGTTGTATAGTTCTCATCAATTTTACTTGTAAAGTCTGAAATTTTTGCCTCGATTCCTTTAATTCGCTTATTAATAGTTTCAAGGGCATCTGCATTTTTTACGTGAGCCTCCGCAGCTTGAAGATTTCCTTCCAACTTTCTTATTTCTTCCTCTGTCGAACTTAGATGAACCGAAATTTTATATTTTTCATTATCTAACTGCTGTATTTCTGCTTCAAGTTTTTTATAAAGATTTTCGTTTTTCTTATCTGCTTTAGAAGATTCTTCAACTGCTTTTTCGGCCTTATCACGTAAAAAAGCCCCTTTCTCTGAATACTTATCATAGTGCTTGGCATCAGAAAATAGGTTTATCAAGTTCATTAAAGCCCCCTCGTTTTTAAAGATGTCAAGTTCTGCCTCTCCTTTGAACATGGAATATCGTCTAATCTGAAAAGGAAAAACTCTATCAAGTAAATGTTTTCCGTCAACCTGACTTCTTTCACCAGCCTTGTTTTCCTCAATGCCCTCCAGCATGTAGTTAGAAACAGAGCATTCATTTGATTGTACTTTTTTAACTACAAATGATTTTGATATGATTTTCTTTTCATCGTATTGTTCAATAATAATAGATACCTTAACTCGAAAGCTTTCGTTTGTAGTAGTTTCATCAAGTTTTTTGGCAGACACAAGTAGCTCCAAATTTGAATCATCCCCATTGAGAAGCCAATCAATGGCTTCAAATAGCTTAGTTTTACCCTCGCCATTCTCACCGAGAATAATGTTTAATCCATCGGATAGCTCAAACTCCTTCACTCCATAATAGCATAAATAGTTTTCAATTGTTATTTTCTTGATAATCATAATGCAGATTCATTTAGAAATTGAGTGACTTGATTTCTTAATGCAGCATCCGTTATTGGTGGGCTGCTTTCCAAACCATCAACTATTAGCGCTATCGCCTTGACAATAGGAATGTCAGAGCTTAAAGCCTCTCTAACAGTAGCAGGTATATTACTACTTACAAGTTCATACTTCTGAGTAATAACTACATGCTGCAAAAAACTGTTGAGGATTTCATCTTTACGAGCCATACTCTATGGT
>WBZP01003047.1_pt1 | contig 18584 bp, 12 predicted proteins | sample 5204301 | NCBI WGS metagenome assembly WBZP01 (sample SAMN12412401, study PRJNA552823) | activated sludge metagenome | isolation source: activated sludge from nitrification reactor of wastewater treatment plant... | place: USA: Pennsylvania | collected 2017 | reverse complement strand
TCGCCGTGCCGTCCCGGCACCTGGGCCTGATCACCGCCGTCGAACACGGCCGCCGGGCCACCGCCGCGGTGGCCGCGATGACCGGCCTGATCACCCGGCACGTCGACCTCGCCGCCGTCAAGGCCCTGGCCGGCGCGCGGGTGCCCGCCGCGCCGTGGCACCCCGGCGTCGTCGGCGAACCGGTCAGCGGTGCACCCGTGGTGGCGGTCGCCGCGGGACCGGCGTTCAGCTTCGGCTACGCCGAACACCCCGAACTACTGCGCGCGGCGGGGGCGCGCGTCGTCGAATTCGACCCGATGACCGAACGTCTTCCCGACGACACCGCGGCCCTGGTGCTGCCGGGCGGTTTCCCCGAGCAGTATCCCGGTGAGCTGTCCGGCAACGACGCGCTGCGGGCCGACATCGGCGCATTGGCCCGCCGGGCCCCCGTACACGCCGAATGCGCCGGGCTGACGTATCTGATGAGCGACCTCGACGGTCATCCCATGTGTGACGTACTGCACGGTTCGGCGCGGTTCACCGACCGGTTGACCCTGGGCTACCGCGACGCCGTCGCCGTCACCGAGTCCTCGGTGCACGCCGTGGGGCAGCGGGTGACCGGACACGAATTCCACCGCACCACAGTCGATTTCACCCAGGAATACCCGCCGGCGTGGGCGTTTCGCGGCGCCGGTTCCGAATCGGTGCGGGAGGGCGCCGTGCACGCGGGCGTGCATGCGTCGTACCTGCACACCCATCCGGCCGCCGACGCCGGTGCGGTGCGCCGGTTCGTCGCACACGCCGCGGCATCTAAGCTCGCCGGGTGATCGAGAACGCCTACCTCGTCGGGCTGCGACTGGCCGGTAAGAAGGTCGTCGTGGTCGGCGGCGGCACGGTCGCGCAGCGCCGGCTCGGGCTGCTGGTGTCCACCGGCGCCGACGTGCACGTCGTCACGCGGGCGGCGACGCCCGCCGTCGAGTCGATGGCCGGGATCACGCTCGTGCTGCGCGACTACCGCGACGGCGACCTGGCTGACGCCTGGTACGCGATCGCCGCCACCGACGACCCGGCCGTCAACGCTGCTGTGGTGGCCGAGGCGGACCGCCGCCAGATCTTCTGCGTCCGCGCCGACATCGCCCGCGACGGCAGCGCGGTCACGCCCGCCACCTTCGACCACGACGGGCTCTCGGTCGGGGTGCTCGCCGGCGGAGAGCACCGCCGCAGCGCGGCCATCCGCACCGCCATCCACGAGGCGCTGCAGCAGGGCCTGATCACCCCCGGGGCGGAGTTGGCCGACCTGAAGGGCAGCATCGCGCTCGTCGGCGGCGGGCCCGGCGACCCCGAACTGATCACCGTGCGCGGCCGGCGCCTGCTCGCCCACGCCGACGTGGTGGTGGCCGACCGCCTGGCGCCGCCGGAACTGCTGGCCGAACTGCCGCCGGACGTCGAGGTGATCGACGCCGCGAAGGTGCCCTACGGCCGCGCGATGGCCCAGGAGGCCATCAACGACGTCCTGATCGACCGGGCCCGGGCCGGCAAGTTCGTCGTGCGCCTCAAGGGCGGCGATCCGTTCGTGTTCGCCCGCGGATATGAGGAAGTCCTCGCGTGCGCCGAGGCTGGGATCCCCGTCACAGTGGTTCCCGGCGTCACGAGCGCGATCGGGGTGCCGGCACTGGCCGGCGTCCCCGTCACCCACCGCGCCGTCAACCACGAGTTCGTCGTGGTCAGCGGACACGTCGCGCCCGACCACCCGGATTCACTGGTGAACTGGCCGGCCCTGGCGGCGCTGTCGGGCACGATCGTGCTGCTCATGGCCGTCGAACGGATCGGCCTGTTCGCGACGGCCCTGATGGACGGCGGCCGGCCCGGGGAGACCCCGGTGCTGGTGGTCCAGCACGGCGCGACCACCCGGCAGCGGGTCCTGCGGACGACGCTGGCCGGGGCGGCCGAGGAGATGGTGGCGCAGGGAATTCGGCCCCCGGCGATCATCGTGATCGGCCCCGTCGTGAATGTCGGAGTGGACGTCGGGGCGGGTCTCGGTTAGGACTCGGTCCCACCTGCGAGTCTTTAAACTTCTCTTAAGATTACTGTAGGGTAGCCCGCTATGACGGCTCTCAACGATGCAGAGCGGGTGGCTGCTGCCGCTCGGACCGCACCGCGCGACCGTGACCTGCCCGTGCCAGTTCAGGAGCCTGGATCCCAGCTCAGCCGGTTCTACCCGGCGTGGCTGCCGTCCTACCGGTTCATCGCCGCGGTGGTCGCCATCGGCGGTATGCAGCTGCTGGCGACCATGGACAGCACGGTCGCGATCGTGGCGCTGCCGAAGATCCAGGACGAGCTCTCCCTCTCCGACGCCGGCCGCAGCTGGGTGATCACGGCCTACGTGCTCACCTTCGGCGGCCTGATGCTGCTCGGCGGACGGCTCGGCGACACCATCGGCCGCAAGCGGACCTTCATCGTCGGCGTCGCGCTGTTCACCATCGCCTCCGTGCTCTGCGGCGTCGCCTGGGACGAGGCCACCCTGGTCATCGCCCGGCTGCTGCAGGGCGTCGGCGCCGCGATCGCCAGCCCGGCCGGCCTGGCGCTGGTGGCCACCACATTCCCCAAGGGCCCGGCGCGCAACGCGGCGACGGCAGTGTTCGCCGCCATGACCGGCATCGGTTCGGTAATGGGCCTGGTGGTCGGAGGCGCGCTGGTCGAGGTTTCCTGGCGACTGGCCTTCCTGGTGAACATCCCGATCGGCCTGGTGATGATCTACCTGGCCCGCACCACGCTGCGCGAGACCCACAAGGAGCGGATGAAGCTCGATGCCGCCGGCGCACTGCTGGCGACGCTGGGCTGCACGGCCGCCGTGTTCGGGTTCACCCAGGGCCCGGAGAACGGCTGGCTGGCCCCGCTCACCCTCGCCTCCGCGGCGGTGGCGCTGGCCGCCGGCATCGCGTTCGTGATCGTCGAACGCACCGCCGAGAACCCGGTCGTGCCGTTCGCCCTGTTCAAGGACCGCAACCGGCTGGCCACCTTCTCGGCGATCTTCCTGGCCGGCGGCGTCATGTTCACCCTGACGGTGCTCATCGGCCTGTACGTGCAGGACATCATGGGCTACACCGCGCTACGTGCCGGCATCTCGTTCATCCCGTTCGTGATCGCACTCGGCGTCGGCCTGGGCCTGTCCTCGCACCTGGTGTCGATCTTCTCGCCCCGCGTGCTGGTGATCGGCGGCGGCATCATGGTGCTGGCGGCGATGGTCTACGGCTCGACGCTCAACCGTGGCATCCCGTACTTCCCGAACCTGGTCATCCCGATCGTGGTCGGCGGTTTCGGCATCGGCATGATCGTGGTCCCGCTGACGGTATCGGCCATCGCCGGTGTCGGCTTCGACCAGATCGGCCCCGTTTCGGCCATCGCCCTGATGCTGCAGAACCTCGGCGGCCCAGTGGTACTGGCCGTCATCCAGGCCGTCATCACCTCGCGCACCCTGTACCTGGGGGGCACCACCGGCCCGGTGAAGAACATGAACGACGCGCAGATCGCGGCGCTGGACGCGGGCTACACGTACGGCCTGCTGTGGGTGGCGGCGGTGGCCGTCCTCGTCGGCGGCGCCGCGTTGTTCATCGGCTACACCGCCAAGCAGGTCGCGCACGCGCAGGAAGTCAAGGACGCGATCGACGCCGGCGAGCTCTAGCCTGGCCCCTCGCAGCATCGTCGACCCGACTCGGCCGGATTGTCTCGCTCCTCCTCCGCCGCATTCCGCGGCGGCATCGGTCGACTCGACTCGCCGCGTCCTTAGCCCGACCGTCGGTGCTGATCGGTAGGGTCGGGTCTCATGCCCGCCGGATCGAGAGCCAGCACCCGGCTGTCGGACAGCGTCGTCGGCATCGCGATCCTGGCGATCACCGGCATGCAGTTGATGTCGACCCTCGACGGCACCATCGCCATCGTCGCGCTGCCGCGCATGCAGGCCGACCTGGATCTCTCCGACGCCTCGAAGAGCTGGATCATCACCGGGTACGCGCTGACGTTCGGGGGGCTGCTGCTGCTCGGCGGGCGTATCGGTGACGCCATCGGCCGCAAGCGGGCGTTCCTGTCCGGCGTCGGCGTGTTCACCATCGCGTCGCTGGTCTGCGGCCTGGCACACGACCAGTGGACGCTGATCGCCGCGCGGGCCGTGCAGGGCGCCGGTGCCGCCGTCGCCGCGCCCACCGGCCTGGCGCTGATCGCCACCACCTACGCCATCGGCCACGCCCGTAACCAGGCATTGGCGGTGTCGGCCGCGATGCAGGGCCTGGGCTCGGTGCTCGGTCTGGTGCTGGGCGGCGCGCTGACCGCCGTCTCCTGGCGGCTGGCGTTCCTGGTGAACGTGCCGATCGGCCTGCTCATCATCTGGATCGCGGTCACCCGGATCGCCGAAACCCAACACGAACGACTCAAACTCGACATCACGGGCGCCCTGCTGGCCACTCTGGGCTGCAGTGCGGCGGTGCTGGTGTTCACGCAGGGCCCGCCGCGCGGCTGGATCGACCCGTGGGTGATCGGCGCCGCGGTGGCGGCGGTGATCTGCCTGTTGGCCTTCTGGTCCATCGAACGCCGCGCCGACAACCCGCTGGTGCCGCCGACGGTGTTCGACAACCGCAACCGCGTCGCGTCCTTCGCGGCGTACTTCCTGGCCGGCGGGGTGATGCTGACCCTCAGCGTGATGATCGGCCTGCTGGTGCAGGACGTGCTGGGGTACTCGCCGCTGCGGGCCGGTCTGTGCTTCATGCCGTTCGCGCTGGCGTTCGTCCTCGGCAACATCCTGGCCACCCGGTTGGCACCGGTGATCGCACCGCGCTGGCTGATCCTCGGGGGCGGCGTGCTGGTGCTGGCTGCCATGCTGTTCGGCTCGACGCTCAGCCGTGGCATCCCATACTTCCCCGACCTCGTCACCCCGCTGGTCGTCGGCGGCCTGGGGATCGGGCTGATCTCGGTGATCCTGCCGCTGTGCGCCATCGCGCAGGTCGACCCGCGCGACATCGGACCGGTCTCGTCGATCACGCTGATGGTCTACAACCTGGGCGGGCCGCTGATGCTGGTGGTGATCCAGGCCGTGCAGACCTCCCGCACGCTGTACCTGGGCGGTACCACCGGCCCGGTCAAGGACATGACGCCGGCGCAGCTCGACGCGCTGGGCCACGGCTATACGTACTCGCTGCTGTGGGTGGCGGCCATCGCTGTGCTGGTGGGCGTCGTCGCGCTGTTCATCGGGTTCTCCGCCCGCGACATCGCCCGCGCCCAGCACGCCCGCGAGGCCGTCGATGCGGGCGAATTGTGAGGCGCGTGTCAGACTGACGGTCTTCGTGCCGTGTGGCGCGGATCACTCCGTCGGGGAAGTAGGACAAACGGTGTCGCGTGCCGCCGACCGCATTTCGCGGGTGTCGATCCTGTTCATCTGCGTGGCCGTCGTCGCGATGTCGCTCAGCCTCCCGGCGCGGGTCTACCACGCCGCGGTCCGGCTGCTCGGGACGACGATCGGTGTGGGTCCGTCGTTCGACGGGTTCGGCCTGAGCATTCCGCTGCTGTTCAACGGAACGGTCCTTTCCCCGGGGGACGCCTTCCACACCGTGCCCTACCCGGCGCAGCTCAACCTCGACTATCCGTTCATCTCGGATCTGCCGATACTCTCCGATCTGCCGTACTGGCCGCATTCGCTGAAGCAATCCGAGCGCATCGGCGTCGGCTTCCTCGAACAGGACCTCGCGCGCACGCCGCCGGGTGCCAAGGTGACCGTCATCGGGTATTCGCAGGGCTCTCAGGTCGCCGAGATCGCCCGGGCCGACATGGCCAAGGATCCGGCGTACGTCGCCAACGCCGACGACTACCGCTTCATCCTGGTCGGAAATCCGTATCAGCCCAATGGTGGAATCCTGGCCCGGTTCACCTCCTGGAGCGAGGTGCCGGTGATCGGCGACCTGTTCCCACTGGGCCGTCCGGGTCCGTCCGACAGCCCGTTCCGCACCACCTACTACCAGAACCAGTACGACGGATTCGCTGATTTCCCAGCGTATTTCAGCCTGCTCGCGGTGACGAACGCGTTGCTGGGGATCGTTTTCGAGCACGTCCTGCCCGGGTACGTGTTCGACGACCCCACCGATTCCAACGTCGTGTCCAGCACGGTCGGCAACACCACCTATGTGACCATCCCGCACCTGCTGCCGCTGCTCGAACCGCTGCGACTGGCGGCGTCGCTGATCGGTGCCCAGCGGTTCGTCGACGCGCTGGATCCGATCCTGCGGGTGTTCGTCGAGAGGGCCTACGACCGCACGGCCGATCCCAGCCAGGTCAAGGAGTTCGCCTGGACGATCCCGCAGGAGAAGGTCCAGGCCGCGTGGGACGCCCTGCCGGCCGCGTTCGCGCAGTCGCTGGCCATCCTCTGCGGGGCGACGTACACCCCGACGGTGCCCGTACCGGTGGTCGCGTCCGAGCAGCCCGAGACGCCCGTGACCGAACACCCCGCGCAACCGGTGGATGACTCGCACGCGGCCCAGGCGGTGCGCGGCACGGTGGTCGGACTCACCAATGTGTTGTCGGCAGTGACCCAGTCGGTCGCCTGGCTCCTCCAGGTCATCACCGGTCACGCGCCGTCGCAGGCCGTCCCGGAACCCGCCGTCGAGGTCGCGGCCGACAGCGGACCGGCCCAGCGTGCTGCCCCCGCGACCGCAGTCGCAGCCTCGCCCCAGCCACCCAAGGGCGACGACGACGCCGACTCGTCGGGCCGGGTCGAGACCGCATCGGCGGCGACCTCCGACGACGCTGAGCCGGTCCGGACGGGGCGCAAGCAGGTCCAGGCCGACGCCGAGGATCCACAGCCCACCACGGATCCGGAACCCGTCACGACCACCGATGCGGAACAAGAGCCCGATGCGGATTCGGCCTCCGACGATGCCGAGACACCCGCGGCGACGGCGGCCGATCCCGCGGACGACTCCGACCCGGAAACCCCGCGCGTGCAACAGAATTCGACGGCAGCCGATAGTGCCGACAAGGACGCCACCGCTGCCGCCCAGCCCGCTGCCGGCGCCGCGGCGCCGTCAGCAGCCGCGTGATCCTGCGCCCTGCACTCGGGCTCCCGGCCGTGCTGCAGCGTCGGTAGGCCGGCGTCGAACTCGGAGCGCCACCCACGGCGGGGCTGCCTCGACCGAATTTGTGCCGCGCATTGCCCGTCGACCATCTCGTCTAAGCTGGCCCGCTGTGATCACCCGCATGTCGGAGCTGTTCCTGCGCACGCTCCGCGACGACCCCGCCGACGCCGAAGTCCCCAGCCACAAGCTGCTGATCCGGGCCGGCTACGTCCGGCCGATCGCGCCCGGCCTGTACAGCTGGCTGCCGCTGGGGCTGAAGGTGTTACGCAAGATCGAGTCCGTGGTGCGCGACGAGATGGTTGCCATCGGCGCGCAGGAGATCCTGTTCCCGGCGCTGCTGCCGCGCGCGCCGTACGAGACCACGGGCCGTTGGACGGAATACGGCGACAACCTGTTCCGGCTGACCGATCGCCGCAACAACGACATGCTGCTGGGCCCCACCCACGAAGAGCTGTTCACGCTGACGGTCAAGGGGGAGTACAGCTCCTACAAGGACTTCCCGCTGATCCTGTTCCAGATCCAGACCAAGTACCGCGACGAGGCCCGTCCGCGTGCCGGCATCCTGCGCGGCCGCGAGTTCATCATGAAGGACTCGTACTCGTTCGACATCGACGAGGGTGGTCTGAAGAATGCCTACCACGCCCACCGCGAGGCCTATCAGAAGATCTTCGACCGCCTGAACGTCAAATACGTGATCGTGTCGGCGGTTTCGGGTGCGATGGGAGGTAGCGCCTCCGAGGAGTTCCTGGCCGAGAGCGAGGTCGGCGAGGACACCTTCGTGCGCTGCGTCGAATCCGGCTACGCCGCCAACGTCGAGGCCGTGCTGACCCGGGTCCCGGAGTCGCAGCCGACGGACGGGCTGCCGGACCCGGTGGTGCACGACACCCCGGGCACCGAGACCATCGCCAAGCTGGTCGATTGGGCCAATGGTGCCCTCGATCGTCCGGTGAGCGCCGCCGACACGCTCAAGAACGTCCTGCTGAAGGTCCGCGAGCCCGGCGCCGAGGACTGGGAGTTGCTGGCCGTCGGCGTCCCCGGCGATCGCGAGGTGGACGACAAACGCCTCGGGGCGGCCCTCGATCCCGCCGAGTACGCCATGCTCGACGACGCCGACTTCACCCGCAACCCATTCCTGGTCAAGGGCTATATTGGCCCGAAGGGATTGCAGGACAACGGGGTTCGCTATCTGGTCGACCCCCGGGTGGTGGACGGCACCAGCTGGATCACCGGTGCGGATGCGCCCGGCAAGCATGTCGTCGGCCTGGTCGCCGGTCGGGATTTCACGCCGGACGGCACCATCGAGGCCGCCGAGGTCCGCGACGGCGATCCCTCACCGGACGGCGCCGGTCCGCTGGTCAGTGCCCGCGGCATCGAGATCGGCCACATCTTCCAGCTGGGGCGCAAGTACACCGACGCCTTCACCGCCGACGTGCTCGGCGAGGACGGCAAGCCGGTGCGGCTGACCATGGGCTCCTATGGTGTCGGTGTGTCCCGGCTGGTCGCCGTGATCGCCGAGCAGCACCACGACCAGCTGGGCCTGCGCTGGCCGGCCAGCGTCGCCCCGTTCGACGTGCACCTGGTGATCGCCAACAAGGACGACGAAGCGCGAACGGGCGCAACCGAATTGGCCGCAGCCCTGGATCGCCGTGGTCTGGATGTGCTGTTCGACGAGCGCACCGCCTCGCCGGGGGTGAAGTTCAAGGATGCCGAGCTCCTCGGGGTGCCCTGGATCGTCGTCGTCGGCCGGGGCTGGGCCAACGGAGTGGTCGAGCTGCGCAATCGGTTCACCGGCGAGAACCGCGAGATCCCCGTGGACGAGGCCGCCGCGACGATCGAGGCCGCCGTCCGGAGCTGACCCCGCGACTCCTGGCTAGTCCTTGCCCCCGGGGAAGGCCTGGGTCAACGGCCAGGCCTTCAGGATGCGCTTCCAGCGTGCGCTGAGCACCGCCGACTGCGTCAGCGCCGACACCGCGAAGGCGCGCACCGCGTCGCCGTCCGAGCCCGCGCGCGCCTGTTCGAGGACGGCACGCCACGCGACCGCGGCGTCGTTCTCCATCCGCACGGCCAGGTTCGCCGCGTCGGTCGGATCGTTGACCTCCATGGGGAGCTGGTAGCCGGCCGCCGGCAGCGGCGGCGTGACCGATTGCGACCGCAACAACTCGATGGCCCGTTCGCGCTGGGCGCGGTGGACCTTCATCGCCTCGGCCACCAGGTCGTTGTCGTCCGGGGTGGAGTGCGCCGACACGATCCCGTAGCCGTAGATCGTGGCGTGCTCGACGGTCAGCGCGTCGTACAGCGCAGCCGCATCGGCGGCGTCGGGCCGGCTGGGCATCGGCTCGGTGGACGTCATTGGGCCGCCACCGGAGCATTCAGCGTGACGGTGGCCGACGCGGTGCAGGATGCGGCGATCGAACCGAGCAACCCCGCCCGGTAGCCGGCCTGGGTGGCGGCGAGCTGGCCGGCGCCGTCGGCGGCGCGGCGTAGCGCGGCGACGACATCTTTGACGGTTGGCGGCGGCGTGGCGCCGGTCCCGGTGGCGGCCGTGGTGGCGGTGGTCGTCGTGGCGGTGGGGGCGGACTGCCCGGCCGCCCGCGCGATCTCGACGCCGAGGGCCCGGGCGTGCTCGGTGCGCTCGCCGGCGATCTGGTTCAGCGCCCGCACCAGCGGGGGAGCCGGCGGCGGGGACGCCGCCGCCGCGGCCCGGGCCTGTTCGGCGTCGGCAACGGCCTGGTCCTGCACGGCCTGCAGCGGATCGACCTTCGGCTCCGACGAGCCACATGCCGAAGCAGTGACCGTCAACAGCGCGAGTCCGGCGGCTCCGACCAGGACGTCCCGCCTGCGTAGAGTGTCCGTTTCGGGACGGGGGCGCAGCACAGCAACATCCTGCCACGGCTGCGTTTGCGGCTGTTCGCCCGTTTGGCTGGCGTATCGTGGGTGGCTGGCCAGGTGCAGGTGACAATTCAAGATGAGGAGCTCGTCGTGACTGAACGGTCTCGGGGAATGCCCTCTCCGTCCGAGGTGGTCGAGCTTCTCGGCGCGGATTTCGCCCGCGTGGGTTTCGAGATCGACAACGTCACCATCGACACCGCTGCCCGCCCGCCCCGGATCGTCATCGTCGCCGACGGCGACACCGCCCTGGATCTGGACACCGTCGCCGAGTTGTCCCGCGCCGCATCGGAGCGACTCGACGCCCTGCCCGGCGTCGTGGACAGCTTCGTGCTCGAGGTCAGCTCGCCCGGCGTCGACCGTCCGTTGACCACCGAGAAGCACTTCCGCCGGGCACGCGGCCGGAAGGTGGAGCTGGAGCTGGCCGACGGCACCGGCCTGACGGGCCGCATCGGTGATGTCGACGGGGGCGCGTTGAGACTGATCACCCGGGTCCGTTCGGACTGGGACGTTCGCCAGATCCCGCTGGCTGATATTACCAAAGCTGTTGTGCAGGTTGAGTTTTCAACTCCGGGTGCACGTGAGCTGGAACTGTTGGGTCAAACCGGAACGGAGGCCTGAGCATGAATATCGACATGGCCGCATTGCACGCCATCGAGGTCGACCGGGGGATCCCCGCGGGAGAACTCCTCGACACCATCAAGTCGGCGCTGCTGACCGCCTACCGGCACACCGCAGGTCATCAGGCCGAGGCCGCCATCGACATCGACGCCAAGACCGGCGAGGTCAAGGTGATGGCGCGTGAGCTCGACGAGGACGGCAACCTGGTCAGCGAATGGGACGACACCCCAGAGGGATTCGGGCGGGTCGCGGCCACCACGGCGCGCCAGGTCATGCTGCAGCGGTTCCGCGACGCCGAGAACGAGAAGATCTACGGCGAATTCGCCGCCCGCGAGGGCGACATCGTGGCCGGTGTCATCCAGCAGAACGCCCGCGCCAACGCGCTCGGCGAGGTGGTGCTGCGGATGGGCAGCGAGACCAAGTTCTCCGAGGGCGTCATCCCGTCCTCCGAACAGGTCCCCGGCGAGAAGTACGACCACGGCGATCGGCTGCGTTGCTACGTGCTCGGGGTGACCCGCGGGATCCGGGAGCCCAAGATCCGGCTGTCGCGCACCCATCCCAATCTGGTGCGCAAGCTGTTCGCGCTCGAGGTCCCCGAGATCGCCGAGGGTTCGGTGGAGATCGTCGCCGTCGCCCGCGAGGCCGGGCACCGATCCAAGATCGCCGTCGCCTCCAAGGTCTCGGGGCTCAACGCCAAGGGCGCCTGCATCGGTCCGATGGGCCAGCGGGTGCGCAACGTCATGCGCGAACTGTCCGACGAGAAGATCGACATCATCGACTACGACGAGGACCCGGCACGGTTCGTCGCCAACGCGCTCTCGCCGGCCAAGGTCATCTCGGTGACCGTGATCGACCCGCAGGCGCGGGCGGCCCGCGTCGTGGTGCCGGACTTCCAGCTGTCCCTGGCCATCGGCAAGGAGGGGCAGAACGCCCGGCTGGCGGCCCGGTTGACCGGGTGGCGCATCGACATCCGCAGCGATGCCGCCGTCGATGCTGCTGATCAGGCCGGACCCGGACCCGGGGGTGACGCGGCGCACCGCTCGGCCCACGACCGGTAGTCGAGTCGACGATGCGGCCGCGGAACGCGGCCGAGGAGGAGCGAGACAGTCAGGCCGAGTCGAGTCGACGATGCGGCCGCGGAACGCGGCCGAGGAGGAGCGAGACAGTCAGGCCGAGCGGGGCCGATACCGCCGATCGACGTGGTTCGGAACACCCTTCGCGTGAAGGTAGACTGAGCCGTGATCCAGCGCGAGGGTTCGGCTCGCGCGCACGGAAGCCCCGGCCGCCCCGAAGGACCGGTGCGGACGTGCGTGGGATGCCGGAAGCGAGAGTTGGCCGCCGAACTGCTGCGGATAGTGGCTGTCTCGGACGGTGCCGGAATCGGTCAGGTGGCCGATTCATTGGTCGTTGACACGGCCGGTAACCTTCCGGGTCGGGGTGCATGGCTGCATCCCGACCAGCAGTGTCTGTCCGAAGCGATCCGGCGGCGTGCGTTCACCAGGGCGTTGCGGATCACCGGTTCACCGGACACCACCGGGGTCGTCGAGCACTGGCAGTCGCTCGCCGCGCCGGCCGGCAGCAGCACGAGAAGTAGTTAGGTAGCGAAGAACATGAGCACACCGTGAAGTCCCGATGACCATGCGTCATAGCTAAACCCGAGGCGCGGCGCCGACCGCTGTCGCCTCTAGAGATGGAGATGTCAGTGGCAGCAGGCAAGGCCCGCGTGCACGAGTTGGCCAAGGAACTCGGTGTCACCAGTAAGGAAGTCCTCGCGCGGCTCAGTGAGCAGGGCGAGTTCGTGAAATCGGCGTCGTCGACGGTGGAAGCTCCCGTCGCTCGACGCCTCCGTGAATCATTCGGCGGGAACAAGCCCGCGGCGGAGAAGGCACCCGCCAAGGCGGCGGCTCCCGCGCCGCAGGCAGCGAGCCCCGCGCCCAGCGCGCCGGCCGCCGCACCCGCCGCCGGCGCTCCGGCGCCGGCTCCGGGCCCCAAGCCCGCCGCGCCGAAGCCGCCCGCCCCCGCGCAACCGGCTGCCCCTGTGGCGGCCGCGCCCGCACCTGCGGCTCCGCCGGCCGCACCTGATGCCCCCGGCCCGCGGCCCGGCCCCAAGCCCGCTGCGCCGCGGCCCCCGCGCGTCGGCAACAACCCCTTCTCCTCACAGCAGCCCGTCGAACGGCCGATCCCCCGACCGATGGGAGCCCCGGGCCCCGGCGGCCCGCGGCCCGGCCCCGGCGCGGGTGGTCCCCGTCCCGGTGGCGGCCCGCGGCCCACTCCTGGCAACATGCCGCCGCGCCCGCCCGGCGCCGGCGCGGCCGGTCGTCCGGCACGTCCGGGCGCACCGCGTCCCGGTGGCGGCCCGCGGCCCGGCCCCGGTCAGGGAGCTCGGCCCGGTGGCGGTGGTGGTAACTACCGCGGTGGTGGTGCCGGAGCCGGTGCGGGCGCCGGCGGTGGCGCCGCAGCGGGCGGTTTTCGGGGCCGTCCCGGCGGTGGCGGTGGCGGCGGTGGCCGTCCCGGTCAGCGCGGTGGCGCGGCCGGTGCGTTCGGCCGTCCCGGCGGCGCACCCAAGCGTGGCCGTAAGTCCAAGCGCGCCAAACGCGCCGAATACGAGAACATGCAGGCGCCGGTCGTCGGCGGCGTGCGGTTGCCGCACGGCAACGGCGAGACCATCCGGTTGGCCCGGGGCGCGTCCCTGTCCGACTTCGCCGAGAAGATCAACGCCAACCCGGCCTCGCTGGTCCAGGCGCTGTTCAACCTCGGTGAGATGGTGACCGCCACCCAGTCCGTGGGTGACGAGACCCTGGAACTGCTCGGCAGCGAGATGAACTACGTCGTGCAGGTGGTTTCGCCCGAGGACGAGGACCGCGAGCTGCTGGAGTCCTTCGACCTGTCGTACGGGGAGGACTCCGGGGACGAGGGCGATCTCGAGGTCCGACCGCCCGTCGTCACGGTCATGGGTCACGTCGACCACGGCAAGACCCGACTGCTGGACACCATCCGGAATGCCAGCGTGCGTGAGGGCGAGGCCGGCGGCATCACCCAGCACATCGGCGCCTACCAGGTCGAGGTCGCCCACGACGGCGCCGAGCGTCCGATCACCTTCATCGACACCCCCGGTCACGAGGCGTTCACCGCCATGCGTGCCCGCGGTGCGAAGGCCACCGATATCGCGATCCTGGTGGTCGCGGCCGACGACGGCGTCATGCCGCAGACGGTGGAGGCCATCAACCACGCACAGGCCGCCGACGTGCCGATCGTGGTGGCGGTCAACAAGATCGACAAGGAGGGCGCCGACCCGGCCAAGATCCGGGCGCAGCTCACCGAGTACAACCTGGTGGCCGAGGACTACGGCGGCGACACCATGTTCGTCGACATCTCGGCCAAGCAGGGCACCAACATCGATCAGCTGCTCGAGGCGGTCGTGCTGACCGCCGACGCGGCCCTGGACCTGCGGGCCAACCCCGACATGGAGGCCCAGGGTGTGGCGATCGAGGCGCACCTGGACCGCGGTCGCGGCCCGGTGGCGACGGTGCTCATCCAGCGCGGCACGCTGCGGGTCGGCGATTCGGTGGTCGCCGGCGACGCCTACGGTCGCGTCCGCCGGATGGTCGACGAGCACGGCGAGGACGTCGAAGAGGCGCTGCCGTCGCGGCCGGTCCAGGTCATCGGCTTCACGTCGGTGCCGGGTGCGGGCGACAACTTCCTGGTCGTCGACGAGGACCGGATCGCCCGGCAGATCGCCGACCGGCGCAGCGCACGCAAGCGCAACGCGCTGGCCGCCCGCTCGCGCAAGCGGATCAGTCTGGAAGATCTGGATTCGGCGCTGAAGGAAACCAGCCAGCTGAACCTGATCCTCAAGGGCGACAACGCCGGTACGGTCGAGGCGCTCGAGGAGGCCCTGCTCGGCATCCAGGTCGACGACGAGGTCGAGCTGCGGGTCATCGACCGCGGTGTCGGTGGCGTCACCGAGACCAACGTCAACCTGGCATCGGCATCGGATGCGATCATCATCGGCTTCAACGTGCGGGCCGAGGGCAAGGCCACCGAGCTGGCCAGCCGCGAAGGTGTGGAGATCCGGTACTACTCGGTGATCTACCAGGCCATCGACGAGATCGAGAGTGCGCTCAAGGGCATGCTCAAGCCGATCTACGAGGAGAAGGAGCTCGGCCGCGCCGAGATCCGCGCCATCTTCCGGTCGTCCAAGGTCGGCAATATCGCGGGCTGCCTGGTGCAGTCGGGCATCATGCGCCGCAACGCCAAGGCCCGGTTGCTCCGCGACAACGTCGTGGTCGCCGAGAACCTCACGGTCTCGTCGCTCAAGCGGGAGAAGGATGACGCCACCGAGGTGCGTGAGGGTTACGAGTGCGGTCTGACTCTGACCTACAGCGACATCAAGGAAGGCGATGTGATCGAGACGTACGAGCTCGTCGAGAAAGAGCGGGTCTAGCGATGAGCGCTCGCGCGAAGAGCCGACGCTGATGGCAGATCCCGCACGGGCCAGACGTCTGGCCAAGCGGATCTCCACCATCGTCGCCTCGGCCATCGAGTACGAGATCAAGGATCCGCGGCTGGCCGGTGTCACGATCACCGACGCCAAGGTCACCGGTGATCTGCACGACGCCACGCTGTACTACACGGTGCTGGGTCGGAATCTCGAGGACGAACCGGACTATGCCGGCGTCGCCGCGGCGCTCGAGAGTGCCAAGGGCACCTTGCGCACCAAGGTGGGCGCCGGCACCGGCGTCCGGTTCACCCCGACGCTGAGCTTCGAACGTGACACCGTGCCGGACGCCGCGCATCGGATGGAGGAGCTGCTGGCCCGGGCCCGCGCGGCCGATGCCGACGTTGCGCGGATTCGGGAGGGAGCCGTTCCGGCCGGTGACGCCGACCCGTATCGGGTCAGCGGTTCCGAGGACGAGTCAGCAGCCGACGACGACACCGTCGAGGGTCAAGAGGCCTGAGGGCACGGGCACAACGGCCCCGCCCGGTGTGCCGATCGGGCCGATCATCAGCAAATTCTCAGCAGATGCGTCAAATTTGCCACTATCGCGTTAAATGGGTGTTACATTCGGCGCGAATTTTTGATTGCTCCTGCTGACCGGCACACAGGCCCTCTGGTGCTGGCTTCAGGAGTCGGTGACACCTGGGACGGGGTTATTGCTGATGAATGCTGCACGGAAATCCGGAAAAGCCAAGCACGCGACGCGGAAGCACGCGCTCGCGAAGAGTGCGCCCAAGCACGCGATGCCGAAGGTGAACGCGAACGCGTCCACGTACGTGGGTCGTGTCGGTGCGCTGGCCGTGGCACTGGGCGTCTGCGCGGCGGTCACCGCCTGGATGCCGCTCGGATTTGCCGAAACGTCCGATTCAGCGTCAGCCGGTTCGGAGGGCGGAGCGCCGTCGGCGGACAAGCCGGCGACCGGGTCCGCAGCACAACCGTCGACCGGGGGCACGGGTTCGTCCACGGGTGGCTCGGGTTCGTCGGATTCGGATTCGACCGACAGCACCGGTTCGGGAACGAAGACCGACTCCGATTCCGGTGATGCCGCGACCGGTGACGACACCAGCGGTGATGACGATTCGACCACTGATGCACCGAGTACCGCCGAGCCGACCGGCACCAAAGCCCCGGAGGCTGCGGACCCCACCGATACCGACGCCGGCGGGACCAGCGCGGGCTCATCCCGGTCCGGCGGGTCGAAGGCAACGTCCACCAAGAGTGACCCGGAGCCGGCGGCCTCGGCGGCCGAGTCCGCGTCGACCGACGCCGTCGATGTGGCGGACGCGAAGGCCCCCAAGGAGGATGCCGACACGGAGCCGGCAGCCGCCCAGGCGCCCGCGACGGGCACCGTTCTCCCCGTCGTGCTCGTGCCCATGGCCGACATTCCGGCCGAAGCCATTCCCGACACCGCCGTCCCGGTGGTCGCGGTTGTGGTGAAGGCAGCCCCGGACAGTGCCAACGAAAGTCCGACGGGTTCCCCGGTCGCCGAGTCGCTGTTGGTGGCCACCGCGGTCGGTGCCGCTCGCCGGGAAGTCGACGAGCAGACATCCGACGTCAGCCTCGCGGCCGTCGTCGACACCGTGAGCACGCTGACCGCCGCGCAGCCCTTCGAGATCTGGTTCGGCACCCTGCTGCTGATCGGTGACGGCACCGCCGAGCACCCCAACGGCGGCATCCTGATCGGCAACGGCTACACCTGGACGGGCGACTCGTGCAACGCCGGCCTGGCCTGCGTCGGCGGCAACGGCGGGTTGCTCGGCAACGGTGGCGGCGGCTACAACGGCGGCGCCGGCGGGTCGGCCGGCTGGTTCGGCAACGGCGGCACCGGTGGTGTCGGGGTGCTGTGGGTCAACAGCGGAACCGGTGGCAAGGGCGGCAACGCCGGGCTGATCTGGGGCCAGGGCGGGACCGGCGGTACCGGCGCGACCGGCGCCGACGGCGATGACGGCACGCTGACCACGGCAGCCACTATCGGCAGCAAGGGCGGCAAGGGCGGCGACGGTGGCGCCGGCGGATGGATCTTCGGCGGCGCCGGTTCGGGTGGCGTCGGTGGTGTCGGCGGTCACGGCGGAAACGGCTACGACGGTCTGGACGGCGTCGACGGCAGCAATGGCGGCAATGGCGGCAACGGTGCCCAGGGCGGTACCGGCGGTGACGGTGGCAACGCGGGCCAGGGCAAGGTGTGGTTCCTGTTCGTCACCACCGGCGCCAACGGCAGCGGCGGCCAGGGCGGTACCGGCGGTGACGCCGGCGACGCCGGTGACGGCGGCGTGGGCATCCAGGGCACGTCGGCCAACCCGGACGGTGGCCGCGGCGGCGACGGTGGCAGCCGGGGCGTCGCGGCGCTCGGCGGCACCGGCGGTGTGGCGGGTGCGGTCGGGACCGGAGGTTCCCACGGTGCCAACGGCGGGGCGGGCGCGGCCCCGGGTGGCGGTGACGGCGGTCAAGGCGGCGCCGGCTGGGACAGCGATGACCCGACACGCGCCGGCGGCAAGGGCGGCGACGGCGGCAACGCGGGCCCGATCGGCAAGGGTGGCGATGGTGGCCAGGGCGGCAAGGGCGCCGCGGGTGACTTCGCCCTGACGGAGTCCGGCAGCGGAAGCGCGGGCGGCGCCGGCGGTTCGGGCGGACTCGGCAACGGTGGCGGCGTCAACGGTGCCGGTGGCGCCGGTGGCGATGGTGGCAATGGCGCGAGCCTCGGTGTCGGTGCGACCGCCGGACTCGGCGGAGCGGGTGGCGCTGGCTCGGCGGCCACCCCGACGGCGGGCGGCGTCGGCGGTGGCGGTGGCGGTGGTGGCGGTGGCGCCCGTGTCGAAGCGCTGAACGGCGGCGTCATCGCGACCGGTAGCACGGCGACCGGCGGCGCGGGCGGTGCCGGTGGCGAAGGCACGGCGACCGGTGTCGGTGGCACCGGCGGCACCGGTGGCGCCGCGAGCGTGTCGGCTGATGGCGCGGGCAGCGCGGCCGGCGGTAGTGCCACCGGCGGCGCGGGTGGCGCCGGCGGCATCAACGGAGGTACCGGCGGCGACGGTGGCGAAGGCGGCGTCCAGGCAACGGGTGCCAACAGCTCCGCTCTGGGCATCGGACAGGGCGGCGCTGGTGGCGCCGGCAGTGACGGTGGCGTGGGCGGTGCCGGCGGCGAAGGAATCACCAACGCCGGTCAGGACGGCGTGGCCAACGGAAACAGCACCGGCGGTGCCGGTGGTTCGGCGGCCGGGGCCGGCAGCGTCGGTGGCGACGGTGGCGGCGCCTGGGTGCAGGCCGGTTACACGGGTGCGCCCGGCGGCATCTCGTCCGGCTCGGCGACCGGTGGCGCCGGCGGCACGGCCGGCAACGGCGGATCCGGCGGTGACGGCGGCTACGCGGTGGTCCTGTCCGCGGGGTCGTCGACCGCCGATGGCGCCGCGACCGGTGGTGCGGGTGGATCGTCCAACCTCGACGGTGTGTCCGGTGGCGACGGAGGTTCGGCCAACATCGCGGCGCTG
>WBZP01003046.1_pt1 | contig 18594 bp, 16 predicted proteins | sample 5204301 | NCBI WGS metagenome assembly WBZP01 (sample SAMN12412401, study PRJNA552823) | activated sludge metagenome | isolation source: activated sludge from nitrification reactor of wastewater treatment plant... | place: USA: Pennsylvania | collected 2017 | reverse complement strand
ATACCTCTGAGGTCTGCTGTGGCGCGCGGACGAATTGTACAACGCTGCGAATGGCGACCATCAGCCCGCCCAGCAGCCCGGCGCTGAAGCGCAGGAAGTAGAAGGCCAGCGACATGGAGACGGCCGTGGCCGCGGGCACGCCGACGGGCACGAACAGAAAGGTGTAGATGCCCTCGCGCAGCCCCAACCCGTTGAAGGTGATGGGCAGCAGGTTGATGATGGCGATGATGGGCACGAACAGGGCGAAGACGCCGAACGGCAAATGGACGTTCAGCGCGTCGGCAATCGTTACCTGCACCAGCACCAGGTTGAGCGTGAACGGCAGGCTGATGAGCAGGGCCGACACCAGCGCCCGCATCGGGTAGCGGTGGATGGTGTTGACCAGCCGCTCGACTTTGTCGTAGAACGGTAGCGACGGCGCTTTGGGGTAGACGCGCCGCAGCAGGGCGATGGGGTCGGCCCAGCGGGCGACGAAGAAGGCGATGGGGATGCCGATGGCGGTGACGATGATCAGCGCCCACAAGGCCCACGGCAGGTCTACGTCGGCGGCGTGGGCCGAGGTGTTCCATAGCAAGGCGGCGATAGCGATGAGCGACGAACCGACCAGGCCGGTGACGCGCTCCATCAGCACCGAACTGAGGGCCTCGGAGCCGTGGCCGTGGCTCTGGCGCAAGGTGACGACCTTGACCAGATCGCCGCCGAAGCCGGAGGGGATGAAGTTATTGGCGAAGAAGCCGACGTAGTAGAGGTAGATCAGGTAACCGAAGCGCGGCTCGTCGTTGAGGGCGCGCAGCAGGACGTACCAGCGGTAGGCGCGGATGACGACGTTTAGCTGGAAGAGCAGAAAGGCCAGCGCGTACCAATACCAGTTGATGCGCGCCAGCGTGGCCACGACCTCGCCCAGCCCGACGCGGCTGAGCAGCCAGACGAGCAGGACGATGCTGAGGGCGATCTGGGAGAGGCCAACCAGCTTCTTGCGGTTGGCGCGGAGGAAGTTGGCCATAACGAGGGGGATTATAGCACAGGGGTGGGCGGGGGCGGTAACGAGCGCGGCCAACGGCAAGCCGATGGGTGCTAGACGATGAGCCGATGGCCGCGCCTAGGCCGCCAACTCCAGCGTCACTTGTCGTCCGATTCGCGCTTCAAAGGTGATCAACATTTCCAGACCGAACTTTTCCCACTTGCCGCGAACCAGGTCAGACACACGCGACTGAGCGACGCCCAATTGTTCGGCCGCCTGCACCTGAGTCAGATTGTTGGACTCAATATATTCGCGCAAATCGTTCATGAGCTTGGCGCGCATTTCCAGAATTGCGGCTTCACCGGCATCGAAACCAAGATCAGTGAACACGTTGCCGCTGGATTCAATGATTACATCGTCCATCTTTGGATTATACTAACTGTATGCAAATCGAAGATGAGCTGTCGGATGAGATGATTGATACGTCTGACATTCCACCCTTGTCGGACAAGTTCTTCGAGCGCGCGACCTGGCGGCTGCCAAAACTGCTGGTAGCGATGACTGTCCAGTTGCGGCCGCTTAGGGTGAGCGAGTTCCACCTGTGGAGGTTGATCCATAGCTTCCCCCCTCCATCAGAATCCGATGTACCCGATCCGCCCAGGTTAGTATGTTGGCCACGTAGTTGTCTATGCCCCCAGCGACAACATCAGCCGCGTGCATTGTCCAGGCGGGTTGTTGCCCATAGCTCCCCCGGTTCCCCGGCCGGGCGGTGACGCTCCAGCCGCGCCCGCCCGAATCCACCGCCGCCCGCTGCCGCCGCCGCGCCTCTTCCGGCGATAGGTCGCCCTCGACGAACTCCGCCAGCAGCCGGCGCGCATGGGCCAGCCCTTCGGCCGAGTAGAGGCTGGGGTGCTGCAAGTGGTAGCACAGCACCATCAGGTGATGCACCTCGCCCAACTCCGGCCGCTCGTTCTCCCAGAAGAGGAGTTGGTGGAAGTCGCCGGCGCAGGTGCGGCCGTCGGCTAATGCGGCTCCACACTCAGGGCACAACTGTGTCATTTCTAGCCCAACGAATACTCTGGCTCTGATTCCCCGTAGGCTCCCGCTAAACCATCTGTTGACAGTTGAAGCCAGGCTAACTCTTCGGCGCTTGGCTCGCGCAGCACGGTAATGAGCAAGTTGGTGTTCGGCCGTAACTCATACTCATCGTCCAGTAGAATTCGCTCACCATCAAAATGCGCCCTTAAGATGATCGTCTCCATATACAAGACTCCACATCAAGCAAACTTCGCTGATTCGATTATACCATGCCTATTGTCCAAGACGTTTTATGCCCTTGCCCGCCATTTTCAACGCAAAGACGCAAAGGCGCAAAGATGCAAGGATGCGTCTTTGCGCCCTTGCGTCTTCGCGCCTTTGCGCTAATCTCTGCCCATTCTACCGCGAGGTAACCCCATGAGAGCGATTCGCGTCCACCAGACCGGCGGCCCGGAAGTCCTGCAACTGGAAGAGATCGATCTGCCGGAGCCGGGGCCGGGCGAGGTGCGGGTGATGGTCCGTGCCGTCGGCGTCAACTACATTGACATTTACAACCGCAAGGGGCAGTACAAGAGCCAACTGCCCTACACTCCCGGCTCCGAGGCCGGCGGCGAAGTCCACGCTCTGGGCGAGGGCGTCGCGGGGCTGGCCGTGGGCGACCCGGTGGCCTACGCCATGCACGGCGGGGCCTACGCCGACTTCGCCATCGTCCCCGCCTGGAAGCTGGTGCCTATCCCGCCCGGCGTCAACACCATGACGGCCACGGCGGCCATGCTCCAGGGCATGACCGCCCACTACCTCAGCCACGACACCTACTGCATCCGCTCCGGCGACACGGTGCTCATCCACGCCGCCGCCGGCGGCACGGGCCAACTGCTGGTACAGATGGCCAAGCTGCGCGGGGCGCGGGTCATCGCCACCGTTTCGACCGAGGCCAAGGCGGCCCTGGCTCGCGAGCGCGGCGCGGACGAGGTCATCCTCTACACCGAGCAGGAGTTCGTGGCCGAGACGAAACGGCTGACCAACGGCCGCGGCGTCCATGCCGTCTACGACTCGGTCGGCCGCGACACCTTTCTCAAGGGGCTGGACTGCCTGCGCCCGCGCGGCATGATGGTTCTCTACGGCCAATCGAGCGGCCCGGTGGAGCCGATTGACCCGCAACTGCTGAACCAGAAGGGGGCGCTCTTCCTGACGCGGCCGAGCCTGGCTTACCACGCCGCCAGCCGCGAGGAGATTCGCGAGCGTGCCGGGCAGCTCTTCGAGTGGATCAACAGCGGCGAGTTGACCGTGCGCATTGACAAGACCTTCCCGCTGGAGGAGGCGGCCGAGGCCCATCGCTACATGGAAGCGCGGTTGAGCATGGGCAAGGTGCTGCTGGGCACGCAGCAGGGGCGGGCCAAGAAGCTGGACCAGCTCGACCGCACGATTGACCGCGGCGACGTGGTGGATGAGGCCAGTTGGGAGTCCTTCCCGGCCAGCGACCCGCCGTCGCACTCTGGAGTTTAGGCGTAAGAAGAAGAATCCACAGATTACACAGATTACACAGATTTAAAGAAAAGTGATCCGCAGATTGGGCAGATTTCAGAAGTACGGAATCGGTTTCTGAAATCTGCCTAATCTGCCCAATCTGCGGATCAAACCCTCTTTAATCTGTGGTTTCTTCGGCGGTAGGTAGCGACACGACGAATGTCGTCCCCTGCCCGACGCGGCTCGACACGCTGATCTGCCCGCCATGCGCGGCCACCAACTCGTTGACAATGGCCAGCCCCAGCCCGGAGCCGCGGCGGTTGTCCTGGCCCCGCGTGCGCGACTTCTCCAGCCGGTAGAAGCGCTCGAAGACGCGCGGCAACTCCTCTGCGGGGATGCCCGGCCCGGTGTCGCTGACGATGCCCTCGACCGCGCCGTTCACCGCGCGCACCGCCAGCCCGACCTGCCCGCCGGCTGGGGTATAGGTCAGGGCGTTGTCGGCCAGGTTGTTGAACACCTGCACCAGCCGGTCGCGGTCGCCCAACACCGGCGGCGTGGGCGACAGGTCGAGCGACAGGTCAATCCCCCGGTCGCGCGCCCGCGGCAGCAACCCGCGCTCCACGTCGGCCATCACCTGCCCCAGGTCGAGGAAGCGCTGCGTTAGTTGGAACTGACCCGACTCCAGCCGCGCCAGATCGAGCAGGTCGTTGACCAGGCGCGCCATGCGCCCGGCCTCGTCGAAGATCGTCTCAGCGGCGCGGCGGCGCTCCTCGGGCGTGTCGGCCGTGCCGTCGAGCAGCGCCTGGCTCCAGCCGGAGATGGCCGTCAGCGGCGTCTTCAAATCGTGGGAGACGTTGGCCACCAGGTCGCGTTGGGCCGTTTGTGTGGCGTTGACCTGGGCGGCCATGCTGTTGAAGCTCTCGGCCACATCGCGCACCTCTTCCGGCCCTTGGGGCGGCACGCGGTGGTCGTAGTCGCCGCGGGCGACGGCCCCGGCGGCCACGGCCAGGTTTTGCAGCGGCCGGACGACGGAGCGCGCCACCAGCGCCGCCATCAGCACTGCCAACAGGAAGGCCAGCACCCCGGCGAAGATCAGCGGGCGTAGGAAGTAGTCGCTGAAGAACTCGCCCGCCGTCGGCTCCGGCTCGGTATAGAAGATGAGCGCCCGCCCCAGCGCCGGGTTCGGCTCGGCGAAGACCAGCCAGCGCGAGCCGTCATTGTGGATGAACGTGCCGAAGACGCTGCGCTGGCCGGCGTCGGTCATGACCAGACTGGCCGGCCGTTCGACCTGCGTCAGCGGATCGCCGACCCAGTCGTCGTTCTCCATCGTGTCGAAGATGATCTCTTGCAGATCCACGTCCACGACCAGGATGCGCACGTCCGTCTGTTCCGCGGTGCTGAGGAGCAACGCCTGTAACTCGTTACCGGTGGCCCCCGTCTGCCACAGGTCGAGCAGTTCGCGCTGGTTGGTGCGGCTGATGGCCGACAGCCGCTCCAGCGACGGCAGCAGCCGCGCGTCGGACACCCCGGCGAAGCCGAACAGGGCCAGGGCGACGATGAGCAGCCCGGCCAGGATGACGGCCACGTAAGACAGTAACAAACGGCTGCGGAGGGTGCGCGGGGGCATGGGACGTTCCTCTAGACCAGCCGCTCGCGCGCCTTGGCGCTCAGGTAGTCCATCGTCCAGACCATAATGACGATAGCCCAGATGGCCGTGCCGGCGGCCGAATACTGGTTCAGACTGACCCAGATGCGGAACTGCTGGCCGATGCCGCCGCCGCCGACGAAGCCGATGACGGTGGACATGCGGATGTTGATGTCCCACTGGTAGATGATGAAGGCCAGGAAAGGCGGCACAAGTTGCGGCACAACGGCGTAGACCAGCGTTTGCAGCCGATTGGCGCCGCTGGTCATGACCGCCTCGACCGGGCCGGTGTCAATCTCCTCGATGGATTCGGAGAAGAGCTTGCCCAGGTTGGGGATGTTGTTGAGCGCCAGGGCCATGACGCCGGCGAATGGCCCCGCGCCGACCCACGTCGCGGCGATGAGCACCAGGATGAGCGGCTCGACGGAGCGGGTGATGTTGAAGAAGCCGCGCATGACGTAGTAGACCGCCCGCCCCGCGCCGCTGTTGCCCATGATATTGCGCGCCGCCAGGAAGCTGAGCGGGATGGCGAACAGCGCGCCGATCGTCGTCGCCACCAGGGCCATGAGCAGGGTGACGGCGGCCAGTTCGACCACCGTGCCGACCGTGTCGCTCAGTTGGGCGCGCCCGCTGACGTCTTCGTAGGTGATCTCTACCCGGCTGCTGGTGGTCTGCCCCTCTTCCAGGGCGGTGACGGCGTTGATCGTCGTCTCCAACTGCAAGTTGCCGCCGGCGTCGGTCGTGCAGCAGCCGGAGCGGACGCGCAGGAAGGCCCCATCGGGCAAGACCCAGCGCACCGACACGTCGCGGTTGGGCGGCAGGCCGCTGCCGGTGATGACCAGCGCATCGCCCGGCGCGCCGCACGCCGCCGACAGGGTGATGCCCGCGTCGGCCGGCGCGCCGGGATCGGCCGCGCCACAGGGCACGGTCAGCGGGGCGCTGATGGCCTGGGTCGCTGTCGGCCGGGTGAACAGATCGGGCACGGCGAATTCGCGGGCCAGAGCCAGCCCTTGCGGCGCGCCGCGAATCAGTTCCACCGGCTCGATCTGGGCGATGCGCCACGACCAGACGAAAGCGGCCACAAAGCCAACGACAATGGCCAGCCGCGTCAGGCTGCGCAACGCCGGACTGCGCGTGGGCAGGATCGGCTTGCCCTGGATGATGCGTTCGCGCAGCCAACCGGAGAGGAAGTCCAGCGTGGCCACGACGATGATGATGGCGATGATGGCTGTGGCCATGGCCGAGAAGCGGTTGAGCCGCACCCACTGGATGACCAGAAAGCCCAGCCCGGCGTCGCTGACCAGGCCGATGACCGTCGAGAGGCGCACGTTGATGTCGAAGCGGTAGAGCGTGAACGACGTGAACGTGGGCAGAATCTGCGGCAGCACGGCGTAGACGACCGTTTGCAGCCAGCTCGCGCCCGTGGCCTTGGCCGCCTCGATGGGGCCGGGGTCAATGCTCTCGATGGCCTCGGAGTACAGCTTGGCCAGCGCGGCCACGGTGTGGAACCACAGCGCCAGCGTGCCGGCAAACGGGCCGAGGCCGACCCACACGGCGAAGATGATGGCCCACAGCAGCGTCTCGATGGAGCGGATGATGTTGAGAGCGGCGCGGACGACGTTGTAGATGGCCAGCGTCACCCGGTTGGCCCCCATCAGGTTACGCGCCGCCAGGAAGCTGACCGGCACGGCGAAGATGACGCCCAGCACGGTGGACAGAAAGGCCAGGGCCAGCGTCTCGCCGATCTTCTCCATGACCAGCGACAGCGTCTGCGTCGGTTGCAGGCTGCCGGAGGGGATGGCCTGCACGGCGCGAACGGCGTGGGTCAGCGTGTCGCCGGGGCCGGGGTTCGAGGTCAGCGGCACGGCCTGGGGCACGCGCAGGGTGGCCGTGAAGCGGCCGTCGGCGTCGGCTACGAAGGTCACCAGTTCGCCGTCGAGCATCGCCCGGCGCGGGCTGCCCAGCGGGTCAACCCACTGCACCTGCCCGGCGACGTTGGGCTGGAACCCCTCGCCGCTGACCGCCAGCAGTTCGCCCACCGCGGCGCAGGGCGAGGCCGTCCTCACGATGGGCGCAGTCGTCGCCTCGCGGTTCGGCTCCGGCAGCGGATCCACGCAGGGCACCATGACCGGCGTCAGGCCGAAGGTCTCCTCGGTCGGATACTCGAACAGCTCAGGGTTCAAGAGAGAGCGGATGTAGGGCTGGAGGTTAGGCAGGCCGGTGATGAGGCGCGTCGGCCGCACTTCGGTGACGACCGTCGCCGCGCCATAGAGGACGAGGCCGACCAGCAGCAGCGCCGCGCCCCAGCGGGGCTGCTTGCCCTGCGCCAACTGGGTGGCGTCGCGGGCGATCCAGCCCAGGAACAGCAACAGCGGGGCCAGCAGGGCGTAGGTTCCCGTCCACAGGACGAGGGCCAGCAACAGGAAGAAGGTCAGGAACAGCCCGACGCCGCGCGAGCGGTGGCCCAAAATGAACTGGCCGCTGCCGGGAATGATCAGCGACAGCAGAGCAGCCGGCCAGGGGCGGACGTGGGGCGGGCGTTCAGGCGGCATGGGGCGGCGCTACCGAGACCATCTCCGCCTCTTCGCCATAGACCTCTTTGAACTTGGCCGGCGTCAACTCCGACGGCAAACCATCGAAGACGAGTTCGCCCGCCTTCAGGCCCACGACGCGCGTGGCGTAGCGATGGACGAGGTCGAGGAAGTGCAGGCTACAGAGGACGGTGATGCGGTCTTGCTGATTGAGGAGTTCCAGGTAGCGCAGGATGGAGTGCGACAGCACCGGGTCGAGGCTGGCCACCGGCTCATCGGCCAGTAGCAGCTTCGGCTCCTGCATCAGGGCGCGGGCGATGCCGACGCGCTGCTGTTGGCCGCCGGAGAGTTGGTCGGCGCGGTTGTCAGCCTTCTCCTCGATGCCCACCCGGGTCATGGCGGCCACGGCGCGGCGGCGGTCGTCGGCCGAAAAGCGGCCGAAGAGGCTGCGCCACGGGCTGACGTAGCCCAGCCGCCCGGTAAGTACGTTGGTCGTCACGCTGCTGCGCTTGACCAGATTGAAGTGCTGGAAGACCATGCCGATCTGCCGCCGAATCTGGCGCAACTCTGCGCCGCTGGCGGCGGTGATGTCCTGCCCATTCCAGATGACGCGGCCGGATGTGGGGTCAATCAGCCGGTTGATGCAGCGCAACAGGGTGGACTTGCCGGAGCCGGACAGGCCGATGACGGCCAGAAACTCACCGTCTTGCACCTCGAAGCTGACGTCCTTGAGGGCCACGGTGCCGTCGGGGAAGACCTTGGTCAGGTTTTGGATTTGCAGCACGGCCCCTCCTGTGAGTGGGTCAGTGGGTCAGTATTCAGTAGGTCGGTGAACAGGTGTGTTGCACTGACCTACTGACCTACTGACCCACTGACCTACTGACTTACTGCGCCAGCTCCTCAATATTGATGCCGGCGCGGCTCAGGTCGGCGCGGAAGGTGTCGTAGAACGAGTCGTTCGACTCCTGCAACGCCTCGATGTTGTACAGGGTGTTCAGCGCTTCTTGCCCTTCGGGCGAAGCGGAGATGTCCAGCAGGGCGGCGATGATCTCGGCCCGCATCTCGGCCGGGAAGTCGGCGATGAACGAAACGCTGTCATTGGGGATTTCGCTGGTGGTGGCCAGCACGACGACCTGCTCCAGCACGTCGGGGAACTCCTCTTCGATGCCCGTGCGGGCGTCGGAGAAGGTCGCGCCGGCGTCGCAGTCGCCGTTGTAGACCTGGGTCACGACGTTGTTGTGCGAACCGGCTTCGATCGTCTCGCTGAAGGCGGTGTCGGGGTCAATCCCCTCGGCGGCCAGCATGATGCGTGGGATGATGTAGCCGGAGGTCGAGGCCGGGTCAACCCAGCACATGACCTTGCCTTCCAGGTCTTGTAGCGTCTCGATGCCGCTGTCGGCGCGGACGATGATCTGGCCGGAGTAGGTCGTGGCGTCGAAGCGCGACGTGACCATGCCGGCGTCAACACCGCACTGCTCGTGGGCCATCACGTAGTTGAACGTGTTTAGCCAGCCGATGTGGGCCTGCCCGGCGCACATCGCCTCGCGCACGGCCGAGAAGTCGGTGCCGACGTTGGACTCGACCACCAGGCCGGTCGCGTCGCTGATCATGGTGGCCAGCGTATCGCCGCTGGCGATGATGTCCTGCGTGTCGCCCGAGGGGACGAAGGACATGACAATGGGGTTCTCGGCCGTGCCGAGATCGGTGGCCGCCGGTTCTTCGGCGGCCGGCTCTTCCGCCGCCGGCTCCTCGGCCGCCGGTTCTTCGACCGCCGGTTCAACGGTGGCCGCTGTCTCCGCGCCGCCGCCGCCACAGGCGGCTACGGCCAGGGCCAGCAGAAGCATGAGCACAACAAACAGGGACAATTTACGGACGTTCATTCTTTCCTCCAGACTCTAACATGAAGTGAATGACAAAGTGCCGCGCGACCTCCCGGTCTTCTCGGCGTGATGGGGTGGGGGCGCGTGGCAACCGGTATCATATAACCCTTGCGCGGCTTTGCCAAGCTCACGGAACAGGGTGGGCAGAAGAATGGCACGCTGATGACGCTGATATCGCGCTGATTTTCGCTGAAGAGCCGGGCTTTCTTATCAGCGAAAATCAGCGCCAAATCAGCGTCATCAGCGTGCCATTCTTCTGCAATTCACACCACCTCCGTCGCGACGTGGTAGGCGCAGTCGGGCCGCTGCCGGCTCGCGTCGCTCCAGGTGAACGTCGTCACCGAGGCCTGGAAGGGATAGCCATCGGCGATGCCCCACTCGGCCAGGAAGGGGCGTTGGTCCTTAGCGATCGGTCGCCCCAGCCCCCAACAGAGCGCGAACAGGATCGGGTCGCCATGACTGACCGCCGCCACGTGCTGTTCCGGATGGGCAGCCCGGACGGCGTCGAAGAAAGCCACCATCCGCGCCTGAATGTCCGGCGGCAACTCATAGGATGGGCCGACGCCGCTGTACAAGTCCCAGCCCCGGCGCTCCATCTCCACCACCGGTGTGCCGTCGAAGGGGGAGTAGATTTCGTTGAGCAAGGCCGACTCGACCAGCGGCGGCGAAGCGGGGTGGTGGGCGCGCAGGATGGCCGCGGTCTCGGCGGCGCGCTGCATGGGGCTGTGGTAGATGGCGGCGACGGGCCGGCCGGCCAGATAGCGCCCGGCGGCGGCGGCCTGGGCGCGCCCCGTGGCCGCCAGGGCGAAGCCGGGCAGACGGCCGTAGTAGATGTCGTCGGGGTTCTCCACCAGACCGTGGCGCACGAGGTAGACCGTTGTCATCGCGACGCTACTTCTCCTCGCGGGCGGCCAGCTTATAGCCCCGGCTCCAGACGGTCTCGATCTCCAGCCCACTGCCGCTCAGCCGGTCGCGCAGGTGGGCCACGTGTACGTCTACGGTGCGCGTCTGGCCATAGAACTCGTAGCCCCAGACGCGGTCGAGCAACTGTTCGCGCGACAGCACCTGGTTGGCGTGTTCGGCCAGCGTCAGCAGCAGGTCGAACTCCTTGGCTCGCAGGGCGACCGCTTTGCCGTCAACGGTCACTTCGCGGCTGGCCGGGTCAATCTCCACCCGGCCGAAACGGCGCGGCCGTTCGGTCGGCGTCGCGGCCCCGGCGCGGCGCAGAATGGCCCGCACGCGGGCCACCAGTTCGCGCGGGTTGAATGGCTTGGTCAGATAGTCGTCGGCGCCCATCTCCAGGCCGACGATCTTGTCAATATCCTGGTCGCGGGCGGTCAGCATCAGGATGGGCAGGTTGCTCTCGGCGCGCACGCGGCGGCAGACCTCCCAGCCGTCCATGCGCGGCATCATCAGGTCGAGGATGAGCAAGGCCGGCGGGTCGCGGCGCACTTCGTCCAACGCCGCCGCGCCGTCCTCGGCCGTGCGCACGCGAAAGCCCTCCTTCTCCAGGTAGAGCCGGGCCAGGTCGCGGATGTTGGCTTCGTCGTCGGCGATGAGAATTGTATCGGCCATAGAATTAAGAATTAGGAATTAGGAATTAGGAATTAGGAATGAAGAGCCAATTGCAGACCGCCCTCTTCAATTCCTAATTCCTAATTCTTAATTCCTAATTGATAAGTGCTATACACTCAATCTCAACCAACCCCCCCTTGGGCAGCGCCCCGACCTCGACGGTGGAGCGGGCGGGGAACGGTTCCGGGAAGTGGCGGGCGTAGACGGCGTTCATGGCCGCGAAGTCGCCCATGCTCTTTAGGAAGACGGTCGTCTTGATCACGTGGGCCAGGTCGGTGCCGGCCGCGGCCAGCACGGCGCGCAAGTTGCGCATGACCTGTTCCGTCTGGGTGGCCACGTCGTCGCCGACCAGTTCGCCGCCGGTGGGGTCGAGGGCCACTTGCCCGGCGGTGAAGACGAAGTCGCCGATACGGATGGCCTGGGAGTAGGGGCCGACGGCCGCCGGGGCGTCGTTGCTGTGAATGCGTTGCTTGTCCATGCGCGCTCCTTTTGCAAATAGGATAGATCGACAATCCACGGGGATTGTTTGGAAAGTGTAAGAATGCTGTAACTTCGTTTATAGTCCTTTCGAGGATGGGTGGCAACCTTGTAGCGCGGGATGGTATCCCGCGTCTTGGGCGGTGCAGAACGCGGGATACCATCCCGCGCTACCAAAGATATGAAAGAGGGTTGACGAATGAAAGCGACCTACACGACCATAATCACCAAAGACGACGAGAAGAACGCCACCGGCATCCCCGTCCCGGCCGAAGTTATCGCCGCGCTGGGCCAGGGCAAGCGGCCGAAGGTCATTGTGACCGTCGGCGGCCACAGCTACCGCAGCACCGTCGCCGCCTATGGCGACGTGTACATGCTACCGCTGAGCCAGGAGCATCGCGCCGCGGCTGGGGTTGAGGGGGGCCAGACGGTGGAGATCACCCTGGAACTGGATACCCAGCCGCGCACGGTGGACGTGCCCGACGATCTGGTCGCGGCGCTGGCCGGGCGGCCGGGCCGGCGCGCCGCCTTCGACGCCCTCAGCTACACTGCCCGCAAGGAGCACGTCCGCCAGGTAGAGACGGCCAAGGCGGCCGAGACGCGGCAGCGGCGGATTGACAAGATCGTCGCCGGGCTGGACGGCGGCTAGACGCCCTTGATCAGTAGCGCCCAGCTTTCGCCGTCGCGCCGGGCGGGCAGCAGCCATAGCGCCTCGCTATCGAGCCGCAGGTCATACTTCAATGACTCCATCCAGTCCTTGCGTTGGGCCTCCAGGGTGACGATGACCAGTTCCAGCAGCTTGCGGCCGTCTTCGGTGGTGATGGCCGCCGGCAGGAAGGCGGCGTCTTCCGGCGGGGTGATGGTGCTCAACGTGGGCTGCTTCTCCAGCAGTTCGGTGATCAGGTCGCGGGCGTCGGCCAGTTCGCAGGCCCAGGCGGGGATGTAGATGCGGCGCGGCTGAGCCCAAAACTTCTGAGCCTCGTCGGTAGCCGAGCGGCCGCCCTGAATGCGGCGCGAGGTGATGGTCACCTGGCCGCGATAGACCCAGAACGGCAGCCACGTCTCCGGGCGGGGCTGGGTGGCGGTGGCGTATTGCGCGGGCAGCAGTTGCAGCCCGCCCTCGCCGATGGCTACGGCGGCGTGGCAGTTGGCGCATTGCACGACCACGTCGTCGTTGCCCGGCGTCAGAGCGTGGTTGCAGCGGGGACAGCGGAGGAGTAAGAGCTTCATCGGATGAAGTAAGAAGTGATAACCACAGATTACATAGATTGCGCAGATTTCATAAATCTACCGGAGCGACTTGGGTAGCCCAGCTATCAGCGGCGCTGACGGCTCATCTTCTCCAGGTCTTCCAGCACCGTCATGCCCGTTTTCATCATCTTGGGCAGGTCGCCCATTGAAGGAATGGCCCCGCCCAGCAAGCCGCCTCCCGCGTCCGCCTTCTGGAACTCGCGCGGCTTGTCCTCCACCTCTTCGCCATAGCGGAACTGGCGGTAGCCGTAGAGGATGAGGGCTAGGCCGACGACGATGGGCAGCAGCAGCAACCCCAGGCTGTCGTCGTCGGTCTGCGCCAGCGCGGCCAGGATGGTGCCGTTGACCAGTACCAGATTGCCGACGGCCAGCCCACCAACGAGGGCGATGGCCCGGTAGAGGATGTTGCCGGGGGCCTTGCCATACATGACCCGGCCACTGGCGCCGTCCACGACGACCTGATAGGTGCGGTTGCGGTAGGAGTAGCGGCCGATCCATACCGGGAAGTAGACCAGGGCGAACTCCGGCCGCAACAACTGGACGTTCTCATAGCTGGTAGAGCGCTGCGCCGCGTCCTTGCGTGCCCGGCGCACGAAGTGGTCGCGGGCCTCGTCCAGCGCCGCCGTGCGCGACTCCGACGGCTCGAAGACCATCGCCTCGGCGTGCAGGGCCTGGCTGTCGAACGGCGACAGGTCATCGCGCGAGACGACGATGCGGTGGACGCCGAACTCCGACACGTCCACGGCGGCGTCGTTCCAATGCATCGTCTCGAAGACGTAGTGCTCGTCGGGCTTGGTCTCGTCCTCGTCCTTGCGCACGCGGCCGAACAGCCAGCCGGCCACAGTGGCCTCGACGCGCCAGAAGGGCAGATAGGCCAGCACCATCTCGTCAATCGTCGCCAGCCGGCGCAGGTCGCGCGCCTTGCGCATGCCGCCCAGGAAGCCGCGCACGGCTTCTTCGGCGCGGGCGCGGTCAACCTGCCGCGCTACCTGCCAGCGGCGCACGCCGCGCTCGCCCTGCACCAGCGAGTGCAGGTTGCAGTAGGGGCACTGGACAACGCGCAGCCCTTCGGCGATGGGCACGACGCCGGCGCAGTTGGGGCAGATGAGACCCTGCGAGCTTTCGCGGGGCGTTGGCCGGGGCGCGACGGGCGAAGCGCCGGGCGGAATCGGCGTGGACGCCGGCGGCGTGGGCGTGGCCGGCGGCGTGGCCGGCGGCACGTTGGGAAGTGGTGTCTCGGTCGTCATAGGCGCAACCTAAAAGCGGCGCGAAACCGACGCGGCGGCGATGAAGATAGGGACGGCCAGGGCGACGGCCACGCCGACGTAGATGAGCAGGCCCAGCCCCAGCCCAACGTCGTCGAACACCCACAGGCCGAAAGCGGGGATGAGCGCGGCCAGGAAGTAGGCCACGCAACCCAGCCCGCCGATGGAGACGTAGGGCAGCTCGAACTTCTCCGGGTAGATGGCGGCGAAGACCTCGCCGGCGGCGGCGTCCACCAGGGCGGTGTAGCTCTCGTCCTTGTAGCGGTACTTGAACTGGTAGATGGGGGCGTGGACGAGGGCCAGTTCTTCGATGGCTTCGGGAGCGATGTTCTCGTTGGCCGCCAGCCAGCCATGGACGGCGGTCACGGGCACGGACGGCTTCACGGCCACGCCATCGAGGGAACTGTCATACGGCTGGAGGTCCGCAGCGGGCACGCGCAGCTTGCGCAACTCGCCAATCGAAAGGGCCGCGCCAGGCTTCAGCACCACCTCTTCCTTGCCGTGGCGCGTGGCGCGCACCATCCATAGCGGGAACAATTGGTAAGTCTGCGACTCGATCTGCGCCGCCGTGTCCAGCCCCTTGACGGTCTGATTGCCGGCCATCCAGCGGCGCAGGGCGGCGGCGGCCTGCTTCTCGTCCAGCGTCGGCCGCACGGCGTAGTGCAGCACGGCCCGGCTCTTGTCTACGAAGTTGACCGTGCCGCAGAATTCGCAGGTGACGTACTTCGCCCCCGTCTCCACTGTCAGGGGCGCGGAACACTGTTGGCAAAGCAGTTGCGTGCCGACTGTCGTCTCGTCCATACCATTGAGCCTCGCTTCAATTGTAGCACCCTCCCCGTGCGATGCACCACCTCGGCGGGCATCGCACTTTCTGGAGTGCGTGGCACGTTCTGATTTGCCGCTAGGCAGGTGCGACCCACTTCAGAAAGTGGGAGGCACCCCCTTGGCGTGCATCGCACTTTCTGGAGTGCGTTGCACGTTCTAATACTCCTCCAGAAAGGTGCGACCCACTTCAGAAAGTGGGAGGCACCAAGAGCAGGTGCGACCCACTTCAGAAAGTGGGAGGCACCAAGAGCAGGTGCGACCCACTTCGGAAAGTGGGAGGCACCAAGAGCAGGTGCGACCCACTTCAGAAAGTGGGAGGCACCAAGAGGAGGTGCGACCCACTTCAGAAAGTGGGAGGCACCGGCAGAAGTAGAACGCGCCCGCCGATCTGCTATACTCCAGAGAGAAGTTGCCGGACAAACAGCGCATGTCATCACCAGCGGAACAGATCACACAACTGCGGGCCAGCATTGCCGCATTGGAGGCGCAGCGCGCCGTTTTGGGCCATGACGTCGTCGCGACGCTGGTCGCCTCCATCAATCACAAGCTCGAAGCGCTCCAGGGTGGGCCACCTGAGCAGCAGCGCAAGCAGGTCACTATCCTGTTGGCCGATCTGTCCGGCTTCACGGCGATGGCGGAGATGATGGACGCCGAAGAGGTGGCCCGGGTAATGAACGATCTGTGGGTGATGCTCGACTCCGTGATCGTCAACCACGGCGGGCGCATTGACAAACACATCGGCGACGCCGTCATGGCCATCTGGGGGGCCGAGACCGCCCGCGAGGACGACCCGGAGCGGGCGGTGCGCGCGGCGCTGGGCATGCAGGCAGCGCTGGCGGCGTTTGAAGCCGTCAGGCCGGTTGCCTCTGCGGTCGCAAGCCACGGGTTGGCCATGCGCGTCGGCGTCAGCACCGGGCCGGTGTTGTTGAGCCAGGTTGGCACCGTGGGCGAGTTCACGGCCATCGGCGAGGCGGTCAACCTGGCCTCGCAACTGGAGCGCGTCTGCCCGCCCGGCCTCACTCTCATTGCCCATGACACCTACCGCCACGTGCGTGGCATCTTCGACGTGCAGCCCCACGAGCCGCTGGTCTTCAGGGGCCGGGCCGAGCCGACGCCGGCCTACGTCGTCCTCCAGGCCAAGTCGCGCGCCCAGCGCATGCCCACCCGCGGCCTGGAAGGGATCGAGACGCGCATGATCGGCCGCGCGGCCGAGTTACTGGCGTTGCAGGGGGCCTATGAAGATGCCATCGAAGCCAGCGAGACGCGCATCGTGACCGTCGTCGGCGAGGCGGGTGTGGGCAAATCGCGCCTGCTCTACGAGTTCGACAACTGGCTCGAACTGCGGCCCGAACGCATCGCCTACTTCAAGGGGCGGGCGACGCCGAACACACAACACCTGCCCTATAGCCTGTTCCGCGACCTGTTCGCCAACCGCTTCGGCATCCTCGACAGCGACGGCGTGGCCGTGGCCCTCGACAAGTTCCGCCGGGGCATGGACGGGGCGCTGGAGCCGGACCTGGCCGACGTGGTCGGCCACTGGCTGGGCTTCGACTTTTCCACCAGTCCCGCCGTGCGCCCCCTGCTGGACGCGCCCGGCTTCATGGCCACGGCCCGCGCCTATCTGACGCGCTACTGGCGGGCAATGACCCAAATCGCCGCCCCCGCCCCCGGCAGCGGCCCGGCGGAGAAGCCGGTGGTCATCTTGCTGGAAGACGTTCACTGGGCCGACGACCAATCGCTCGACCTGGCGGCCTACCTGGCCACGGCTGTTCCGGCGGCGCGGCTGCTCGTCGTGGCCGTGACCAGGGCCAGCCTCTTCGAGCGCCGCCCCAACTGGGGCGAGGGGCAGGCGGCTTTCCATCGTATCACCCTCTCACCGCTGTCCAAACGGGCCAGCCGGGCGCTGGTGGACGAAATCTTGCAGCGCGCCGACAAGGTGCCCGACACGTTGCGCGACCTGATCATCGAGGCCGCCGAGGGCAATCCGTTCTACGTCGAAGAGATGGTGAAGATGCTCATTGAACAAGGTGTCATTGAGCGCGGTGAAGAGGGGGCCAGGGGCCAGGTTCCAGGTTCCAGGGAAGAACCCTCTTCCCTGGAACCTGGAACCTGGAACTTGGCCCCTGTCTGGCGCGTACGGACGGACAAGCTCCCCACCCTCAAAGTCCCCCCCACGCTGACGGCGCTGCTCCAGGCGCGGCTCGACGGGCTGCCACGGGTGGAGCGGGAGGCGCTGCAACGCGCGTCGGTCATCGGCCGCGTCTTCTGGGATGACGCCGTGGCCGATCTGCTGGAGGCCGAGCGCGACGACGTCGTGCCGACGCTGGAGGCCGTGCGCGGGCGCGAGTTGATCTTCCGGCGCGAACACTCCGCCTTCGCCGACGCCGGGGAGTATCTCTTCAAGCACGCCCTGCTGCGCGACGTGACCTACGAGACGGTGTTGCTCAAGCGCCGGGTGCAGTATCATGGCCGCGCCGCCCGCTGGTTGGAGAGCCACGCCGGCGAGCGACGCGACGAATACCTGGGGCTGATCGCCGAGCACTACGTTCAGGCCGGCGAGGCGCTGCGCGCCGCGGCGCTGTTGCAACAGTCGGGCGAAGAGGCGCTGCGGGTCGGCGCGTCGGCCGTGGCGCGTCGGGCGCTGGAGCGGGCGCTGGCGCTGCGCGAAGGGGCGGGCGAGCGCGGCGGCCCGGCCGTCAGCGCGGCGCTGATCGGCATCGGCCAGGCGTGCCTCTTGCTGGGTGACTTTGCGCCATCCGAGGCGGCGCTGGAGCGTGGGCTGGCCGGGGCGCGGGCGGCGGGCGACCAGGCGGCCGAGGCCGAGGCGCTCACCTGGCTGGCGCGCATCGCCACCGGGCGCGGCGACACCAACCGCGCCTGGTCGCTGGTCGGCGCGGCGCTGCCGATGGGGCGGGCGCTTGGCGGCCGGCTGCTGGCCCTGACCCAACAGCAGGCGGCCCACGTCCTGTGGGCCAGGGGCGATCTGGCGGCGGCCGAGGCGCATGCCGCTGAAGCGTTGGCGGCCAGCCGGACTGCCGGCGACCTGGCGGGCGAGACGGCGGCGCTGAACGCGTTGGGCATCATCGCCAGCGACCGCCGCCAACTGCCGCGGGCGACAGAGATGTACGAACAGAGCCTGGCGCTGGCCCGCCGCAGCAACCATCTATCGGCCCACGCCCTGGCGCTGCTCAATCTGGGCAACACCGCCTATCTGCGCGGCGACTACGCCGCCGCCGCCGGCCATGCCCAGGCCGCCCTGGAGCGGTTTTACGAACTGGGCCAGCAGCACAACGTTTCGATGGCCCTGGCCAATCGGGCGCAGGCTGACATCAAGCTAGGCAACATTGACGCCGCCCGCCGCGGCGCGCGCGAGGCGCTGGCCCTAGTTCACTCGCTGGGGGCGCAACCGTCTGTGCTGTGGGCCATCTGTCTGTTCGGCCAGCTCCTGGCCGAGACGGGCGACGCGACGCAAGCCCTGGCCCTCTATGGCCTGGCCCGCGCCCAACCGGCGCTGGACAACCAGTTGCGGGTCGAGATTGACGAGGAGATCGCCCGGATGGGCTTGGCGGCCGAAACTGTCGAGGCCGGTCTGGCGGCCGGAGCGGAGTTAGACTTGGAGACGGTGGTTGGAGAGATATTGAACGGGCAATGGTAAGGGGCAACACATGACATGTGTTAC
>WBZP01003043.1_pt1 | contig 18602 bp, 16 predicted proteins | sample 5204301 | NCBI WGS metagenome assembly WBZP01 (sample SAMN12412401, study PRJNA552823) | activated sludge metagenome | isolation source: activated sludge from nitrification reactor of wastewater treatment plant... | place: USA: Pennsylvania | collected 2017 | reverse complement strand
TCCGTTGGCCACCGCGAGCGTGTAAATCCGTTCTTCGTAGGCGGGCTGGTCGTCGAGCCGGATGCGAACCAGTGCGTTTTTGTAGCGCAGCGTTGCGCGCAGCGAAGCCACAAAGAACGTCGCGCGACCACCGAGCGCTTTGCTTCCTTCGTTGACGAGATGATCGACAAGGCCGGAGATTCCGCAGCTTGCGACGTTGATGAAGTAGCCGCTCATGGGCTTTCCGTCGTGGCTGGTGTAGTCAATGCGTCCCGCGTCGATCGGACGAGCCTTCGCGCGCGCAATCGCCTGCGCTGCGTCCTTCATTTCCGTCGGTGTTCCCAGGATTCGGCGCAGATCTCCACCTGTCGCACAGGGCAGATAACCGAACGCACAGGTCGGCTCGCTGCTGGCGCTGCTGGCAAACGCGGTCAATAGTCCCGACGCCACTTCCGACGCTGTTCCATCGCCCCCCATCGCCACGACCAGTCCCGCGCCTTGCTCGGCTGCGGCTTTGGCCATGGGAATCCCGTCGCCAGGCTGCTTGGTGAACTGAACATCAATCACACCGAGTGCGTCGCGGAGCATCGGCTCGATCACCGGCCACTTTTTCTGGGCCCAGCCATCCCGCGCTTGCGGGTTCACGATGAGAACGCTCTTTGCCATGTCGCTTCACTTTACTCGTCTAGTAGGGAATCAATGCTGCCTGCGCCCTCGCGGACGATGAGCGGCGGCTGGCTGGTGAGATCAATCACCGTCGTCGGAACCACGCCGCCGGGACCGCCATCGAGCACCAGCTGGGCCTGCGGAAACGCCGCTGCGATGTCTTGCGGCCACTGGAGCGGCTCGGTGCCATGCTCGGCGGCTGTCGTCGAGATCAGCGGTCGTCCAAGCGCCGCAGCGATCGCGCGCGGGATCGCATGATCGGGCACGCGAATGCCCACTTGGGTCCGCTTCGGTGCGATGGTCTTTGGCACTTCTCTCGTCGCTGGCAAGATAAACGTATACGGTCCAGGCAGCAGCCGTTTGAGCAGCCGATACGACGAGTTATCGACGATCACATAGCGAGCGATGTCCGACAGATCGACGCAGATGAGCGCAAGCGCCTGATTTTTCGGCATCCGCTTCATCTGGTAGAGCTTTTCGATCGCCGCTTTGTTGTGCAGGTCGCACCCGAGCCCATAGACGGTATCCGTCGGATAGGCAATGATCTCGCCCGCTTCCAGCGCAGCGACGGCCTTGGCAATCTTCCGAGGCTCAGGATGATCGGGGTTTATTGCAAGCAGCACGCTCGGCAGCATACACCGCTTCTCGGTGATTTATGCAGCCACGCGGCGCAAGCGCACCTTGTCGGTGGATGTCGGCCCTTTCGGTGTGAGAGACTTTGTGGGCGACGGGGCGATAGGATCGGGCATGGTAATCTGTCCCGCTCTGGTAGAACATAGAGCCTCTTTATGATGGAACCCGAATCCTCTCAATCCACAGGCAGTCAGCTTCCCAATCCTGAAGATGCGGAGCAGTCGACCGTAAGCGCTGCGGACACGGATGCGGCGCTGGGCGAAGGTGAAGCGCTGGAAGTGTCGTCGCTGAGCGCTCAGTCGCCGGTTGTTGCGTTGTCGGAAGAGGAGCCGCCGCTCGATCCGAAGATGCTGCTTTCTCCCGAGCCAAGCACCAGCATGCGGACGCGGCTGCGCTTTATGGTTGCCGACGAAGCACTGACCGTTCGCGTTGATCCCGAAGCGCTGCCCGAGCAGCCGATTGATGCCAGCTTGTGGGACATTGTCCCGAAGGTGGCTCGACGGTCGCTTGATCTGGGCCTGAGCATGCCCGAAAGTGGCTTTCACATCTTCGTCGCTGCCGACTCGGAAGTGATGGTCGAAGATGTGGTGGTCAGTCACGCCGAGCGCTTCGCCGCGCAGATGGATACGCCGGGCGACTTGGTCTACATCCACGACTTCGAGCATCCCGAAGCGCCCAAGCCGCTGCTGCTGCCGCCGGGAACCGGTCCAGCGCTCGTCGAAGCAATGGGCGATCTGATCGAGGGTCTGCGCGAGCGGATGCCTCATCTGGTGGACGCCGACGATCTGGAGCGCTCGCATCGCAAGCTGTCGTCGGAAATGGAAGCGCGCAACAAGCAGATTCTGTCGGATCTGGAAAACACGGCGCGCACGCACGGCTTCGGGATTCGCACGGTGCAAGGTGCAGTTCAGACGTTTCCGATCCTGCACGGCAAGCCGCTGTCGGCGGAACAGTTCGATGTGCTCGACGAAAACACCAAGCGAGCGCTCCAAGGCGCTGCCGATCGTCTGACGCGCGAGGTGGAAAAGGCCGCGCGGCTGGTTCGGGCGCAAGGTGCGCGCTTTGATGCCGAGCACACGGCGGCGCTGGCACGGGCGGCGGCGCAGCTCATCCAAAAAGAGATGCGCGAGCTGTTCGATCGGTTTGCCAGTCTCTCGACGGATGTGGCGCGCTATCTGCGACGGGTTCGCCAAGCGCTGATCGACGACTGGGAAGACTTTCTGGAGCCCGAAGAGCACGATCACGAGCATGAAGGCGAATCGGAAGACAGCCTCGACGAGGGTGATCCCGAGCTGGCGACGCGGCTCAAGCGCTTCCAGATCAACCTGCTGACGACGCATCGTCCAGGCGAAGCAGCGCCAGTGATCTACGAAACGAACCCGACCTACGCGAACCTGTTTGGTCACTTGGAGCGTCGGGTGCGCTTTGGTGCGCTGCTGACCGACTTTATGCGGATTCGGCCCGGCTCGATGCACAAGTCGATCGGCGGCGTGCTGGTGCTGCGCGCGCAGGATCTGCTGACCGATCCGCTCATCTGGGAACGGATGAAGCGGGTGCTGCGCGAAAAGCGGATGGCGGTCGAAGATCCGGTCGGTCCGCTGGGAACGTATTCGACGACGCTGCGGCCCGGTCCGGTGCCGGTGGCGGTGCGCGTGGTGATGGTCGGCTCGGCGGAGCTTTACGATGCGCTGCGAGCGAGCGATCCCGACTTTGGCTCGCTGTTTCGCATCAAGGTCGAGGTCGATCCGGTCGTCCCTCGTACGCCGGAGACGCTGCGGGTGCTCGACGCGGTGCTGATGTCGTTTGCCAAAAAGCGCGGGCTGCCGCCGTTTGAGCGCTCGGCGCGGGCGAGGCTGCTCGATCTGTCGACGAGGCTGGCGGAAGATCGCGAAAAGCTGTCGCTGTGTCTGGAACCGCTCGATGAGACGGCGACCTTTGCGGTGGCGCAGGCGCGCTGTCGACTGATCGAACAGCCAGCGTCGGAAACAAAGCCGGTGCTGACGGTCACGGCGGCTGACATCGCGGGGGCTTGGCAAGAGCGACGGGAGCGACTTGCTTCCGAAGAGCGACACATTCGCGAGCTGACGCTGCGTGGTGAGGTGGCGCTCGATACCACCGGCATGCGCGTCGGTGTCGTCAACGGTCTATCGGTCTTTCACACCGGCGATGTCGAGTTCGGTCAGCCGATGCGCATCACTGCCGTCGTGGCGCTCGGACGGGAAGGCATTGTCGACGTGGAACGCGAAGCCCAGCTTGGTGGCGCGATTCACACCAAAGGCGTCGCGATCCTGCGTGGCTATCTGGCGCGGATGTTCGGTCAAGAGCGTCCGCTCAGCCTGCGCGCCCAGCTTGTCTTCGAGCAGAGCTACGGCGAAATCGACGGAGACAGCGCCAGCTCCAGCGAGCTGTTTGCGGTGCTCTCGGCGCTCGCCGACGTGGGCATCGATCAGAGCATTTCCGTCACCGGCAGCGTCAATCAGCTGGGTGAGATGCAGGCCATCGGCGGAGTCTGCGCCAAGATCGAAGGCTTCTTCGACCTGTGCAACGCGCGTGGACTCACCGGCAGCCAGGGCGTGATGATCCCGAAAGCCAACCTGCCGCACTTGGTGCTGCGTGAAGACGTGGCGCAAGCGATCGGGCGCGGACAGTTTCATCTGTACGCGATCTCGTCGGTGGCAGACGGAATCGAGATCCTCACCGGACTGCCCGCTGGTGATCGAGACAGCTCTGGTCGCTTCCCGGCGGCCAGCGTCTTTGGTCGCGTCGAGCGTCGCATCATCGAGATCGCCGAGCGTCTGCGTCAGGCCGAAGCCCACGGCTACGACGGCGGCATGGAAGGCATGGAAGACGGCGGCGCAGAAATCAGCGAAGGCGGCGAGTTCCGTCGGCTCTCACGCCCGCGCTTGCCCATCACCGCTCGTCGCTAACGCTGCGTCACAGGACGCGCTGGCTGCGGCTACTTTAGCTCCAGCAGCGTCCTGGCGTAGACCTCTTCTTTGCCGTTGATGAGCCGCGTGATCAGCACCTGATACTTGCCGCCTTCTTTGAAGCCCTGATCCGGTCGCAGATCGAGGTTCGACATCAGCACCTTGGTGTCCGCCGCCGTCCCAATTTCCGCAAAGTGAATCGGCTCGCGCGCTTGTCCCGGCTTGCTCGGCTGCGCTGCGTCGTAAAACACCACGTTCACCTTGCTGTCGCCCGCTGCTTTTTTCAGGTACGCGATAAAGAAGACCTTCCAGTTTTCCAGCTCGGGCTTCTTCGTCAGCACCTTGCGGGCCTCGGTCTTGAGGTCTTCTTGGAAGCTGTGAATCTTCGGGTTGAGCTGCCGTTCGGTGATGACGATGCTGCCCGCCGGTGGACCGGCCAGCGCCGATGTACAGGCCAGCATAGCCAGCGCACACACAATCGAACGAGTCTTTGCGGCAAACGAGGTGTGAGTCATCACAAGTTCCTTTCCTACTAGGTCCTGCTGATTTCTGGCGAATTTCGCTGATTTCTGGAAAATTCCGCCGATTTCAGGCGATTTCCGCTGAGTTCAGGTGCTGGACTGCGGGCCGGACGGCATCAGGTTCGACTGCTCTGCCAGCTTTAAGATCACGAGCTTGAGGTCGTCCCACACGCTCGCTTTGGCCGACGGCGTGCGCAACAGATACGCCGGGTGATAGGTCGGCATCACCGGCACGCCGTGCCAGTCACCGAACTGTCCGCGCAGACGACCGAGCGGAGCGGCGTTTTGCAGCAAAAACTGCGTCGGCGTGCGTCCCAGCGCGACGATGACACGCGGACGAAGCACCTCAAGCTGCGCGCGCACAAAGCCGCCACAGGCTGCGATCTCGTCGGCTTCGGGCGTGCGATTGCCGGGCGGACGACACTTGACGACGTTGGCGATGTAGACCTGCTCACGCGACAGACGCGCGCTCAGCTCGGGAAAGCCGAGCTTTTGCGCATGTTCGCCCATCGCTTTGATCATCTTGGACAGCAGATCTCCGGCGGCACCGACGAACGGCAGGCCTGTGCGATCTTCGTCAGCGCCTGGACCTTCACCCACAAACGCGAGCCACGGGGCCGGATTTCCTTCGCCAAAGACGAGCTGATTTCGTCCATGACAGAGGTTGCAGCGACGACAGTCTCCGATGAAGTCACGGATGACGCGCAGGCCGTTTTCGCCGGGGGACAGGCTGGCAAGCTCGGGATAGACGATCTCGCTTGGGCCTTTGGCCGTCGCGGAATCGGCAGCGGCGGGACGGACAGCGGCGCGAGGCGCAGCGGACTGCGGACGGGTTGCATAGCGCGAGGCATGCTCGACAGCGGCTCGGGCCAGCGCTGCGGGATCGTCGGACGGCGCAGACTCTGGGCTGGGCGCATTGGGATGAAACGCAGCCGCTGCGGGACGCTGGAAGGACGAAGGGGCTCCGCTGCGAGGCATGTCTGTGACGGGGGCCGATCGCGTCACTGGCGGGACGCTGCGGGCGGGACGCTGTGCCGGAAGGGGACAGCCATCGACCCCGCCGATGCGAAGCCAGTCCAGCCGAGCGCGAAGTGCGGACGTGATCTGGGAAAGCTCCGCGTGCAGGTCGTCGGTCGGTGCGGCCAAACGCGTTGGACTAGATCCTGTGCCGCCGGTGTGCCCGTCGCGTACGTCTGCTGTGGGCGGGTGTGGGAGCGCCATGGGCAGAGATACTAATGCAAATTCGAGGCTTGCGACGTATCTTGGGACTACTGCCCTCAGCTATCGGGCGCCGTGTTGGAGGATGCTATGGCGATCACCCAAGTGAAAGACATCATGACCGAAGTGGTAGAAGCACTTCGCGTCGGAGACAGCCTGGACCTGGCCGACCGCATCATGCGTGTTGGTCGTATTCGTCACCTGCCCGTCGTCGATGGCGATGAGCGCCTTGTTGGACTGGTGACGCACCGAACGCTGCTTGCGGCGTGGGTGAGCCACGGCAGCCCCGGAAGCGAGCGAGTTTCCGACGTCGCACGCGACATCCCGATCGAGATGGTGATGGTCAAAGACGTGCTGACGACGACGCCAGATGCTCCGGCTGCCGACGCGGCGCGGATCTTGGAACGGCACAAGTACGGCTGTCTGCCGGTGGTTTCTGGTGGCAAGCTGATGGGAATCCTGACCGAGGCGGACTTTCTGCGGTTTGCGCGTGTCCACCTCGAGCAAGAGTCTTCAGCGACGTAGCCTGGGCTGCTTAGCCGAGCTGCCGCGCGAGCACAAAGTACTGCGGCAGTGACTCTCCGTTTCGGGTGGCGTGACCGATCACGACATCGCGAGAGACGCGACGACAAAAGTCGTGCAGGTTCTTATAGACCAAGTTGGAAAAGCCGCGATCGTTGGGAACGACCTTGGGCCAGTCGGCGGGCACGTCGCTTGGGCTCGGTACTTTGGTGTAGTCAAACAGAAGCTCGCTGCCTGACTGCGTGATCTCGAAGTAGCCGGGGCCGGTGACGAAGCTCATCGACTGGAAGTTGAAGCCGAAGACCTGACCGCTGGCGCTGCGAACCAGGCGCTTTTCGAAGCTGCGGAACATCGGCAGGTTGTTGAGTCCCGCGCAGATCAGCGTCTTTCCGACAGGCAGCGACGATGGAACAAAGTCGGCAAGCTGAAGCGGCGGCGCGCTCTCACAGCGATCGTACAGCGCACCCAAGGCTTTGCGCGACAGCGAGCGAACTTCGCGAACACGACCGGCATCATCCAGTCCGTCGAGAAACGCCGCAAGTGCCGTCGGATCTGCGCCCGCTCCAATCAGCAGTTCCAGATCCTGGTTGGCGGCGGGATGTTGGCTGTTCATGTCAGGTTCCTATCGGTGAAGAGCAGTTATTCGACGGTGACGGACTTGGCCAAGTTGCGTGGCTGATCGACGTCGGTGCCTTTGAAGTCCGCGACGTAGTAGGCAAACAGCTGGAGCGGCACGACGGTGATGATCGGCGCGAGCAGCGGATGCACCGCCGGAACCTCGACGACGTGATCGGCCAGCGTGCGCAGCGAGTGATCTCCCTCGGTGGTGATCGCAATGACGTGACCGCCGCGCGCTTTGACTTCCGACAGATTGGACAGCACTTTTTCGTAGCCACCGTCGTGCGGCGCCAGCACCAGCACCGGCAAGCCTTCGTCGATGAGCGCGATCGGACCGTGCTTCATCTCGCCCGCCGCGTAGCCTTCGGCGTGGATGTACGAGATCTCTTTGAGCTTGAGCGCACCCTCGAGCGCAATCGGGAACTGCGGCCCGCGTCCCAGGTACAGCATGTCGCGACAGTGACCGTAGGTTCGCGCCAGCTGATGAAGCTGCTCTGCCGTCTGAAGAACCTGCGTCAGCTTGGCGGGCAGCGACGTCAGATCGTGAACGAATGCCTGCGCGGCTTCTTCGGAAAGCTGACCACTGCGTCGTCCCAGATGCAGCGCGAGCAGCGCCAGCGCGACAAGCTGCGTGGTAAAGGCCTTCGTCGACGCGACGCCGATTTCCGGTCCTGCGTGCGTATACAGCGAGTGCTGTGCCGTGCGCGGAATCGACGAATCGACGACGTTGGCGATCGAAAAGATCTGCGCGCCTTTCTTTTGCGCTTCACGAATTGCGGCCAGCGTATCGGCGGTTTCTCCCGACTGAGACACCGCAACCACCAGATCGCCCGACGAGACGATCGGATCGCGATAACGGAACTCCGACGCGAGATCGACTTCCACCGGGATGCGCGCCAGTGCTTCAATCAGGTACTTTCCGACGAGCGACGCATGAAACGAAGTGCCGCAAGCCAGGATAAACAGCCGCTTTACCTTGCTTGGATCGATCTCGTATCCGTCGAGAAGTGCATCCGCTGGCGTGTGTGAAAGTCGTCCGCGCAGCGTATCGGTGACGGCGCGTGGCTGCTCGTAGATTTCCTTGAGCATGAAGTGCTTGTAGCCCGCCTTTTCAGCGGCGAGCAGCGACCAGGTGATGACGCGCTCGGCGCGCTTTCGTTCCACCCCGTCGAGACCGATGATGCGAACCTTGTCTCGCGTGAGCTGCGCCAGATCGCCTTCTTCGAGGAAAATCACCCGTCGGGTATGCGGCAGCAGCGCCGGTACGTCCGATGCGATCAGGTTTTCTCCGTCGCCAAGTCCGAGCACCAGCGGCGATGCGCTCTTGGCACAGACCACTTCGTCGGGCGTATCGGTACACAGAACCACCACCGCGTACGCGCCTTCGAGCTGTTTGAGCGCTCGCTGCGTCGCCGTCAGCAGTCGATCCGGCCCCGGCGCAACCTGCTGAAGCTCTTCCCAGATCATGTGCGCGATGATCTCGGTGTCCGTTTCCGACGAAAACGTGTGTCCGCGCTGGCTGAGCGACTGCTTGAGCGACAGATAGTTTTCGATGATGCCGTTGTGAACCACCGCGACCGACGCAAAGCGATGCGGGTGCGCATTTTCGTCTGACGGACGACCGTGAGTCGCCCAGCGTGTGTGTCCGATTCCGACGTGGCCTTGAGGCATTCCGCCGGCAAGCTGACCTTCCAGCTCACTGAGCTTGCCTCGACAGCGCACAATCTGGAGATCGCGTGCCTCGTCGGGATTGTTGGGGCTCTTGATGACCGCGACACCTGCCGAGTCATAGCCACGATATTCGAGTCGACGCAGGCCTTCGACCAGCAGCGTCGTTACTTGCTTGGGTCCGATGTATCCGATGATTCCGCACATGGTTTTTTTGATTTTGCGCGCACCGCGTTGCCGGTGCAAATGAGCTTTTGATACCCTATGGGATTATGAGCATACAGGTCCTTTACCAGTCTCTCTCCATCGCTAAGGAGCCGCGCTTCCGACTTCAGGACGGCGGCTTGTTCATTGAGCTGGACAGCCCGATGCCGGTGGCGACCGCGCTGTCGGTTCACGCGGGTGAGCACAGCCTGCAAGGCAAAGTACGACGGGTGAAAGAAGGCGCAGGCGCTGGCATGCTGGTGGTGCCCGTCGAAGCGACCAAGCTGCCGCGCTGGCTGCTCGGTCTGGGCGCGGAAGTCGGTGCCGGTGTCGAGTTTGAGCCCGAGCCCGCGCCGCCGCCTCCTCCCGTCGTCGAGGTGAAGCCAGAGCCTGTCGTCGAGGTGAAGCCAGAGCCTGTCGTCGAGGTGAAGCCTGAGCCTGTCGTCGAAGCGAAAGCCGAGCCCGTCGTCGAAGTGAAGCCTGCGGAAGCGCCGGTGGAAGCGGCTCCGTCGAAGCAGACTCCTGCCGAAGCGGCTGCGTCGGGCGAAGACGAAGACGAGTCGTCGGAAAAGCCCAAGGCCGGTGAAAAGAAGACTGCCGCCAAGACCGCCGCCAAGAAGAAGAAGCCCCGTCGCTAACGCTCGATTTCTCGTCGGAAAACCTGCTGATCGGTGCTCGTCGTGTGCTCCGCTGCTGCTGTGACGGCGGTTTCTTCGTCGTCGGTCAAAGCGCTTTTCTCTGATGGTCAAACTTTGCTAGCGTGCGCCGGTCGCTTGGCGACGTGAGCCACTTTCAGGGAGTCCGTTTATGCGCTTTCGCAGAGAGCATCGCATCGAGGTTTCAGCCAGCCGCGTGATCGAGCTTTCTCTCGATCCGTCCTTCATGAAGCGTCTCAACATCGAGGCGATGCATGTCCAGCAGTATGAGTCGCTGTCGCGCGACGTCGGTCCGGGCTCGATCACGCTCAAGAACCGCATCACACCGCAGGACAACATGCCGGGCTTTATCAAAAAGCTCGTCGGTGGCGGCTTCAGTTACGAAGAAACAGTGACGCATCAAACGGGATCGGACTCGGTGTCGGCGGTGATGGTTCCGTCGGTGATGCGTGACAAGCTGAAGATGGGCTACACGATGCAGGTGATTCCCGTCGGTGAAAACGCCTGTCGTCGCATCATGGACTGGGACATCGAGGTCAAGGTCTTCGGGCTCGGTGGTCAGATCGAAAAGTTCGCCGCTGCCGAGGTCGAGCGCGGTCTGGAGTCGTCGGCGGGCTTTCTGAACAAGCACGGCGCAGCGACGTAATTGCCCTGGCTGGTGTGTACGGTCGGCGTCGTCTGACCGCTTGGCTCCGGTAAGTCCCTGAGCAGCCAGGGAAAAGTCCCATCGAGTTCACGGCTTACGTGTGCGACGGGATTCGTTGTTACCTTGCTGTTTCAATCGAAACTAAAATGAAGGCTTCTCTGCACGAGCCGCTGACGAGCGTCGTCGGTCGGTGGTGCGGACACTTTGCGCTTACTTTCGGGGGAGGGTTAGGCCATGAAGTGTTCTTCTCGCGTCCTTGGCAGCGTGCTGGGCCTTTTGAGCTTGGCGCTGACGAGCGGGCTTGCGGGCTGCTCGGGTGGTACCACCAGCGGTGAGGTCGATGCAGGCTCGACACCAAGCGAAGACCTGACGTTTACCGGGCCGTTTCCGTTTATCACCGAGTTTTTGGCCAAAAATCAGGCCGGGCTCACCGACGAAGATGGCGCAACGTCCGACTGGATCGAGATCTACAACCCTGGCAGCCAGCCGTTTGACCTGTCCGGCTACCACCTAACCGATAGCAAGACCAAGGCCGATCGCTGGACCTTTCCGACGGGAACTGTGATGGCTCCCGGCAGCTACTTGGTGGTGTTCGCGAGCGGTAAGAATCGCGCCGTCGCTGGCAAGCCGCTGCACACCAACTTCAGCCTCTCGGGCGGAGAGCTGGGCGGAAGCTGCTCGACGCAGGGCGGAGAATACCTGGCACTGACGGGCCGAGGCGGCGATCCACTGCCTCCGGTGTGGAGCCCGTATCCCGGTCAAGCCACCGACGTATCGTATGGACTGCTGACGACGGCGACCGATTCCGCGACGGCGCACTTTGGCAAGCCGACACCGGGCGCACCAAATGATCCATCGTCGGCGCTGGCTGAGCGTGTGCGCTTTGGTCCAGCGAGCCGTACGTTTGCATCGGGAACGCCACTTCCGGTGACACTTTCGGTCAGCTCGCAGACGGCGCAGGTTCGCTACACCACCAATCGCTCGCGTCCGATTGGCGTCGCGGGCACGGCGGGAACCTTCGTCGCGGATGCGACCACCGATGTGGCGACGTGGACGGCGCATGGACTAAAGACCGGCGATCAGGTTCGCGTCTCGGGTCCGGCACCGCTTGTCGTCGGAATGAACTACTTTGTGCAGGCGCTGACGGCGGATACGTTCAAGCTGACGATCGAGCCCGGCGGACCGGCGATCGATCTGACCGCGAGTGGAACATTTGATCTTCGTCGCGACGCAGCCATCGGCACCGCAGCAGCGACGGACTTCATCACGACATCGATGGTTCATTCGTTCTTTGGCGGCGATCCGGTGCAGGTCAAGAGCACGGGCACGCTGCCGGGCGGACTGTCCGCGACGACGACGTATTACATCGTGCCGGGGACGACCAACACCTTCCGGCTGTCGACGTCGCCGACGCTTACGCCGGTGGTGGACATCCTCGATGCGGGAACGGGAACGCTTCAGGTCTATCGCACGCCGTCGCCGCTCTACGTAAATCCGATCAATGTGTCGGTGAACACGCGGATTCGCGCGCGCGCGTTTGAGCCAGGTCGTCCCGACGGACCGCTCGTGGGAGAGATGTACTTTGCGCTGGATCCGGCGGCGCTGGCGTTTACGTCGAACCTGCCGGTGGTGCTGTCGCATACCTGGAACACGGCGATGGCGAACAATACGCCGGTCGAAGGCGTGGTGATGGTGTTCGAGCCCAAAGCGCCGGACAACCTGACGCGGCTGTCGAACCTGCCGGACTTGGTGGCGCCGGGCTCGCTGGAGCGTCGTGGATCGTCGACGGCGGGTGATCCCAAGTTTTCGATGGCGCTGGAGCTTCAGGACGAAAACGGAATCGATCAGGACTGTAGTCCGTTTGGGATGCCGGCTCACTCGGACTGGGTGATGCACGCGCCGTATCAGTTCGATCGATCGATGATTCACAACGACCTGATCTATCGAACCAGCAACGACATGGGACGCTACGCGGTCCGCACCAAGCTGATCGAGCACATCCACAACGAGCAGTCGATGCCCGACACGTTTGAGGGCGCGATCACCGGCGTCGATTACTTCGGCGTCTACAGCTTCATGGAAAAGATCACGCGCGGCAGCAGTCGCGTCGATGTCGAAAACCTGACGATCGCGGACAACGCGCTGCCAAACATCGCGGGCGGCTACATGTTCAAGGCGGATCGGCTCGATTCGGGAGAAGTCGGCATTACACCGCTGGCGGGACAGAGCTTTGGCAACGCAGGCACCGGCGGTCCGGGCGCCAACGTGCTGGCGTGGGTGAATCCGCGCGAGGTGTCCCCGGACCCGTTCAAGCGCGTGACGCCGACCCAGCGCGACTGGTTTCGAGGTCACTTGGGCGATGCGTGGGCGACGCTGAGCGGCCCGATGTCGACCGATCCGGTAAACGGCTACGCGAAGTACTGGGATGTCGGGGCGATGATCGATCACCACATCATCAACACGGCGACGAAGAATGCCGATGCGCTGCGGCTTAGCTCGTACTGGCACAAGCCGCGAATGGGCAAGCTGACGGCTGGGCCGATCTGGGACTTTGATCGCGCGCAAGGCTCGACGGACGGACGCGACTTCGACTGGGGAACGTGGACCGGCGGTGGCACCGACTTCTTTACCTACCCTTGGTACAAAGAGATGCTGGCCGACCAGAACTTCTGGCAAGCGTGGATCGATCGCTACACGCAGCTTCGGCAAGGACCACTTTCGACGGCGGCGATGAACGCGCGAATCGATGACTTGGTCGGTCAGCTCAATCCGGGCAACGGAACCGACACTCCTGCGAAGCGAACCGTGCAGCGCTGGACGGCGAGCGCACCGCGTGCTTCGGGCAGCAACACCGCAATCACCAACATGCTGTTTAACGGTCAGTATGTCGGAGAGATCGCGTGGCTGAAGTACTGGTGGGACAAGCGGCTGACGTTTATGGAAAGTCAGTTTGTGCGTCCAGCGGTGGCGAGCGTTCCGGCGGGCAAGGTGACGGCGGGAACGATGGTGACGCTCAGCTCTCCCAGTCAGTCGCTGCCCGGTGTGAAGATCTACTACACAACCAACGGTGTCGATCCGCGCGGACGGACGCCGGGACCGCTGCTGGCAACGGGCGCGGTGGAATACACCGGACCGATCACGATCAACGCGAACACGGTGATCACGGTGCGAACCTACAATCCTGCGGCTCCTGCGGCTCCGGTGGCTCCTGCGGCAACGGGCTGGAGCGCTCCGACCGTACTGGCGTACACGCTGTAGTCGCGCAGGCTGCGTGTGCCGCGCGGAGAACTTCGCTGCACACGCCGTCTACGTTACCGACTTGGAGACGCGGTTCGCTGCTGCGTCCGACTCCTCTTCTTCTCGCGTACACGCCTGCTCATTGAATCGCAGCTTCTGTCCGCGCTTCGTCATCCGCGCATCGTGTCGTTCATCGCGACATCAAGCCGAGCAATCTGTTTCTGCGCGATGGACCAGTGGATCAGGTGACGCTGCTCGACTTCGGGGTGGCGCAATATTACACATGCCTCATGCATCTTTTCCTTGGGCTGTGTGATCTAGGAGTGTCTGACGGGAGCTCCGCCGTTTGTTGCGATGCACTTTGCGGCGCTGTGCGCGCGGATTCTGTAGGACGAAGTGCCGAGTGTTGGCTCGCTGCTGCGTTCCGAGGTTCCCGAACCGCTGTCTCGGCTGATTGATCACATGCTGCACAAGCAACCCAGTCGGGCGAAGACGATCCATCCGAAAAGGAGTCCGAAAGGGAATCCGAAAAGGAATCCGAAAGGGAATCCTAAGGAGACGGAACGGATGCTTGTCCCAGCGCAACGAGCGCCGCGTAGATGAGCGCAGCCGGAGCCGCCAGTGGTTCCAGCGATTTTTCGCCATTTTCCGACGGAAACACTGTCCACAGCAGATAGTCTTCGGGATGCACCCAACCGAACGGAAGAAAGCGGAAGCGCTCTAGCTTGGCACTGTGTCCGTTTGGCTGATCGAAAAGCAGCGGTTCATCATCGGCATCATCCCGCGCGAGCACTGGCGTGACATCCAGGCCTTCTTCCAGCGGCTTTCCGTAGCGCGAAAACACAGCGGACAGCGCCGTCATGGGAATCGGTAACGGAGCCTGCTGGTCGACGGGGCTCCACAGCGCAAGTCCCTGATCGGTCATGATCAGAAACGAGTCTGTCACTTCCCCTTTTTTATCTCGGTGCGCGTAGATACGGAAGCGATAGTGAATGCGTTCGGACTGCATGGATTAGAACTGAAGCTCGACGGAAATGCTGGGTGGATGCAGCAGGTGCTTTTTCACAGAGCAGGCATTGATGGCGGCCACCAGTCCTTCGTGATGTTCTGGCGGAAAGGAAGTCGGAACGGTGACGTGCAGCAGAATCTGTGTGACCAGGCGAGTCTGCTCATCGCGAACCATCGTCTGAACGATCTCAATTCCTTCGCTGGGAAGGTGGCGCGTCTGGCAGTAGGACTGCACAAAGAAGCCCGCGCAGGTTGCAATCGAAGCCAAAAACAGATCAAACGGCGACGGAGCGCTGCCTTCTCCGCCTGACTTGAACGGCTGGTCGGTCAGGACCTCGAAGCCATCAAAGTGTCCCGATACCTTCTTCTGTCCACGTAGCGCCACGCGAATTTCCATCGATCAGATGCTCCTTCTTTTCGCTCTTACGTTCGGTATTTGTGATGCGCGCGTCAAGGCCTGACACAGATGAGTGCGTCATTCGTTCGGGAAGTGCGGCGAAGAAACGCAGGATTTCTGCTAGGGACCGCGCAAAGTGAGCGATAGGATGCCGACAAAACAAGAGGTGAGTCATGGACGGAATGCGCCCACACATGCTCGGTTCGCCGCGTCGCGTGCGCGGATGGGTTGGCCTTCTTGCGTCGCTGTCGCTGCTGTGGATTGGCTGCTCAAGCAAAGTGGTGCCGGGTCCTGATTCGACCGCGAGCGAGGATCTGGCAGATCCGATTCCGGCTCCTGTGGATCTGTCGTTTCCTGTGAATGACCTTGCGCAGCCTCCGTCCGATCTGAAAATGCCAGAGGATCTGGGCAAGCCGGTTGGATCAAGCTGCACGACAGATGGCGATTGTCTGAGCGGTGCGTGTCGCAAAGTAGGTACTTCAGGAAGCTTACTGTGCGTCGGAACATGCAAGACCCAGCGCGACTGTGATTCTCTTCCCGGTCAGGTCACTTGTCAGCCCGAGCGCGTGGGCGATGCGCAAGGACTGTGCGTTCCGCCCAGCGCAAGTCACTGCGCAAGCTGTGACAAAGATGCAGACTGCGGAACGATGACAGAGCGCTGTCTGCAAGCACCCGGAGATGTCGCGCCTGCGTGTCACTTGGACTGTTCTCTGTCCGATTCGGTGTGTCCGTCCGATTATGAATGTCAAGCCATCACCGACGGAGCCGTCGCGCGCAAGCTGTGCGTTCCCAAGACCAAGCTGTGTCTGGATTCCTTGGGTGGATACTGTGATCGCGTGGCGCTTCCGCAGAGCTGCGCACGCAAAAATACAGCCGGTCAGTGCATCGGACAGAGAGCGTGTCTTGCCGGTGGTCGCTACGATCGCTGTGCGGCCTCCGTTCCTCAGTTTAAGCGCTGCGGAGACATGGATCCGCCAGGCTGCACGCTGGCACTGGCATCCGATGCGATCGGGACCAAGCAGAACTGCGCGCGCTGCGGCAACGCTTGTGGAAGTGAGGAAGACTGCTGCGCAGGAAGCTGCAAAAAGCTAAACACAGCGACGGACTGCGGAGCCTGCGGAAAGTCCTGCGCGATGGGAAGTGGCTGCTGCGCAGGAAGCTGTACGCAGCTCGATACGGTGTCAAACTGCGGCGCGTGCGGCACTGTCTGTCCGGGCATGGGACAGCCCACCAGCGACGTGTTTTGTGATGCGAGCAAGCTCCCTGCTTCGTGCGGAATGACCTGTCGCGGTGACAACTATGATGTCGATGTCAGCGCGGCCAATGGCTGTGAAGTGCTGGATGTGACACCGCCCGGACATACCCAATCGACTGCATCCAGCCGAGGCAGCAGAGACTGTTTTGACACTGCCAGTCGCGACTCCTTTTCATCGGCGGTTCCGTCGGATTTGCGTGAACACAAGAACCCTCCGGTGGTGGGATTTTCCGGCAGGGTCGGTGCGGCCCCGGACTACTGGGTGGTGCGCGCAACGGGTGGCACGTTCTGTCAAAACGACTATGAAGTGACGATCACCACGACGGGCGGCAGCGCGATGATGACCTGCTATCGCTTGACCATCATCACCAACAAGCGAACCGATACGCTCGATGTGAGCGGCGCAGGCAGCAAGAACATGAGCACCGGAACCGGCGCGTACTCTGGTGGATCAGACATCTACTTTGTCGTCGAAAAGACCTGCACCACCGCGATGCCTGAAAAGGTCAGCTACAGCGTGGAGTATCACCTGTGATGCGGTGCGGACTCCCGAAGCTTCGCAGCGCGCTGCGCGTCATGTTGGCGTGTGTGGGAGTCCTGTGTGGAAGCTGCGCGCAGGTTGAATCAAGCGGCGATCCACCCAAGGTTCCCGACGCTGGCTGCGAAGGACTGGCCTGTCAGGTATCACTCTGCTCAGCGGGCAAAGACACGCGACTACGCGGCACAGTCTACGCACCAAACGGAGTCGATCCGCTCGCCAAAGCCGTGGTCTATGTTCCGCAGTCTGGACAGCTCACGCCGCTTCCTTCTGCGCTGTCGTGCGAGCTGTGTCGCGATCCCATCAGTGGTCGCGCCGTCACCTTTTCCTACAGCGGCAGCGACGGAACATTTGAGCTGCGCGGCGTTCCTTCCGGGGATCAGATTCCGCTCGTGGTGCAAAAGGGACGCTTTCGTCGGCTGGTGAACGTGCGCGTTCCAGCGTGTCAGACCACGGCGCTTGCTGCGGAACAGACACGGCTGCCGCGCAGTCAGCAAGAAGGAGATCTTCCCAAGCTGGCGGTAGCGTCGGGCGATCACGATGCAATTGAGTGCGTACTGCGTCAGATCGGAATCGATCAGCGCGAGTTTCAGACCCCGGATCAGCGCGGCGCGGTGCATCTGTATGACAACCAAAAGCCGGGCGCTGTGACGCTGCCGGGACAGCTTCTTGTGTCGTCGCTGCTGACCGATCGGAATCGGCTCCTTTCCTACCAGATGCTGTTTCTGAACTGCTCAGGAATCGCGTATTCCCAAGGGCTGCTTGCGGACGCCCAAGTACGCAGCAACTTGGTCGAGTTTCTGCGGCGAGGCGGCAGGCTGTACGCAACCGACTGGTCGTATGACTTCATCGCGCAGCTTCCCGAGCTGGCTCCGTATGTCTGTTTTCAGGACGACAAGGACTGCTCGGTGACGACGCCACATGGCTTTCACACAGCGGTGGCAAGCGGCGGACTGGGTGATCCGATCACGGGCGCGGTGACGGCATCTGCGAGCGGACTTGCGGACTTTCTGCGACGACTCCCGGTGCCGATAAACCCGGCGATGATTCCGATCACAGAGCTGCTTCCAGGCTGGGTTCAGATCGCACAGACCGCGCAAGATCCACAGCGCTTTCCGTCGGTGGTGTATCTGCAAGGACAGTCGACTGGGAAGCTGCGACCGCTCACCGTTGCGTTTGAATATCCGCCGCAAGCGGGCTGTGGTCGCGTGCTGTTTAGCTCCTATCACACGCGTGAGCGCTCTGCGCAGAAGACTTTTCCGGCCTACTGTCCCCTCGGTGACATGCTGCCGCAGGAACACATCTTGGAATATCTACTGTTCGAGCTGGCCGACTGTCTGGGCGGCTCGATCGGCTAACAACCAACAGGGGGATCGATCATGAAATCTCAGTCTTTACGTCATCTGTCATGGCTCCTTTGTGGAGCACTTTCCGTCGCTGTTTCGCTTGCACAGCCCGGCTGCGAACAAGCTGGAAGCGGTGGCTCTGGTGATGCTTCCACAGACCCCAATCAGCACGCAGACTTGGCGGCTTCCGGCAGCCCGGACGGAATGCAGAGCAGCGCTGATGGAATGTCTGGGTCCGATCTAGGTGCAGGGTCCGCCGACATGACGACAGCGGCAGACATGACGATGCCACCGACGGTGTCCGCTGCTTGTGACAGCCATGCCCAGGCCGCCTGTGACAAGTACAAAGACTGTTATCCGTCCGCGCTGGCGCTGTCGTTTCCGTCGATGACAAGCTGTCTTGCGCGCTACAAGCAGCAGTGTCTGCTCTACGCAAGCTTGTCTGGCAGCAAGCGCACGACGACCGATATTCAGCGCTGCGCGTCGCTGATGACCACGCTCACTTGCATTCAATATGCCGATCAAGCGAGCTACATCGGCACCGCATGCAGCGTCACCGGAAC
>WBZP01003042.1_pt1 | contig 18602 bp, 18 predicted proteins | sample 5204301 | NCBI WGS metagenome assembly WBZP01 (sample SAMN12412401, study PRJNA552823) | activated sludge metagenome | isolation source: activated sludge from nitrification reactor of wastewater treatment plant... | place: USA: Pennsylvania | collected 2017 | reverse complement strand
CTCTTCATCAGGTAGGCCGACGCCGGGATGATCGGGCCACCGATACCGCGGTCCTTGGCGATCTTGGCCGCGCGCACCGCGTCGATGATGATGCCGGCCGAGTTCGGCGAGTCCCACACCTCGAGCTTGTACTCCAGGTTCAGCGGCACGTCACCGAAGGCGCGACCCTCCAGCCGCACGTAGGCCCACTTGCGGTCGTCGAGCCAAGCGACGTGGTCCGACGGACCGATGTGGACGTTCTTGTCCTCGACCTTGCCGGCCAGCGAGCCGGTCAGGTTGGAGGTGACGGCCTGGGTCTTGGAGACCTTCTTGGACTCCAGGCGCTCGCGCTCGAGCATGTTCTTGAAGTCCATGTTGCCGCCGACGTTGAGCTGGTAGGTGCGGTCCAGGGTGACGCCGCGGTCCTCGAACAGCTTGGCCATCACGCGGTGGGTGATGGTGGCGCCGACCTGGCTCTTGATGTCGTCGCCGACGATCGGCACACCGGCATCCTCGAACTTCTTGGCCCACACCGGGTCGGAGGCGATGAACACCGGCAGCGCGTTGACGAACGCCACCCCGGCGTCGATGGCGCACTGCGCGTAGAACTTGTCGGCCTGCTCCGAACCCACGGGCAGGTAGGACACCAGCACATCGACCTTGTTGTCCTTGAGCACCTTGACCACGTCGACCGGCTCGTCGTCGGACAGCTCGATGGTGTCCGCGTAGTACTTGCCGATGCCGTCGAGGGTCGGGCCGCGCTGCACCACGATGTCGGTCGGCGGCACGTCGGCGATCTTGATGGTGTTGTTCTCCGACGCGAAGATCGCCTCGGAGAGGTCGAAGCCGACCTTCTTGGCGTCGACGTCGAACGCGGCGACGAACTTCACGTCACGCACGTGGTAGGGCCCGAGCTTGACGTGCATCAGGCCGGGAACCGACGAGTTCGGGTCGGCGTCCTTGTAGTACTGCACGCCCTGAACCAGCGAGGACGCGCAGTTACCGACGCCGACAATGGCGACCCGCACATCTGTCGACGGTGCTTGCGCGTGGTGCTCGGTCATGGACGTTCTCCTTCTTGTACTTCTGCGGCGCGGTTGAAGATTGTTGTATTGGTCAGGCCTGGTCGGAGCTGGCTTGTGCTACTCGTTCGGCGGCGATCAGCTCGTTGAGCCATTTGACTTCCCGCTCACTGGATTCCAAACCCAGCTGATGCAGTTGTCGGGTATAGCGGTCGAACGAGTTGCTGGCCCGCGCGATTGCTTCCCGCAGACCCTCCCGGCGTTCCTCCACCTGACGGCGGCGGCCTTCCAGGATGCGCATCCGCGCCTCGGCCGGCGTCCGGTTGAAGAACGCCAGGTGCACACCGAACCCGTCGTCGGTGTAGTTCTGCGGACCGGTGTCGGCCACCAGTTCGGTGAAGCGCTGCCGACCGGCGTCGGTCAGCTGGTACACCCGGCGGGCGCGGCGCAGCACGGTCGTTCCCGCGGGTGCGGCGTCCTCGGCGATGAGCCCGTCGGCCTGCATCCGGCGCAGCGCCGGGTAGAGCGAGCCGTACGAGAACGCCCGAAACGCGCCGAGCAGCCCCGTCAATCGCTTGCGCAGCTCGTAGCCGTGCATCGGGGACTCCAGGAGAAGACCCAGGATGGCCAGCTCCAACATCGGGTCACCTCCTTTGCTCAACCGTTACGGTGCTTCGACACGTCCAAAAATTGTATCGAAGCGATATATTCGGCGCCAATCGAGGCTGAAGTCCCAGCTAACCGGGGGTTACGGGTAGTTGACCCGCTTCACCGAACCGTCACCATCGAGCGAGATGTAGCCGCTGCCGAAGTCGCTCGAAACGTAGATCTCCACCGACAGGGTGCCGGGGGCGGTCGGATCGCGGCTCGGCTCGACGATCAGATAGGTGTTCTTCACGTCGCCGGGCTTGATGTTCAACGTCTCCGGCGCCCCGCGCAGCACGCCGACGACCGCCTTGGCGTCGAACTTCGACAGGTCGACCGGCGTCGCATCGGGGCTCTTCGGCGAGGCGGTCGGATCGTCCCACCCGCCGCGGTAGCTGTAGTTCAGCGTGCGGCGGTCGTCACCGGGATCGGGCCGGTCCAGCGATGCGTAGTCCGGATAGATCACCAGCCGGTAGCCCATGGTGTCGCCGAACTTCTTCTTCATCTGCTCGAGCAGACCGTTGAGACCGCCCAGCGACTGCAGCTGCCGCGGCGGGGTGAGCACTACCGGCGTCACACCGTCGGCCTTGGCGCCGGGATCGGAGGTGAAGTTGAACGGCGACGGGGTGTTGCCGTAGAGCCCCCACCCGATACCCACCCCCAGCAGCACCAGCACCGCCGCGACGGCGGCGCGCATGCCCCAGCCCCCGCCGCCGCCGGCGAGACCCGGCACCCGTGGCTTGTTCAGGTGCGGCAGCTGCACCGGCGCGTTCGCCGTCTGCAGATCGGAGACCAGCGCCTTGAGGTCGCCCAGGGTGGCGGCGTTGGTGGCCGCCTTGACCCGTTGCCCGTGCTCGGCCATCGACAGCTGGCCCTCGGAGAGCGCCGTGTCCAGGATCTGGCAGGTGTCGTTACGGTCGCTGTCCTTGGCCCGCGTGCTCGCCGTCTGACCTGTCGCCACGTCGATGATCGTAAGAGTTCGCGGCGCGATGGCGCAGTTGAGGCGGTCGATCGGCACTCCCGGTCGGGTTGGTTGCGCATCGGCGCCGGGACCGCCGACGTACTCTGGTCATCGTGCGACTGCAGCGACAGGTGGTGGACTACGCCCTCCGGCGACGTTCCCTGCTGGCCGAGGTGTATTCCGGGCGCACCGGCGTCACCGAGGTCTGCGACGCCAACCCCTATCTGCTGCGCGCCGCCAAGTTCCACGGCAAGCCCAGTTCGGTGATGTGCCCGATCTGCCGCAAGGAGCCGCTCACCCTGGTGTCGTGGGTTTTCGGCGACCACCTGGGCGCCGTCTCCGGTTCGGCGCGAACCGCCGAAGAACTGGTGCTGCTGGCGACGCGGTTCGACGAGTTCTCCGTACACGTCGTGGAGGTATGCCGCACCTGCGAGTGGAATCACCTGGTCAAGTCATACGTGCTCGGTGCGCCACGCCCTTCGAAGGGCACCCGCAGACCGCGAGGCACCCAGACGGCGCACTCCGACGCGCGCACGGCCAGTGAATAGCGAAGGGCGCCCCGACCAGCCGGCCACTGAGGTCCAACCAGGATCCGGGGGCGATGGCGTGTCGAACGGTCCGCGCCACAGCAGCGAGGGTCCCACCACCAAGATGTCCGCCGCGAGCGGCCCGAGCGCACCCGAGCCCACTCGGCCCACGCCGCCCGACGATCGACTGACCACCGTCATACCGCCGGTCCGCGACGACATCGCGCCGGTTCCGCGCGACCCCATCGAGGCGGTGAAGGCCGCGCTCGACAGCCCCCCCGCGCCGCCCCTGAAGCGCACACCGCCGACGGCACCGCCGAAGCCGCCCGCCGACACCCGTCCGCCCGTCGAAAGTGGAGGAGCGGCGCCTCGGCCGCCGAAGTTATCCGAGCAGATCAACTGGCGGTGGGTGCGGCGCTCGCTGTACCTGGCCGCCGTCGTTCTGATCGTGCTGCCGATCGTGACCTTCGGCATGGCCTACCTGATCGTCGACGTCCCCAAGCCGGGCGACATCCGAACCAACCAGGTCTCGACCATCCTGGCCAGCGACGGCTCGGAACTGGCGAAAATCGTTCCGCCCGAGGGCAATCGGGTCGACGTCAACATCGACCAGGTGCCGGTGCACGTCCGCAACGCGGTGATGGCCGCCGAGGACCGCGACTTCTACACCAATCCGGGCTTCTCGCTGTCGGGCTTCGCCCGCGCCATCAAGAACAACCTCTTCGGCGGCGACCTGCAGGGTGGCTCGACGATCACCCAGCAATACGTCAAGAACGCGCTCGTCGGTGATCAGCGCTCGGGCGTCGGCGGTCTGATCCGCAAAGCCAAGGAACTTGTCATCTCGACCAAGATGTCGCGGCAGTGGTCCAAAGACGAAGTGCTGCAGGCCTACCTGAACATCATCTACTTCGGCCGCGGCACCTACGGCATCTCCGCGGCGTCCAAGGCGTACTTCAACAAACCGGTCGAGCAGCTCACCGTCGCGGATGGAGCGCTGCTGGCCGCCCTGATCCAACGGCCCTCCACGCTGGACCCCGCCGTCGACCCCGAGGGCGCCGCCGAGCGGTGGAACTGGGTGCTGGACGGCATGGTGACCATGGGGGCGCTGTCCAAAGACGAGCGCGCGCAGCAGGTCTTCCCGCAGACCGTACCGCCCGAACTGGCCCGCTCGGCCAATCAAATCACCGGGCCCAACGGCCTGATCGAGCGTCAGGTCACCAAGGAACTGCTCGACTTGTTCAACATCGACGAGCAGACGCTGAACACCCAGGGCCTCCAGATCACCACGACCATCGACCCGCAGGCGCAGCAGGCCGCCGAGAACGCGGTGTCGAAGTATCTCGACGGCCAGATGCCGGAGATGCGGGCCGCGGTGGTGTCCATCGACCCGCGCACCGGCGGGGTGAAGGCCTACTACGGCGGATCCGACGCGCAGGGCTACGACTTCGCCCAGGCCGGTCTGCCCACCGGATCCTCGTTCAAGGTATTCGCGTTGGTGGCCGCCCTCGAGCAGGGCATGGGGCTGGGTTTCCAGGTGGACAGCTCGCCGGTGACGATGAACGGCGTCACCATCACCAATGTCGAGGGCGGCGGGTGCGGTACCTGCAACATCGCCGAGGCGCTCAAGCAGTCGCTCAACACCAGCTACTACCGTTTGATGCTGAAGCTCAAGAACGGCCCGGCCGACGTGGCCGACGCCGCGCACCGGGCGGGGATCGCCAAGAGCTTCCCCGGGGTGGACCACACGCTGTCCGAGGACGGTCAGGGCGGTCCGCCCAACAACGGAATCGTGTTGGGCCAGTACCAGACCCGGGTGCTGGACATGGCCTCGGCGTACGCCACCCTGGCGGACTCGGGGATGTACCACGCCCCGCACTTCGTCCAGAAGGTCGTCAACGCCGCGGGCGAGGTGCTGTTCGACGCCAGCGCCGAGGACAACACCGGCGAGCGCCGCATCGAGAAGGCGGTCGCCGACAACGTCACCGCCGCCATGCAACCGATCGCCGGCTGGTCCAACGGGCACAACCTCGCCGGTGGCCGGCCCTCGGCGGCCAAGACCGGCACCAACCAGCTCGGTGACACCGGGGCCAACCGGGACGCCTGGATGGTCGGCTACACGCCATCGCTGTCGACCGCGGTGTGGGTCGGCACAGTCGACGGCACCAAGCCGTTGGTGAACGCCTGGGGCGGACCGGTTTACGGCTCCGGCATCCCCTCCGACATCTGGAAGGCCACCATGGACGGCGCCCTGAAGGGCACCGACGTCGAGTCCTTCCCGAAGCCCGCCGAGGTCGGCGGGTACGCCGGGGTGCCGGCACCCCCGCCCCCGCCCCCGCCGCCCCCGCCGCCGCCGCCGAGTGAGACGGTCATCCAGCCGAGTATCGAAGTGGCGCCGGGCATCACGATCCCGCTCGGTCCCCCGACGACGGTGCCGATCGGGCCGCCCCCACCGCCCGAACCCGTGCCGGTGCCGCCGCCGCCACCCGGTGATCCGAACGCGAACGTCCCGCCGCCGCCCCCGTGATCGACGCCGAGCAGTCGCGGGCCACGGTGTCGCCCGCGCCCCTTGCGGCTGATCTGCGCAGCGCCACCGACCGGGACCTGCCCAGCCGCACCGACCCGATCGGCGCCGGCCTCTCCGAACTCGTCGGCGGCCCGGTGGGACGGCACGCGCTGATCGGCCGGACCCGACTGCTCACGCCCCTGCGGGTGATGTTCATCATCGCCCTGGTCTTCCTGGCGCTGGGCTGGTCGACCAAGGCGCCGTGCCTGCAGACCACCGGCACCGGCCCGCCCGACAAGCGGGTGGCCAACTGGCAGAACCAGCGCGCCTACTACGAGTTGTGCTACTCCGACACGGTGCCGCTGTACGGCGCGGAGTTGTTGAGCCAGGGCAGGTTCCCGTACAAGTCCAGCTGGCTGGAGACGGACTCGACGGGCCGGCCGCAGGTGCGCTACGACGGCCGACCGGCGGTGCGCTACATGGAGTATCCGGTGCTGACCGGGGTCTACCAGTACGTGGCGATGGCGCTGGCCAAGACCTACACCGCGGTGTCGAAGATGTTCTCGCTGCCGGTGATCGCCGAAGTGGTGATGTTCTTCAACTTCTCCGCGGTCGGCTTGGTGTTGGCGTGGCTGGCGACGGTGTGGGGGACCGCGATGCTGGCCGGCCGGCGGGTGTGGGACGCCGCACTGGTGGCGGCATCGCCGATCCTGATCTTCCAGGTGTTCACCAATTTCGACGCGCTGGCAACGGGTTTGGCGGTCGGCGGCCTACTGGCCTGGGCACGGCGAAAACCTACCCTGGCCGGCGTGCTGATCGGCCTGGGAGTGGCCGCCAAACTGTATCCGCTGCTGCTGCTGCTGCCGTTGGTGGTGCTGGCCCTGCGGACCGACCGCGCCGCCGATGCCGCGCGGACCGTGGTGGCGACCGTCGGTGCCTGGTTCCTGGTGAACCTGCCGGTGATGATGCTGTTTCCCCGCGGCTGGTCGGAGTTCTTCCGACTCAACTCGCGCCGCGGTGACGACATGGACTCGATCTACAACGTGGTCAAGTCCTTCACCGGATGGCGGGGCTTCGATCAGAACCTCGGCTTCTGGCAGCCGCCCGCGGTGTTGAACATCGTCGTCGGGGTGTTGTTCCTATCCTGTTGTGCGGCAATCGCCTACATCGCACTGACCGCACCGCGACGGCCGCGGGTGGCGCAACTGGCGTTCCTGGTGGTCGCGGCGTTCCTGTTGGTGAACAAGGTGTGGAGCCCCCAGTTCTCGCTGTGGCTGGTGCCGCTGGCGGTGCTGGCACTGCCGCACCGGCGAATCCTGTTGACGTGGATGACCATTGATGCGCTGGTGTGGGTGCCGCGGATGTACTACCTGTACGGCGAGCAGAACAAGGGGCTGCCCGAACAGTGGTTCACCGCGACGATCCTGCTGCGTGACATCGCCGTCATCGTGCTGATGGCCCTCGTCGTGCGGCAGATCTACCGGCCCGAGCGGGACCTGGTGCGCTGGCACGGGCGGGTTGACGATCCGAGCGGCGGGGTGTTCGACGGGGCACCCGACGCGCCGCCGAAGTGGTTGCCGCAGTGGCTGCGTCCGCGCGGCGCCGCCCTCGAAGTGGGAGTTCCGCATGCAGGTCGCGATAGCGCTGTTCCCGCGTAACACCACCCTGGATGCCGTCGGACCCTACGACGTGCTGCAGCGGGTGCCGTCGATCGAGGTGGTCTTCGTCGGCGCGCAACGCGGGGAGGTGCGATCCGACAACGGCATGCTCGGCCTGATCTGTGACGCGACGTTCGACGAAGTCACCCGGCCCGACGTGCTGCTGTTCCCCGGCGGCATGGGCACCCGAACGCTGATCCATGACGAGGGGGTGCTCGACTGGGTGCGCGAGGTGCATCGCCACACCACCTACACCACCTCGGTGTGCACCGGCAGCCTGGTGCTCGCCGCCGCGGGACTGCTCAGCGGGCTGACCGCCGCGACGCATTGGCGGGGCGTCGAACTGCTGGAGTCCTTCGGCGCGGTCTACACCCCTCAGCGTGTGGTCGAACACCTGCCGGAGCGGATCATCACCGCGGCCGGGGTTTCCAGCGGCATCGACATGGCGTTGCGGCTGCTCGAACTGCTGGTCGACCGGGAGGCGGCGCAGGCCGCCCAGCTGATGATCGAGTACGACCCGCAGCCGCCGTTCGACGCGGGGTCCTGGGCCAAGGCCGGCGCGGCGGTGCGGGAGCGGGCGCAGGACTACTACCGGCAGCGCAGCTGATTTCGCTCGCGCAACTACCACCCGGCCCGGCGCAGCTGATTTCGCTGATCAGACCCTGTTCATGTAGCCTGGGGCGGTTGCCGACGCAGGCGACTCTCCTGCCACGGATTGACCGTGGCCGCAAAGACCATAGGAGGTGATGAGGTTCCCATGCGTCCATACGAAATCATGGTCATCCTTGACCCCACTCTCGACGAGCGCACCGTTTCCCCGTCGTTGGAGACGTTCCTGAACGTCATTCGCAACGACGGCGGCACCGTCGACAAGGTCGACATCTGGGGCCGGCGCCGGCTGGCCTACGAGATCGCCAAGCACGCCGAGGGCATCTACGCGGTCGTCGACGTGAAGGCCGAACCGGCCACCGTGTCCGAGCTCGACCGTCAGCTCAACCTGAACGAGTCGGTGCTGCGGACCAAGGTGATGCGGACCGACAAGCACTAGTCACTGTCGTGGAGAACGTCATCGCGCGTCGTACCCGTTACGTAGGCTCGCGGTGAATCCACCCCCTATGCCAGGAGGACCTTGTGGCCGGTGACACGACCATCACCGTCGTCGGAAACCTGACCGCCGACCCCGAACTGCGGTTCACCCCGTCCGGTGCAGCCGTCGCCAACTTCACGGTGGCGTCCACACCGCGGATCTACGACCGCCAGAGCGGGGAGTGGAAGGACGGCGAAGCGCTGTTCCTGCGCTGCAACATCTGGCGTGAGGCGGCCGAGAACGTCGCCGAGAGCCTCACCCGGGGCTCGCGGGTGATCGTCACCGGCCGGCTCAAGCAGCGGTCCTTCGAAACCCGCGAGGGCGAGAAGCGCACGGTATTCGAGGTCGAGGTCGACGAGATCGGCCCCTCGCTGCGGTACGCCACCGCCAAGGTCAACAAGGCCAGCCGCAGCGGCGGCGGCGGTGGTGGCGGCGGTTTCGGTGGCGGCGGTGGGGGCGGTGGCTCCCGACCCGCGGCCAGCGAGGCGACCGACGACCCGTGGGGCAGCGCCCCGGCATCGGGCTCCTTCGGCGGCAGTGACGACGAACCGCCCTTCTGATAACTCAGCACATCCTTTCGCGCTCCGGCGCGACGCACCAAAGAACGAAAGAGACAAACAATCATGGCCAAGACCACGAAACGGCGCCCTGCCCCGGAGAAGCCGGTCAAGACCCGCAAGTGCGTGTTCTGCTCCAAGAAGGGGCAGGCGATCGACTACAAGGACACTGCGCTGCTGCGCACCTACATCAGTGAGCGCGGCAAGATCCGCGCCCGCCGGGTGACCGGGAACTGCGTGCAGCATCAGCGTGACATCGCGATCGCCGTGAAGAACGCGCGTGAGGTCGCCCTGCTGCCGTTCACCTCGGCGGCTCGGTAGAGAAGGAAGTATCACCATGAAGCTGATCCTGACCGCTGAGGTCGACCACCTCGGAACTGCCGGTGACACCGTCGAGGTCAAGGACGGGTACGGACGCAACTACCTGCTGCCCCGCGGCCTGGCGATCATCGCCACCCGTGGTGCGGAGAAGCAGGCCGAGGGCATCCGCCGCGCCCAGGAACTCAAGACCGTGCGCGACCGCGAGCACGCCGACGAGATCAAGGCCGCCGTGGAGGCGCTGGGCCCGATCTCGCTGCCGGTGAAGGCGGCCGGCGACGCCGGCAAGCTGTTCGGCTCGGTGACCGCGAACGACATCGTCGCGGCCATCAAGAAGGCCGGCGGCCCGAACCTGGACAAGCGGACCGTCCGGCTGCCCAAGGCGCACATCAAGGCGACGGGCACCCACACCGTCGGTGTGCATCTGCACCCCGATGTGGCGGTCGATGTGACTGTCAACGTCGTCGCCCAGAATTAGCCACCAGCGTCGGATTCCCCGGGTGAGGCCAGCGGTGGCCGCGCCCGGGGAATTGCTGTGTGTCCTGGCGAACTCTCCAGCATTGGTTGAAGGCAGCTAATCTAACCGGCCGTTAACCTGCCGCATAAGCACCGGCAACACAACACGCCCGGGAACGCAACCTGGCCCGACACGCCGCACGACTTGCCATCCACAGAAAATTGACGGGGCTAGCGTGCGTTCACGTGCCCTGACACGTACGAATTGCACAACGATCCACAGGTTCTCCCCAACGACTCAACATGGCTGTCCTGATCTGTCCACAGGCCACTAACAGGTTGATGAACAGGCCCCGTTTGCGGTGCCGCCAGCAACGTCTAGCGTTGGCCGTCGGCGGTATGCCACAAGCGTGTCGACCCGGCGCTGTCGGGGTTCTGTCTTATGGTTGTGACGCACGGTGTCGAACCTACGTTCGATACATGTGAACAGGAGGTGGGGGACGCCCAATGGCGGTCGTTGACGATCTCGGACATTCCGGTCCGGACAGTCCGCCGCGCTCCGAGGACTTCGGGCGGCAACCCCCCCAGGATCTTGCGGCTGAACAGTCGGTACTGGGCGGCATGCTGCTCAGCAAGGACGCCATCGCCGACGTCCTCGAGCGGCTGCGGCCGGGCGACTTCTACCGGCCGGCGCACCAGAACGTCTACGACGCCATCCTCGACCTTTACGGTCGCGGGGAGCCGGCCGACGCGGTCACCGTCGGCGCGGAGCTGGACCGCCGCGGCCTGTTACGCCGCATCGGTGGCCTGCCCTATCTGCACACGCTGATCTCGACGGTACCGACGGCGGCCAACGCCGGGTACTACGCGGGCATCGTCGCGGAGAAGGCGCTGCTGCGCCGCCTGGTGGAGGCCGGCACCCGGGTGGTGCAGTACGGCTACGCCGGGGCCGAGGGCGCCGACGTCGACGAGATCGTCGACCGGGCCCAGGCCGAGATCTACGACGTCACCGAGCGCCGCACCTCCGAGGACTTCGTCCCGCTCGAACAGCTGCTGCAGCCGACGATGGACGAGATCGATGCCATCGCCTCACAGGGCGGGCTCTCGAAGGGTGTGCCCACCGGATTCACCGAACTCGACGAGCTGACTCAGGGCTTGCACCCCGGGCAGATGGTCGTCGTCGCGGCGCGTCCCGGTATGGGGAAGGCCCTGGCCCTGGACACACCGCTTCCGACGCCGACCGGCTGGACCACCATGGGCGAGGTAGCCGTCGGGGACCATCTGATCGGCGCCGACGGCCGTCCCACCCGGGTGGTCGCGGCGACCGAGGTCATGCTGCAGCGGCCCTGCTACGAGGTCGAGTTCTCCGACGGCAGCCTGATTGTGGCGGATGCCGAGCATCAATGGCCTACTGCCCGCGGTATCCGCACCACCAGGATGCTCAAGGCGGGTGCTGATGTCGTGACCGCTACGGCAGCACGACAACTCATCGGAAGCGGGGCCCCGCTGTCCGCCGCGTTCGGGGTGACTGATGTGCGGCCGATCCCGAGCGTTCCCGTGCGTTGCGTCGAGGTCGACAATGCCGACCATCTCTACCTGGCCGGCCACGCGATGATTCCGACTCACAACTCCACCCTCGGTCTGGACTTCCTGCGCTCGTGCTCCATTAAGCACCGGATGCCGAGCATCGTGTTCTCGCTGGAGATGAGTAAGTCCGAGATCGTGATGCGGCTGCTGTCGGCGGAGGCCAAGATCAAGCTGGCCGACATGCGGTCCGGCCGGATGACCGACGACGACTGGACGCGGCTGGCACGCCGGATGAGCGAGATCAGTGAGGCGCCGCTCTACATCGACGACTCCCCGAACCTGACGATGATGGAGATCCGCGCGAAAGCCCGTCGGCTACACCAGAAAGCCGGGCTGCGACTGATCGTGCTCGACTACCTGCAGCTGATGACGTCCGGCAAGAAGGTCGAGTCACGCCAGCAGGAAGTCTCCGAGTTCTCCCGCCAGATCAAGCTTTTGGCCAAGGAACTCGAAGTCCCGGTGGTCGCCATGAGCCAGCTGAACCGCGGCCCCGAGCAGCGCACCGACAAGAAGCCGATGCTGGCCGACCTGCGTGAATCCGGCTCGATCGAGCAGGACGCCGACGTGGTCATCCTGCTGCACCGGCCGGACGCCTTCGAGAGCGACGATCCCCGTGGCGGTGAGGCCGACCTCATCGTCGCCAAGCACCGTGCCGGTCCGACCCGAACGGTCACCGTGGCCCATCAGCTGCATCTGTCGCGCTTCACGAACATGGCGCGATAGCCGGACTGACGATGTAGGTTCTCAAGGCACGTGGCGGAATCTCACGCGTGATGGCAGAGCAATGGCGGATCTGCCAAATTAGTGAGACAAGCGAGCGGCCCGATGACAGAGCCGTCCCCACGGCAGCTCTACTGCGGGCGCGACTACGCCTGTCCCAAACTCGGTCGGTAATCAGCCGTCTCGGCCTCGGCAGCAAGCAATGCATCGAGCTCACCCTCCTGCTGGGCAACAAACACGCCGATCACCTGCCGGCATACCTCCGGCACACTCACCCCACGCATGTCCGCAATACGCGTCAGCCCGACCAACATTGACGTAGACACGTGAAACTGCACAGCGAACTGACCGCACGAACCATCCTCAGGCGGTAACCCCGGACCCACCACCACAGGCTCATCCGCCCCATGCTGGCTCACCTCAGCACGCCTAGCTCGCTCAACAACCCCACCACTGGCGCCGCCACCAACGCCGTCGGCCGGGTCCCGGAACTCCTCATGACTGAACAACCCCATTCCACCCACGCTAGACCTCGGAGGATTCCCAGGCCGCCAACGAAGCGATGCAGTTCGCGAGAGACCTAGGCAAGCCAGCCGCATCACGCGATGACCATCAATCGCACCGCTTCGGATTGCCCTGGCAAACGCTCGCTGCATTCCTCCGAACCGTCACCCACCCACGCGTCGCCGAGAACATGTTGTGCGCTGCCGACTCCTGGCGATATGTCGCCGATCGGCTCGCTGCACCCGTGGTGTGGATCCCACCCGCGGCCGAGAACACGGCCCGGGTTTAGGCGAGACTGCGCGAACAAGTGGAGGTTACCGGCAATCTCGTGCCGGATGCGCAACTGGCGGCTACTGCCGTCGAGCACGGGACCGAATTAGTCTCTGCCGAAACGGATTTCATGCGCCTCCCCGGACTCCGCTGGATCAACCCGCTGAGCGCATCACCACTGCCGTGCCGCCCAGGCTGCGAAGGGGCGGACTAGAGCTGACCCAGTGGCCGGCACACATTGGACAATGCGTTCCAGTACTCACCGGGCGCACAGTCTTTTGCCGGCTGCGGTGTCTGGCAGGTATTGGTAATCGGATCCCAGAATTGTCCGTTGACGCAATTGAGCGGCTCTGCCGAACCGATCCCGGCGCCGGATAGCGACACGGCAGCGAGAGGAGTGGCCACAAGAATGGCGATGGCGGGGCGGCGTAGGAGATTTCGCATGACTCGATTCTGCCAGGGAGGCCAAACACAGATTCGTGGATCACCGATTGCGAATGCGGCTGCTGCCCGCCCTGCGTAATCGCGGCCCGTCGATCCCCGACCTCATCGTCGCGGCCAGCGCCGAACTCTCCGGATTGCGCTGCCGCGGGTTCCCGGTTCTGATTTCGTAATCTGGGTCCCGGTCCAATGCGCACTCCACGCCCCTACATTGGGGGAATGTGCAGTGACCAGCGGTGGTGGGCGCGGACAGCTCTGACTATCACGTGCTTGGCGGTACTGATCGGGGCTTACGGGAGCAGCGGGTTCATCGCCCGGGCAGATCAGCCTCGCCCGTCCGCCCCGGCGGCCGGGCCAGTGGTTCTCGTCGACCTCGGTGATCCCGCCGCGGTGGCCGGTTGGACGACGGTCAACGACCCCGTCATGGGTGGCCGGTCCACCTCGACGGTCGCCTTCGGCGACGGTGGCCTCGTGTTCTCGGGCAATATCTCGCTGGACAACAATGGCGGATTCGCCTCGGCCCGCGGTCCGGTCGACGCCGAGATCGGGCGCCGGGCAACCGGTGCGACATCACTGCGGGTGCGAGCATTAGGTGACGGCAAGACATACGTGTTGAAGGTGGAGACGGGGCAGCCCTGGTCCTACATCCAGCGCTTCGCCACCGACGCCGGCGTCCGGCGTACCTACGACCTGCCCGCCAGCGGCTTTGAGCCGGTGGGCATGTTCCTCGACCCGGTACCGAGTGCAGCGCCGCTGGACCCGTCGACCATCAGGCGGGTCGCGCTCTACATTCTCGACAAGCAGGAGGGCCCGTTCCAACTCGTCGTCAGTTCCATCGACTCTTCAAGCTGAAGGCTCCGAAGGGCGCCTAACCTCTTCTCATGCCACGGAAACTCAGTGACGAAGAAGTTGCGGCCTATCTCGACAGCCGCCCGGGCTGGGCGATGCTGAGCACCATCGACGAGGATGGATTCCCGCACACCGTGCCCCTTGGATACTTCCGCCTCGGCCGAGACATCGTCATGGGTGTGCGCGACGGGACCCACAAAGTTGCCAATATCGAACGGAACCCGCACGTGAGCATTCTGCTCGAGGACGGATCCACCATGGCGGATATCCGGGGAGTGATGTTGCAGGGTCGCGCCCGGATTGTTCGCGAACCAGGCGAAGCACTTCAGCTATCGAGGGAGGGTGCCCGGGCGCGTGGCGTGCCAGAGTCCGAATGGCCCACGGCACCCCGCCCCGGCGCGGCTTATATCCGCGTGGCACCCGTTAGAACGGTGTCCTGGGACTACGGGACGTCAGCACAGGATCAGGATTAGCTTGGCCCGTTGGTCTCATCATGGGGGTGACGTGCGTTCAGCCCGCAAACGCACGGGGTTCGACCACGGGTGGGTGGGAGCTACTGGGCGAGGAGGCGACAATCGATCCCCAGTGCTCTGTAAGTCCGTTCAGCCCGGAGATCGAGCGACAACAACTCGTGGCCGAAACTATGGGCGGTGAGTCCGACCAGGGCGTCATACGTACCGCCCCCCATCACGCGGGCTCTCGCGGCAGCTGTTGTCAGTGATTCGTACAGCGCCGCGTCCGGGGCGATGACACGTCCGCCCCATTGGCGGTTGAGATAGGCAGCCACTGTCGAGGCATCCATCCGGAACGGCTCAGGCATGCGCGTGAGCACAGCGTAGGTTTCCGTCACCACATGTGCCCACTACGATCGCAGGTGATGACTGAGGGGGCATTTGGACCAGCGTCGGCAGACGCGCCGGCCGGCGATGTGGCACCGCTCGATACCGAAGGCTCCGGCGTGCTGCCGCCCGTCGCTGCGTCGGTGCGCCGACGCTTCTGGTTGCTCGAGCGGTTGGCGCCTGCTCTGGGATCGCGGTGGGCCGTCGAGTTGTGGTGCACCCCGCCGGTTCTCGAGTCGAGCCTCAAAATGCCGCCGGGTGTTCCACCGGGAAGATCGATAGAGGCCTTCTGGGACGGGCATCGGGTCGCCGGGGAGGAGTGGGGCGAGGGGCCGCCGGTATATCTCGTGCACGGTTGGGGCGGCCAGCGCGCGCATTTGGCGGTGTTCGTCAAGCCACTCGTGGAGGCGGGATATCGGGTCATTGCGTTCGACCTGCCCAGCCACAACGAATCGGATCCGGGTGCGCTCGCGCCCGGGCGCACCACCGCCATCGAGTGTGCCGACGCGATTGCGGCCATGATCGAGACCCACGGGCCGGCGCATGCGGTCGTCGCCCACTCGCTCGGAGCTAACTCGACTGCTCTGGCGGCAGCTCAGGGCACGCCGGTAGGGCGCCTGGTCTTCTTGGCGCCCATGGGCGAATTTCCCCTCTATCTGGATCTGTTCGCCGCCCGCCACGGCTTCGGTCGCCGGATCCGGGCGGGCCTGCACCGCCGCCTCGAGACCCGCATCGGAATGCAGCTGCACGAGACGAACCTGACATGGAACGGTCGCCTGGCCAACCACCCGCCGCTTCTCCTCATCCACGACCCCGACGACCCGGACAGCCCCTATGCCGCCAGTGAACGCGTGGCCACGTCATGGCCGGGCGCACAGTTCTTGACGACACGGGGGCTCGGCCGATTGGCGCACTACCGAATCCTGCGCCACCGGCCCGCAATTCGGGCCGGCCTTGAATTCATCGGCCCGCCGACCGACGGCATCACTTAGCCTCGGCAACGCAACCCGGGCGTCTCTTCGACGCCGTTGACCCCTGTTCAGTCACCTGGATTCGCACCATGCGACGTGCAGGTCTCGCCGCGTGGGCTCACGCACGACCCAGTTCTGTCAGTGGGCGCTGCTACAGATGTTGGCAACACACACAAACAGTTTGGGGGAGTCATGAGTGGAAAGCCGTCGGTGAGGATCGTCCGGGATCAGTTGGTGCTGGGCTCGGTGACGATCGACTTTCAGCGGACGTTGCGAATCCCGGAGAAGGGATTGCATCCGTTGCCGCCGGGTCTGGGCCGGCTTCCGTTGCGGCGGGTGGCCGACTACCCCGACACCGCGCCAGCGGAGTGGCTGGCGCGTGGCGGGGTGATGCTGCCCATCTACCAGCGTGAGGCGATGTGGCTGTCGTTCCGTGCCTCCGAGCCGGCCGCGTTGCAGGTCGGCGTGGGCAAGGTGTGCGCGGTCAGCGGCCTGCCCTGGATCGAGCGACTGGTCAAAGATCCGCAGAACTACGTCGCCCTGCCCGATCAGCCGTGGCTGGACGGCATCAACGCCGGCGATGGTTTCATCCGCCAGTTCGTGGCCGTGCCCCTTGGTTCCGGCGCCACCGTCGAAGGGCAGGTCACCGGGCAAGAGGCGCATGGTGGCGTGCAATTGCGGGCGGTCGGCCTGACCGAGCAGGCACTGGCGGCATGGCGCGCGGCACAGCAGGCGCGGCGGGAGCGTTACGCGGACATGTCGATGGGGGCGGCGCCAATTGCGTGCGCGCCACCGGGCATGGGGCTGGGAGCGGGCGGGCGGATGCGCCAGGAGGTCTACGCCGACAAGCGCCCCCTCACCGACTACGACCAGAGTGGGGCCCTGCGGGTGTTCGTCCACCTGTGCTCGGCCGCTCAGTGGACCGCCATCACCGGGGAACTACCGCCCCCGACGCCGGTCGACCGGGACGCCTACGTGGACGCCGGTCTGCCGTGGTTCGACTACTACGACGCCGATGCCGAGGACCTGGCGCCGTCGGAGATCCTGACTGAGGTCAAGGCCGTCGGCGACGTGCTTGGTGACGGGGAGGAGCCGTTCGTGCCGGTCGACCCGAAGACGGTGATCCCACTCGGCGACCCCGGCATGGAGAAGGTCAGTGACGGGATGTGGTGAGTGCCCGCTGCAGGAGCTAACCGATGCCTACCACGATGCCCGGCCCTATCGGCGGCCCACCATTGACGAACTGCGATATACACAGCGCGCGTAACGCCTCACTCCCGATGCTGCAGTTGATGAGTGCGGTCTGGTCCGGGGCCGACCCCAGAACGCGGTGCGGGCGGTAGGGAATGGCGCAGTTGTTGGCGTAGGGATTGAACGGGGTGACGCCGTTGTAGCAGGGAGCGGACGGCGCCGGGCCGGGGTCGGCCGCCGCCAGCGGGGCTGCGAAGAGGATGGAGGCCGCCAAGGCAGTCGCACCGAGCAGCGCGGAGGCGGCTTCGCGGAATATGGTCATGGCTCAGACCTCGCGATCGACAACGCTCGACGTTGAGCGTCCCTCCAACTGTACTCCTCGGACTCGCACCCATAGCTCGCGAGCGATGGCTTTGGGGCGTTATGACGCCGAGGGTTCATGGACAAAGTCCGCGATCGCGCGAATCGCGGCGTCCGCTTCGGGCAGAAGGCCGGCATAGAGGTGCCATACGTGCCAGAGCCGAGGCCAGATTTGCAGACTGACCGTCACGCCGGCATGTCGTGCCGCATCCGCCAGCCGCGTGGCGTCATCCAGTAACACCTCGTCGTCCCCGACCTGGATCATCATCGGCGGCAGGCCACTCAGATCCGCGAACAGCGGTGAGACGGTCGGGCTGTCCAACTGCTCGGCACCCGCGTACAGGCGCGCGTCGGCGGCAAGCCCCGCCGGGGACAGTATCCGTTCTTGGCGTGCGCGGGTGGTCACACTGTCCCCGGAACAGGTGAGGTCGACCCACGGCGAAATGCAGATCAGCGCGGCGGGCAGCTCGTAACCACGATCCCGAAGGGCGATAGCGGTCGCCACGGTGAGTCCCCCGCCGGCGGAATCTCCCGCGATCACAAACTTCTCGTGCGGGCGCTCAGCCCCTTCGGCAGTGCACACGGCGACGGCGTCCTCAAGCGCGGCCGGATACGGATGCTCGGGCGCGAGCCGGTAGTCGACGGCGACGACCCGGCACCCGGTCGCAAGCGCAAGCCGTGTCACCAGACGTCGATATCCACGTGGTGCCAACGCGACGTAGGCACCGCCGTGCAGGTAGACGATGGAGGCGGCGCCCGCATACCGCGGCGGCGTGGCGATCTCAACCGGCACCCCGCCCAGCGTGGTCTGCTGCACGGACGTACCGGCGGCGCGCTGGCCGAGCGCACCACCCACCAGGGCCAGCGCCCGTCGACGCGGGGCGAAGCCGCGGCGCAGCAGCGGACGCAAAGTCGCGCTTGTGCTCGGCCCGAGGATGCGGGCCGCAGGACTCAACGATGTGATCATCGGGACGTCATCCCGTTGTTTTGACATGGCTGCCTCCGGCCGGAACCCGGGACTCGACGATAGTCCCGCTTGTGCCGGGCGGCCAGGAGGTGATCGCGTGCATTCGGCCTCGCCGTAGCATCTGGACCTAAGCCGGAGCAGAAGATGGAGCGCTGATGGATGCCGATCTCGCCCGAAACGGAACCGACGC
>WBZP01003041.1_pt1 | contig 18611 bp, 16 predicted proteins | sample 5204301 | NCBI WGS metagenome assembly WBZP01 (sample SAMN12412401, study PRJNA552823) | activated sludge metagenome | isolation source: activated sludge from nitrification reactor of wastewater treatment plant... | place: USA: Pennsylvania | collected 2017 | reverse complement strand
GATCCTGGCCTACGTCGCGCCGATCCTGTTGGGCGGGCCGATCTCCGCCGTCGACGACGTCGGGGTGACCAGCATCGCGCGGGCGCTGCGGTGGCGGTTCGACGGCGTCGAGCAGGTCGGACCCGATCTACTGGTTTCGCTGATCCCGTCCTGAGTGCAGTTGTGTCACGACTGGGCGGGCGTCGCCTCGGCTGCCTCGGCGTGGGTGCGCCGGCCGGCGATCAGTAGCCCGACGAACGCGCCGACGATGCAGATGATCATCGTGATCCCGAACATCTCGCCGTACTGGTCGGCGAACGCCTCCCGGTAGCGGGTGGCCTCGGCCGCGATCTTCGCGGCCAGTGAGTCGGCGTGCGGCGCCGGTTTGGTGGCGAGGATCTGGTTGAAGCGGTACAGGCCCCAGGCGGACAGCGCCGCGACACCGACGAGCATGCCGGTCATCCGCGCCACCACCACCAGTGACGACGCGATGCCATGCTGGACGGCGGGCACCACCCGCAGCGCCGCGGAGGTCAACGGGCCGATCACCAGGCCCAGGCCGAAGCCGGCGAGCACCAGGTCGGTGCTGAATGCCGGCAATGTGATGAAACCCAGATCATGTTGTGCGGTAAGCACATTGACGCCCCAGTGGGACACCAGCCAGTAGGCGAGGGCCGCGATGAGCATCCCGACGAACACCACGGCGCGGTCTCCGATGCGGGTGGCGATCGCACCGCCGACCAACGCCCCGACCGGCAACGCCGCCAGGAACCAGGTCAGTTTCAGTGCGGCGTCCACCTGGTCCAGGCCGAGGACGCCCTGGCCGAACAGTTCGACGTTGACCAGGGTGACCATCAGCGCCGCGCCCGCGCAGACCGAGGTGCCCAGCGACGCCAGGAACGGCCGGAACGCGACGCCGGCCGGGTCGATCAGTTTGGTGCGTGAGTATCGCTCCCAGGCGAAGAACGCGATGCCCGCGACCACCGCCGCCGCGACCACCGGCAGGCCCCAGTGCGGCAGCACCTGCTTGCCGTCGGGCGCCGGGTTGTACAGCCCGACCACCGTCAGCCCGAGCGTGATGGCAAGCAGCACACCGCCGATCACGTCGACGCGCTCGCGCGGTCCCGTGCCGCGGTCGTGGGCGGGCACGCTGAAGTGGATCATCAGCATGGCGATCGCGGTGAGCGGCAGGTTGATCCAGAACACGTCGCGCCAGGTGTTGAGCACCGCGACGACGGCGATGCCGTACAGCGGGCCCAGCACACTGCCGAGTTCCTGCGCGGCACCCACTCCGCCGAGCACCGCGGCCCGGTTGCGGGCCGACCACAGATCGGCGGCCAGGGCCAGTGTCACCGGCAGCAGCGCCCCGCTGGCCGTGCCCTGGATGACCCGGCCGACCACCAGCGTCGTCAGGTCGTTCGACAGCGCGGTGACCACCGAGCCCACGGCGAAGCCGGCGAGCCCGAGTTGGAGCACCAGCTTGCGGCCGAAGCGGTCGGAGGCCCGGCCGAGCAGCGGCATTGCCGCGATGTACCCCAGGAGGTAGCCGGTGATGATCGGCGCGACCTGCTGGATCTTGTTGATCGGGATGCCGACGTCTTTCATGATGTCGGTCATGATCGACACCACGACATAGGTGTCGACGGCCCCGAGCAGGACGGCCAGACCGCCGGCGCTGATCGCGGTCCAGCGCCTGGTCTCCGCCCGCATCAGATCTGGGGCTTGGTGACGGTGACCGGCTTGTTCCAATCCGACAGCGTCATCTGGACCGCGCTCCCGCCGCTGGGCTGCAGACGGGCCTGGACCAGATTGTGGTCGCCGTCCGGCTGGATCCAGGCGGTGCCCGGAATGGGGCCGGTGACCTTGAGCTGCGGCAGGATCTGGTTGGCGGCCGCGGCGCTGACCTGGCCGGTGACCTTGACGGTGTCGACGCCGTTGATCTTCTCGGTGGTCTCCGACTTGGGATCGGAGAAGTTGCCCAGCACGTTGGCCAGGCCGGTGTCCGGACGCAGGATGGTCGAAGGGTCGTAGATGTCGGCCGCCGGGCCCATGTCCAGCCAGTTGTTCGGCGACAGCGCGGCGAACAGGGTGCCGTCGGTGACCACGATGTCGGCGTCGAGATCGGAACCGCCCATGGTGATGGTGGCCTTGGCGGATGCCGCGGTGGCGGGCACGTTGGTCAGATCACCCGAGAGGTTCTTGACCGGTAGGCCGTCGATCTTGCCCTCGACGGTGATCTCCACGTGCGCGCTCTCGAGGCCCTTGGTGGTCTGCGCGGATTGCTGCAACAGCGTCCCGGCATCCGGCAGCGTGGCCTTCGACCCGCCGCCGGACGATCCGCCCGAACATCCCGCGACCACGGCGGCGCAGAGCGCGGCCGCGCCGATCGTGCGGGTCAGGGCGGAATACCTGCGTTGGCGTGTCTGCATGCCCTGCATCGTAGTGGGTGGATCCGACCATCCCGGGTGCCCAGCACGTCCACCGGCGGCCGGCGACTAGGTTTACAGGCGTGTTCACCGGGATCGTCGAAGAGTTGGGTGAGGTCGTCGGCAAGGACGAGTTGGCGGATGCCGCGCGCTTCGTCATCCGTGGCCCCGTGGTGACCGCCGATGCGGGCCACGGGGACTCGATCGCCGTCAACGGGGTCTGTCTGACCGTCGTCGAGGTGCTGCCCGACGGCCGGTTCAGCGCCGACGTGATGGCCGAGACGCTCAACCGTTCGAGCCTGGCCGGACTGTCGGTCGGTTCGCCCGTCAACCTCGAACGTGCCGCGGCGCTGAACAGCCGGCTCGGCGGTCACATCGTCCAGGGGCATGTCGACGGCACCGGATCGGTGATCTCCCGCACACCTTCGGAGCACTGGGAGGTGGTGCGCATCGCCCTGCCGGAGCCGCTGTCGCGCTACCTGGTGGAGAAGGGTTCGATCACCGTCGACGGCATCTCGCTGACCGTGTCGGACCTGGGTTCGGACTGGTTCGAGGTGTCCCTGATCCCGACCACCCTGGCGATGACGACCCTGGGTTCTGCGCCGGTGGGGACCACGGTCAACCTCGAGGTCGACGTCATCGCGAAATACGTCGAGCGGCTGCTGGGTGAACAGGGGAAGCAAGGTTAGTGGCGCGGTGGTTCATACTGGTTGGACCCTTCACCAAGGCTCACAGTTCACATAACGCACAAGGTGGCTCCAATGACGAGGCTGGATAGCGTCGAACGGGCGCTGGCCGACATTGCCGCGGGCAAGGCCGTCGTCGTGGTCGACGACGAGGACCGCGAGAACGAGGGCGACCTCATCTTCGCCGCCGAGATGGCCACTCCCGAACTGGTGGCGTTCATGGTCCGCTACACCTCCGGCTACCTGTGTGTGCCGCTGGACGGAGACATCTGCGACCGGCTCGGACTGCTGCCGATGTATGCGGTGAACCAGGACAAGCACGGCACCGCCTACACCGTCACCGTCGATGCGAAAGATGGTGTGGGAACCGGTATCTCGGCCTCCGATCGCGCCACCACGATGCGCGCGCTGGCCAACCCCGGGGCCGTGGCGCAGGACTTCACCAAACCCGGGCACGTCGTGCCGTTGCGCGCCAAGGACGGCGGCGTGCTGCGCCGCCCCGGGCACACCGAGGCGGCCGTCGACCTGGCCCGGCTGGCCGGCCTGCAGCCGGCCGGCGCGATCTGCGAGATCGTCAGCCAGAAGGACGAGGGCGCCATGGCGCAGACCGACGAGCTGCGGGTCTTCGCCGACGACCACGATCTGGCGCTGATCTCCATCGCGGACCTCATCGAGTGGCGGCGCAAACACGAGAAGCACATCGAGCGGATCGCCGAGGCGCGCATCCCGACCCGGCACGGCGATTTCCGTGCGGTCGGATACAAGAGCGTCTACGACGATGTCGAGCACGTCGCCCTGGTCCGCGGCGAGATCGCGGGACCGCACAGCGACGGTGAGGATGTCCTGGTCCGGGTCCACTCCGAATGTCTGACCGGCGACGTCTTCGGTTCCCGGCGTTGCGACTGCGGGCCTCAGCTGGACGCGGCGATGGCGATGGTGGCCCGTGAGGGCCGTGGCGTGGTGCTCTACATGCGTGGGCACGAGGGTCGCGGCATCGGGCTGATGCACAAGCTGCAGGCCTATCAGTTGCAGGACGCCGGAGCGGACACCGTCGACGCGAACCTCGAGCTCGGACTGCCCGCCGATGCCCGCGACTACGGGATCGGCGCACAGATCCTGGTCGATCTGGGCGTCCGGTCGATGCGCCTGCTGACCAACAACCCGGCCAAGCGGGTCGGCCTGGACGGTTACGGCCTGCACATCATCGAGCGGGTTCCGCTGCCGGTGCGGGCCAACGCCGAGAACATCAAGTACCTGATGACCAAGCGTGACCGGATGGGCCATGAGCTGACCGGGCTGGACGAGTACCACGAGTCCAACACGATGGAGAGTTACGACGAGGCGGCGTACCTGTTGGGTGAGCGGCACCGCCCCGGAGTGAGCGAAGAATGAGCGCCGCGATTCGACGATGCGGGGCTGGGGACCGGCCCCGCGGAGGAGTGAGCGAATGAGCGGTGGCGCCGGCATCCCCGAGATGCCCGAACTGGACGCCGCCGACGTCTCCCTGGCGATCGTCGCGAGCACCTGGCACCCCACGATCTGCGATGCGCTGCTCGACGGCGCGCTGCGGGTGGCCAAGTCCGCCGGTGTCGCCGAACCGACCGTCGTCCGGGTGCTGGGTGCCATCGAGATCCCGGTGGTGGCCCAGGAGCTGGCGCGCACCCACGACGCCGTCGTCGCCCTCGGCGTGGTGATCCGCGGCGGGACACCGCATTTCGACTATGTCTGCGATGCGGTGACCCAGGGTTTGACGCGCGTGTCGCTGGACGCGGCGACCCCGGTCGCCAACGGGGTGCTGACCACCAACACGGAGGAACAGGCGCTCGACCGGGCCGGGCTGCCGGGCTCGGCGGAGGACAAGGGCGAACAGGCCGCGGCAGCCGCGCTGAGCACCGCGCTGACCTTGCGGGATCTGCGCGCCGCCGAATGAGCCCGTCCGAGCAGGGTTGGGATGTCACGCTGCGCCCCCGCCTGACACCGTATTTCGCCTACGGCGCCGCGTTCGTCATCGCGGCCGCCCACGTGGCCGTCGGGTTCCTGCTGAAGATCGGTTCCACCGGCGTGGTCTTCCAGACCGCCGACCAGGTGGCGATGGGTCTGCTCGGCATCGTGCTGGCCGGCGTGGTGCTGCTGTTCACCCGGCCCCGGCTGCGCGTCGGACCGGCCGGGTTGTCGGTGCGTAATCTGCTGGGCGACAAGCTGGTTCCCTGGGCGGATGTGGTCGATGTGTCGTTCCCGGCGGGGGCGCGGTGGGCGCGCGTCGACCTGCCGCACGACGAATACGTCCCGCTGATGGCGATCCAGGCAGTCGACAAGGGCCGCGCGGTGCAGGCGATGGACACCGTGCGCGCGCTGATGGCCGAGTATCAACCGCCGTCTCCTGCGTAGGGTCGGCCGACGCCGCCGGTCATCCTGGTGCGGCCACTGCGGCGAGGCGGTCGCGTCGGACCACTCCACTAGGCTGGAACGCGTGCCTGATCCCGCGACGTACCGTCCGGCACCCGGTTCCATCCCGGTGGACCCGGGCGTCTACCGGTTCTCCGATCAGCACGGCCGCGTCATCTACGTGGGCAAGGCCAAGAATCTACGCAGCCGGCTGACGTCGTACTTCGCCGACATCGCCGGACTGCATCCGCGGACCCGCCAGATGGTCACCACGGCGGCGAACGTGCAGTGGACGGTGGTCACCACCGAGGTCGAGGCGCTCCAGCTCGAATACAACTGGATCAAGGAGTTCGACCCGCGGTTCAACGTCCGCTACCGCGACGACAAGTCCTACCCGGTGCTGGCCGTCACCGTCGGCGAGGAGTACCCGCGCCTGTTCGTCTACCGCGGTGCCCGGCGCAAGGGGGTGCGGTACTTCGGTCCGTACTCGCATGCCTGGGCGATCCGCGAGACGGTGGACCTGCTCACCCGCGTCTTCCCGGCCCGTACCTGTTCGGCCGGAGTGTTCAAGCGGCACAACCAGATCGGCCGGCCCTGTCTGCTCGGCTACATCGACAAGTGTGCGGCGCCGTGTGTGGGACGGGTCAGTGCCGACGAGCATCGCAGGATCGTCGAGGACTTCTGCGACTTCCTGTCGGGCAAGACCGACCGCTACGCCCGCGAGCTCGAGCAGCAGATGACGGAGGCCGCCGAGGCGCTCGACTTCGAGCGCGCCGCCCGGCTGCGCGACGACCTGTCGGCGTTGCGCCGGGCACTCGAGAAGCAGGCGGTGGTCCTGGGCGACGGCACAGATGCCGACGTGGTGGCCTTTGCCGAGGACGCGCTCGAGGCTGCCGTTCAGGTGTTCCACGTGCGCGGCGGCCGGGTCCGGGGTCAGCGCGGTTGGGTGGTCGAAAAGCCCAGTGGACCAAGCGATCCGGATGAATCCGTCGAGGCGCAGCTGGTGGAGCAGTTCCTCACCCAGTTCTATGGCGAACAGGCCGAACTGGGCGGCGCTGCCGACGAGGGCGGCTTCACCGGCGACGAGGCCACCAACCCGGTCCCGCGTGAGGTGCTGGTGCCCTGCCTGCCGCCGAACTCCGACGAGCTCGCCGCGTGGCTGTCGGGGTTACGGGGGTCGCGCGTGGTTCTCCGGGTGCCGCGCCGCGGCGACAAGCGGGCGCTGGCCGAAACCGTGCAGCGCAACGCGGCTGAGGCGCTGCAGCAACACAAGATGCGCCGGGCCGGTGACTTCAACGCCAGATCCGCTGCGCTGCAGAGTATTCAGGACTGCCTCGGGCTGGCCGATGCGCCGCTGCGCATCGAATGCGTGGACATCAGCCACGTGCAGGGCACCGACGTCGTGGCCTCGCTGGTGGTGTTCGAGGACGGTTTGCCGCGCAAGTCCGACTACCGGCACTACTCGATCCGGGAGGCGGCCGGCGACGGGCGCTCCGACGACGTCGCCTCCATCGCCGAGGTCACCCGCCGCCGGTTCTGGCGGCACGTGCAGGACGCCCAGAGCGTCAACGCCCCCGGCGAGCCGGCGACCACGTCCGATGTCGCCGACTCCGCGGCTCCGGCTGGACGGCCCGCCCGTTTCGCGTACCCGCCCAACCTCTACGTCGTCGACGGTGGTGCGCCCCAGGTGAACGCGGCCGCGGCGGCGCTGGCCGACCTCGGGGTCACCGATGTGGCGGTGATCGGATTGGCCAAACGGCTCGAGGAGGTCTGGGTGCCGGGCGAACCCGACCCGGTCATCATGCCGCGCAACAGCGAAGGTCTGTATCTGCTGCAACGCATCCGGGACGAGGCGCACCGATTCGCCATCACCTTCCACCGGAGCAAGCGCTCGAAACGGATGACCGCATCGGCGCTGGACGCCGTCCCGGGCCTTGGCGAGCACCGGCGCAAGGCGCTGGTGACGCATTTCGGATCGGTGGCGCGGCTGCGGGACGCCTCGGTGGAGGAGATCACCTCGGTTCCCGGTATCGGGGTGGCCACCGCGACAGCGGTCCTGACCGCGCTCGGCGCCGGGCCGTCGGCCGCGGATTCTGCGGGATCGGCGGCAGGGGAGCCGACGCTGGGCAATGATGACGTTGCGGAACAGGTGACGCGATGACAGACAGAGCAGACGAAGTGACCTACGGCGAATTCGGGGCACTGGAACCGGGTTCGGGTATCGATGTCGTTCTGGTGACCGGACTTTCGGGTGCCGGCCGCGGAACGGCCGCCAAGGTGCTCGAGGATCTGGGCTGGTACGTGGCGGACAACCTGCCGCCGGAGTTGATCACCCGCATGGTCGATCTGGGTCTGGCCGCCGGATCGCGCATCACCCAGCTCGCCGTCGTCATGGACGTGCGGTCGCGGGGATTCTCCGGCGACCTGGACTCGGTGCGCTCGGAGCTGGCCACCCGGGGCATCCGCCCGCGGGTGCTGTTCCTGGAGGCCTCCGACCAGATCCTGGTCCGGCGCTACGAACAGAACCGGCGCAGCCACCCCATGCAGGGGGAGACGACGCTGGCCGAGGGCATCGCGGCCGAACGCACCCTGCTGGCGCCGGTGCGCGCGGCCGCGGACCTGGTGATCGACACCTCGGCGCTGTCGGTACCGGCGTTGCGCGAGATCGTCGAGCGATCCTTCGGCGCGGAGTCGGCGCCGACCACCAGCGTCACCGTGGAGTCGTTCGGTTTCAAGTACGGCCTGCCGATGGATGCCGACATGGTCATGGACGTCCGGTTCCTGCCGAACCCGCACTGGGTGGACGAGCTGCGACCGCATTCGGGACAGCATCCGGCCGTGCGGGATTACGTGCTCGGTCAACCCGGCGCGCAGCGCTTCCTGTCGACCTACCATGAGCTGCTGGGGCTAGTGGTCGACGGGTATCGGCGGGAGGGAAAGCGGTACATGACGGTTGCCATCGGCTGCACCGGCGGCAAGCACCGCAGTGTCGCGATGGCCGAGGCGCTGACCGGGTTGCTGTCGGCCGACCCCAATCTCGCGGTGCGGGCCCTGCACCGGGATCTGGGCCGCGAATGAGGCGGCACGGATGCGTGGGAGTCGAACATTGAGCCGCCGCATCGTCGCACTCGGGGGTGGGCACGGCCTGTACGCCACCCTGTCGGCCGCCCGCCGGCTGACCCCGCACGTCACCGCGGTGGTGACGGTCGCCGACGACGGCGGTTCGTCGGGCCGGCTGCGCAGCGAGCTCGACGTCGTGCCGCCCGGCGATCTGCGAATGGCATTGGCGGCGTTGGCATCCGACAGTCCGCACGGTCGGCTGTGGGCCACCATCATGCAGCATCGCTTCGGCGGGAACGGGGCCCTTGCCGGTCACCCCATCGGCAATCTGCTGCTGGCCGGGATCAGCGAGGTGCTCGGTGACCCCGTGGCCGCGCTCGACGAGGTGGGCCGCATCCTCGGGGTCCGCGGCCGCGTGCTGCCAATGTGCCCGATCGCCCTGCAGATCGAGGCCGATGTGGCCGGCCTGGAATCGGACCCACGGATGAGCAGGGCGATCCGCGGGCAGGTGGCCATCGCGACCACTCCGGGCAAGGTCCGCCGGGTGCGCCTGCTGCCCGGCAATCCGCCGGCCACCCGCCAGGCCGTCGACGCCATCATGGACGCCGACCTCGTCGTGCTGGGGCCGGGCTCATGGTTCACCAGCGTGATCCCGCACGTATTGGTGCCCGGGCTGGCCAACGCCCTGGCGGCCACGTCGGCGCGCCGGGCGATCGTGCTCAACCTGGCCGACGAGCCGGGAGAGACGGCGGGATTCTCCGCGGAGCGGCACCTGCATGTGCTTGCCCAGCACGCCCCGGACTTCACCGTGCACGACGTGATCATCGACGCGGGCCGGGTGGCCGGCGACCGTGAACGTGAGCAGTTGCGCCGGGCGGCCGCGATACTCGGGGCCGACGTCAGGTTTGCCGACGTCTCGAGACCTGGTACACCATTACATGACCCCGCGAAGCTGGCGGCGGCGCTCGACGGCGTCCGTGCGCCCGGCTCCGTGCCCGCGGCACCCACCATCCCGACGCCCGCGCCGGGCGCTGACGTACCGAGCCCTAGCCGACCGAGAGGTGACGATCCGTGGCGATGACGGCCGAGGTCAAGGACGAGCTGAGCCGGCTGGTGGTCAATTCCGTCAGCGCACGCCGCGCCGAGGTGGCAGCCCTGCTGCGCTTCGCCGGGGGCCTGCACATCGTCGCCGGTCGGGTGGTTGTCGAAGCCGAGGTGGACCTGGGCATCATCGCGCGCCGGCTGCGCAAGGACATCTTCGATCTGTACGGCTACAACGCCGTCGTGCATGTGCTGTCCGCCAGCGGAATCCGAAAGAGCACGCGGTATGTCGTACGCGTCGCCAAGGACGGCGAAGCGCTGGCGCGCCAGACGGGACTGCTGGATCTGCGCGGTCGTCCGGTGCGCGGCCTGCCGGCCCAGGTGGTCGGCGGCAGCGTCGGAGACGCCGAGGCCGCCTGGCGCGGGGCGTTCCTGGCGCACGGTTCGCTGACCGAACCCGGCCGCTCCTCGGCGCTCGAGGTCAGCTGCCCCGGTCCGGAGGCGGCGCTGGCGCTGGTCGGCGCGGCCCGCCGGCTCGGCGTGAGCGCCAAGGCGCGCGAGGTCCGCGGCGCCGACCGGGTGGTGGTGCGCGATGGTGAGGCCATCGGCGCGCTGCTGACCCGGATGGGCGCCCAGGACACCCGGCTGACCTGGGAGGAGCGCCGGATGCGCCGGGAGGTCCGGGCGACGGCCAACCGGCTGGCCAACTTCGACGATGCCAATCTGCGGCGTTCGGCCCGGGCGGCGGTGGCGGCGGCCGCACGGGTGGAGCGGGCGCTGCACATCCTCGGCGACGGAGTGCCCGACCATCTGGCCGCGGCCGGCAAGCTGCGCGTCGAGCACCGGCAGGCCTCGCTGGAGGAGCTCGGCCGGCTCGCCGATCCGCCGATGACGAAAGATGCTGTGGCAGGGCGTATCCGGCGACTGCTGTCGATGGCCGACCGCAAGGCCAAACAGGACGGGATTCCCGACACCGAGTCGGCGGTGACCCCGGAACTCCTCGACGAGGCCTAATCCAACAGCAGCCAGCCGATGCCGATGGCCGCGGCGAGGCAGACCACGATCAGTGGTACGCCGTAGCGCACGAATACCGCCGTGCGGTAGCCGCCGGGCTTGAGCACCATGAGGTTGGTCTGGTGGCTGTAGGGGTTGAGGAACGTGAACGAGATACAGGTTCCGATCATCGCCAGCAGCAGTACCGGATTCAGCCCCGTCGCTGCGGCGATCTCGAGCGCCACCGGCGTCAGGATCGCCGCCGCGGCCGCGTTGGTCACCAGATTGGTCAGCACCGTCGTGCCGATGCAGATCACCACCGCCACCAGCGCGGTGTCACCGCCCGAGAGCGATAAGATCGCCTGCGAAATATGTTCGCCCAGGCCACTTTTCACCACGATCACGCCGAGTCCCACCGATCCGGCGATGATCGCGAGGATCTCCCAGTTCAGCGCCCGCACCGCGGACCGCGGGGTGAGCACGCCGGTCACCACCATCAGCGTGGCACCGGTGACGGCGGCCAGTTCGATGGGAGCCAGCCCGAAGGTGCCCGCGACGATCACCAGTGCCAGGATCGCCAGGGCCACCCAGGTCTTTCCGGTCTGGGGCGCCTTGCCCGCCGCCTTCTGCCAGAGACCGACCAGTGGGTGGTCGGCGACCACATCGACCGAACGCGCTGTCACCAGGGCCATCGCGCCGGGCCGGGCGACGGTGTCCCGCAGCGGCTGGTCGGTCTCGGCGGCCACCACCGTCAGATCCTCGTCGTCCTCGAGGCCGCGAACGGTGTCCTGTTCGTCGGCGCCGATCGTGACGAGATACAGGTCCTGGGGCGACAGGCCGAACCGGGGGCTCGCCCACAACGCGCGCACACCGGATTCGGTGGCCCGATAGATCAACACGTCCCGTTCGGCCAACGGGGTGTCCGGCGCCAGGGACGCACCCCAGCGCTCCACGCCGATCAGCTCGAACTCACGGGTACCGGCCACACCGAGCACGGCGGCGGTCCGGCCGATCGCGTTGGCATGCGGCCCGACCGGAATCTCCGCCCGCCAGTTCATCTCCTGGTCGCTGCCCGGGGTGCGGCCCCGCAGGATCAGCGGAGCGGTGACCACCAGGACCACCCAGCCCAGCAGTGCCACGGGCACGGCGATCGGCGCGAACGAGAACATCGTCATCGTCACCCCGGCGTTGGCGGCCAACCCGGCGATCAACAGGTTCGAACTCGTGCCGATCAGCGTGGCCGAGCCGACCAGGGTGGTGGCATGGGCGACCGGCAGCAGGACACTGCGCGCCGGCACCCCGGCGCGCTGCTCGAGCTCGCGGGTTGCCGGAATGAGCATCGCCACGATCGGGGTGGTGTTGATCAGCGCCGACACCAACCCGACGGGCGGGATCAACCGCAGCAGCGCCTGTGTCGACGAGTGCACCCCGGACAGCAACCAGTACGTCGCCCGGGACACCACCCCGGTGTGCAGCACTCCCTTTGCGATCACGAGCATTGCCGCAATGGTGATGACACCACCGTTGGACAGCCCCGCGAACAACTCGGCCGGAGTGGCGATCCCGATCAGTCCCGCCGCCACCAGTGCGCAGATGAGGGCCAGCACCGCCGGCGCACGACCCGTGGTCATGACGGCCAGCGCGAGGACGACGATCACGGCAGCGACGATTGGCACCATCGGATTCTTCATCACCGTCCGGCGGCGGGGACGGTTTGGTGACCAAACAGCACAGCCTCGCCACGGCCGCACTAGGCTGATCGGCGAGCACTGGAAACGACCAAGGAGACACAAGTGACCATCCGGGTAGGCGTCAACGGATTCGGGCGTATCGGGCGCAACTTCTTCCGCGCTCTGGACGCGCAGCAGGCCGCGGGCAAGGCCAAGGACATCGAGATCATCGCGGTCAACGACCTGACCGACAACGCGTCGCTGGCGCACCTGTTGAAGTTCGATTCGATCCTGGGCCGGCTGCCCTACGACGTCAGCCTGGAGGGTGACGACACCATCGTCGTGGGCAACACCAAGATCAAGGCGCTCGAGGTCAAGGAAGGCCCGGCGGCCCTGCCGTGGGGTGACCTCGGCGTCGACGTCGTGGTCGAGTCGACCGGCATCTTCACCAAGGCCGAGAAGGCCAAGGGCCACCTGGCCGCGGGGGCCAAGAAGGTCATCATCTCCGCCCCGGCGACCGACGAGGACATCACCATCGTGATGGGCGTCAACGACGACAAGTACGACGGCAGCCAGAACATCATCTCCAACGCGTCGTGCACCACCAACTGCCTCGGGCCGTTCGCCAAGGTGCTCAACGACGAGTTCGGAATCGTCAAGGGCCTGATGACAACCGTGCACGCCTACACCCAGGATCAGAACCTGCAGGACGGCCCGCACAGCGATCTGCGTCGCGCCCGCGCCGCCGCGCTGAACATCGTGCCCACCTCTACCGGTGCGGCCAAGGCCATCGGTCTGGTGCTCCCCGAACTGAAGGGCAAGCTCGACGGATACGCGCTGCGGGTGCCGATCCCCACGGGCTCCTGCACCGACCTCACCGTCGAGCTGAAGAAGGCCGCCACCGCCGCCGAGATCAACGCCGCGATGAAGGCCGCCGCCGAGGGCCCCCTGAAGGGCATCCTCAAGTACTACGACGCGCCGATCGTGTCCAGCGACATCGTCACCGACCCGCACAGCTCGATCTTCGACGCGGGCCTGACCAAGGTGATCGACAATCAGGCCAAGGCCGTGTCGTGGTACGACAACGAATGGGGCTACTCGAACCGCTTGGTCGACCTGGTCGGTCTGGTCGGCAAGTCGCTGTAATCCCATGAGCGTCAAGACACTTGACGATCTGCTGGCCGAGGGAGTTGCAGGTCGGGGCGTGCTGGTCCGCTCCGACTTCAACGTCCCCCTGGACGGCACAAAGATCACCGATCCGGGGCGGATCATCGCCTCGCTGCCCACCCTGAAGGCGCTCTCGGACGCGGGCGCCAAGGTCATCATCACGGCTCACCTCGGCCGTCCCGACGGGGCGCCAGACCCCAAGTATTCGTTGGCGCCGGTTGCCGCGGATCTCGGTGAGCGCCTCGGCAGGCACGTTCAGTTGGCCGGTGATGTGGTGGGCACCGACGCTTTGGCGCGGGCCGAGGGATTGACCGACGGCGACATCCTGCTGCTGGAGAACATCCGCTTCGACCCGCGCGAGACGTCCAAGGACGAGGCCGAGCGGGAGTCCCTGGCCAAGGCCCTGGTCGAGCTCGTCGGTGATGATGCCGCCTTCGTGTCGGACGGGTTCGGCGTCGTGCACCGCAAGCAGGCCTCCGTCTACGACGTGGCCAAACTGCTGCCGCACTACGCCGGCACGCTGGTGGCCACCGAGGTCGGCGTACTGCGTCAGCTGACGGAGTCGCACGAGCGGCCCTACGCGGTGGTGCTCGGCGGTTCCAAGGTGTCCGACAAGCTCAAGGTCATCGAGAATCTCGCCACCAAGGCCGACAGCCTGGTGATCGGCGGCGGAATGTGCTTCACCTTCCTTGCCGCGCAAGGACTTCCGGTGGGTACCTCGCTGCTCGAGAAGGACATGGTCGACACCTGCAAGAAGCTGCTCGAGGACCACGGCGATGTCATCCACCTGCCGGTGGACTTCGTCGTCACCGAGAAGTTCGCGGCCGACTCACCGCCGGAAACCGTTGCGGCCGACAGCATTCCGGACGACAAGATGGGTCTGGACATCGGACCCGAATCGGTCAAGCGGTTCACCGTGCTGTTGTCGAACGCCAGGACCATCTTCTGGAACGGTCCCATGGGGGTGTTCGAGTTCCCGTCGTACTCCGCGGGCACCAAGGGGGTGGCCGAGGCCATCATCGGCGCCACCGCCAAGGGCGCCTTCAGCGTGGTCGGTGGCGGCGACTCGGCGGCCGCGGTACGCACCCTGGGCCTGCCGGAGGACGGCTTCAGCCACATCTCCACCGGCGGTGGAGCCTCCCTCGAGTACCTCGAGGGCAAAGAACTTCCCGGCATCGCCGTTCTAGAGACCTAGGAGCCCGTCGTGTCCCGTAAGCCGCTCATCGCCGGCAACTGGAAGATGAACCTCAATCACTTCGAGGCCATCGCCCTGGTGCAGAAGGTCGCTTTCTCGTTGCCCGACAAGTACTTCGACAAGGTCGACGTCACCGTCATCCCGCCGTTCACCGACCTGCGCAGTGTGCAGACCCTGGTCGACGGCGACAAACTGCGTCTGACCTATGGCGCGCAGGATCTGTCGCAGCACGAGTCCGGCGCCTACACCGGCGAGATCAGCGGCGCGTTCCTGGCCAAGCTGGGCTGCACGTTCGTCGTCATCGGGCACTCCGAACGGCGCACCTACCACGGCGAGAGCAACGAACTGGTGGCGGCGAAGACCGCCGCGGCACTGGCGAACGGCCTCACGCCGATCGTCTGCATCGGCGAGGGTCTCGAGATCCGTGAGGCGGGCAACCACGTCGAGTACAACGTCGAACAGCTGCGCGGGTCCCTGGCCGGGCTGAGCGCCGAGCAGATCGGCACCATCGTCATCGCCTACGAGCCGGTCTGGGCCATCGGTACCGGCCGGGTGGCCAGTGCGGCCGACGCGCAGGAGGTGTGTGCCGCGATCCGTGCCGAGCTCGCACAGTTGGCCACCCCGGAGATCGCCGCGACGGTGCGGGTTCTGTACGGCGGATCCGTGAACGCCAAGAACGTCGGCGAGATCGTCGGGCAGGCCGACGTCGACGGCGCGCTGGTGGGCGGGGCATCGCTGGACGGCGAGCAGTTCGCCACCCTGAGCGCCATCGCGGCCGGGGGACCGCTGCCCTGACGTGGCGTCATCGGCCGCGGGCGTGCACCCGTGTGCGTTTGAGCGCCGTCGAAAATCCATATCGGTGAACGCTCGCGCGGTAGGTCGCGCGCGTTTTCGCACCGAAATCACCTCCGTGTAGGCTGACCGGCATGGAATTGGCCCTGCGGATCGTGCTGGTGATCACCAGTCTCCTGGTGGTTCTGCTCGTTCTTCTGCACCGCGCCAAGGGCGGCGGTCTGTCCACGCTGTTCGGCGGCGGTGTGCAGTCCAGCCTGTCCGGCTCCACCGTCGTGGAGAAGAACCTCGACCGGTTGACCCTGTTCATCACCGGTATCTGGCTGGTCTCCATCATCGCGATGGGTCTGCAGATCAAGTACGGCGCCTAGCGCCCGGCCCGTGCGTCTGGGCCTGCCCGGGGACGACGAGGACGACCTCGACGACGGGGCGACTCCCGCTCCCGAAGGTGTCGCGGTCACCACGCGTTACCTCCCGCTGCTGCTCGGCTACTCACTGTGCACCCCGACCGTCGTGCTGGATGGACGTCCGGTCGCGGTCGTCGGCTGGGGCCGGGTGATCATCCCGGCGGGCCCGGGCGAACACCACCTGCGGGTGGCCGTCCCGTTGTTCGGCACTCGCCAGATCGGCGCCGCCGAATGCATCGTCACCGTGACCGCGGGCGCATTCACCGAGTTGGAGTACCGCGCACCCCGCGGTCGCTCCGCGCCCGGCACGGTCGGGCCGCTGCCCGAGCGGGGCCGCCGAAGGCGTCGCCAGTCCGGCTGATCAGGTCGTTGTCGACCCGGGCGCCGGCTCTTGTCCTGCGGCCGTCCTGCGGTGCCCCGATACTGGAGGCATGGCAGAAGTCCCCGACACCGCCCTGGAACCGATCGGCGCCGTCCTGCGAACGAAGGTTGGCCGCGAAGCCACCGAACCGATGCGCGAGGACATCCGGTTGCTCGGGGGGATCCTCGGCGACACCGTCCGGGAGCAGAACGGGGCGGAGATCTTCGACCTGGTGGAGCGCGCCCGGGTCGAATCGTTCCGGGTCCGTCGTTCCGAGATCGACCGGGCCGACCTCGCCGCGATGTTCGACGGTATCGACGCCGCCACTGCGATCCCCGTCATCCGCGCCTTCACCACCTTCGCGCTGTTGGCCAATGTCGCCGAGGACATCCACCGGGAGCGCCGCCGCGCCGTTCACGTGTCCGCGGGGGAACCGCCGCAGGACAGCACCCTGGACGCCACCTATCTGAAACTCGACGGCGCCGGTCTGGACGCCCAGACCGTGGCCGACGCGCTGCGCGGCGCGCTGGTCGCCCCGGTCATCACCGCGCATCCGACCGAGACGCGCCGGCGGACCGTGTTCGACACCCAGCACCACATCACCCGGCTGATGCGGCTGCACGCACAGGGGCACACGCACACCGACGACGGGCGCAGCATCGAGGCCGAGTTGCGCCGCCAGATCCTGACGCTGTGGCAGACCGCGCTGATCCGGTTGTCCCGCTTGAAGATCCAGGACGAGATCGAGACGGGGTTGCGCTACTACCCGGCGGCCTTCTTCGAGGTCATCCCGCAGGTCAACGCCGAGGTCCGCGACGCACTGGCGGCGCGCTGGCCCGATGCCGAACTGCTGAGCGAGCCGATCCTGCGCCCCGGATCGTGGATCGGCGGCGACCGCGACGGCAATCCGAACGTGACGGCCGAGGTGGTACGACTGGCCAGCGGCAGCGCCGCGCACACCGCGTTCGCACATTACTTCCGCGAGCTCACCGCGCTCGAGGAGGAGCTGTCGATGTCGGTCCGGCTGGTGCATGTCAGCGCCGAATTGGGCACCCTGGCCGACGCACTCGACGAGCCGGCGCGCGCCGACGAGCCCTACCGTCGTGCGCTGCGCGGCATTCACGCCCGGCTGACCGCCACCGCGCTGGCGATCCTGGATCGCCAGCCCGAACATGAACTGGATCGCGGGCTCCCACGCTATGACACGCCGGGCGAGTTCCTGGCCGATCTCGACGTCATCGACGCGTCGTTGCGCGCGAACGGCAGCGCCCTGCTGGCCGAGGACCGGTTGGCGCGGCTACGAGAAGCGGTGCGCGTCTTCGGTTTTCACCTGTGTGGCCTGGACCTGCGGCAGAACTCGGAGATGCACGAACAGGTGGTCGCCGAGCTGTTGGCGTGGGCCGGCGTGCACCCGGATTACGCCTCGCTGCCCGAGGATCAGCGCGTCGAGATCCTGGTGCGCGAACTGTCCACCCGCCGGCCGCTGACCACCGCGGACGCCGAGTTGTCCGAACTGGCCCACAAGGAACTCGACATCGTCCGGGCGGCCGCGCGCGCCGTCGACCTGTACGGGCCGTTGGCCGTGCCGAACTACATCATCTCGATGTGCCAATCGGTGTCGGACATGCTCGAGGCCGCGCTGTTGCTCAAGGAGGCGGGCCTGCTGGACGCCTCCGGCGCGACGCCCTACTGCCCGGTCGGGGTGGTGCCGCTGTTCGAGACGATCGACGACCTGCAGAGCGGTGCGGCGATCATGGAGTCGGTGCTGGGCCTGCCGCTGTACCGCGGCATCGTCACTGCGCGCGGGGACAGCCAGGAGATCATGCTCGGCTACTCCGACTCCAACAAGGACGGCGGATACCTGGCCGCCAACTGGGCGCTGTACCGGGCCGAACTGGACCTCGTCGAGATGGCTGCCAGGACGGGAATCCGGTTGCGGCTCTTCCATGGTCGTGGCGGGACGGTCGGCCGTGGTGGCGGCCCGAGTTACGACGCGATCCTGGCGCAACCGCCGGGGGCCGTCAACGGATCGCTGCGGTTGACCGAACAGGGCGAGATCATTGCGGCCAAGTACGCCGAACCCCTGATGGCCCATCGCAATCTGGAGACCCTGGTGGCCGCCACCCTGGAGTCGACACTGCTGGACACCGAAGGACTGGGAGGTCTGGCCGAATCCGCGTACGAGGTCCTTGATGATCTGGCCGCTCGCGCGCAACGAGCGTACTCCGAATTGGTCCACGACACACCGGGTTTCGTCGACTACTTCAAGGCGTCCACACCACTCAGCGAGATCGGTTCGCTGAACATCGGCAGCCGGCCGACATCGCGGAAGCCGACGACGTCGATCTCCGATCTGCGGGCGATCCCGTGGGTCCTGGCCTGGAGTCAGTCGCGGGTGATGCTGCCGGGCTGGTACGGCACGGGAACCGCGTTCGAGGAGTGGATCGCC
>WBZP01003040.1_pt1 | contig 18613 bp, 12 predicted proteins | sample 5204301 | NCBI WGS metagenome assembly WBZP01 (sample SAMN12412401, study PRJNA552823) | activated sludge metagenome | isolation source: activated sludge from nitrification reactor of wastewater treatment plant... | place: USA: Pennsylvania | collected 2017 | reverse complement strand
CAATACTGGGCCGCGCAGAGCCGCAACCAGCTGCACGACCAGTTGTACCATTACCTGATTGATGAAACCGGCATGGATTTCCCCGCCACCTTCCTCAAGCGCTGGCTGCAGACCGGTGGCGAAAAACCCAAAACGGCCGAAGAAGCAGAAGCGGAATTCCCCTTCTTCAGCAACCAGCTGAAATGGACGCTGATCAGCGACAAGATTATTAAAGACAATAACCTCCAGGTGCAGGCAGACGAACTGAAGGAAGCCATGAAACAGGAAGTGATGCGTTACTTCGGAGGTGTGAACATGGGTGGCGACACCTCCTGGCTCGACAGCTACATCGACCGGATGATGAAAGATGAAAAACACGTGGACAGCACCTACCGCCGCCTGGTGACCGAAAAACTGTTTACATGGGCGGAAGCACAGGTTAAGCCGAAAGAAAAAGAAGTAACACCGGAAGAACTGGCGGGTATGATGCACAACCATCATCATTAATCAACCTGTTCAAAATAATTCGGAAGGCTGCCGGGAGGCGGCCTTTTTTATGTCATAAAATACCCGTTGGTGGGTATTATACAGGAACGGATATCCATTATTTTTACGCCAAACCTTTGAACTTGATCCGGCTGTTCGTGCTCATCCTGAGCATTCTTTTTTTTAGCTGTACTGAAACCACTGCCCAAACCGACACCAGTTTCTGGTTCGTGGCGCCCGACTGCACCTGGCCCGGCAATGCTGCTGCCAATACACAAAGCCCGGTGTACCTCCGTTTCACCTCCCAGGGAAGTCCCGCTACCATCACCATCAGCCAGCCAGCCAACCCGGCATTTGCACCCATCACAGTGAATATCCCTGCCAATGGCGTAACGTCCGTGGACCTCAGTTCTAGGCTGGCCATGGTGGAAAACGCACCCGCCAACCAGGTGCTCAATAAGGGCATACTGATTCGTTCCACCAGCCTTATTACTGCATATTATGAGCAGTCGTCTGTTTACAATCCGGATATTTTTTCACTGAAAGGAAACAACGCACTGGGTACGTCCTTCCTGATACCCGCACAGAATACCTGGAGCAACAATATTATCTACACACCACCCGCACCCACGAATGGCTTTGATATTGTGGCAACGGAAAACAATACTGTTGTTACCATTACCCCAACTGCCAATATCACGGGGCACAATGCGGGATCACCCTTTTCGGTTACCCTTCAGCGTGGTGAAACCTGGAGTGCGGTGGCCGCCGGCCATACCGGTCCGCAGCATCTTGCCGGAACCGTTATCACCGCCAGCGCACCCATCGCTGTCACCACAAAAGATGATTTCCTGAACGACCCCGTCTATGGTACCTGCAGCGATCTTGCCGGTGATCAGATTGTACCGGTTGCCTTGCTCGGTCGGCGTTATATCGCTATCCACGGGTTTCTGAATGCACCCTATGACAAGGTGTTCATTTTAGGTACAGAAAATAATACAACCGTTACTATTAACGGAACCAGCGCCGGTAACCTCAATGCCGGTCAGACCATCAGCCGTACCTCCGGCAATGCACCCCTCTATATAGAAGCCAGCAAACCGGTGTACGTCTTTCATATCAGCGGCTTTGGCTGTGAAGTGGGTGGCGCCCTGCTCCCGCCCATTGAATGCACCGGCAGCAGGAATGTAGGGATTACCCGCAGCGACAGCAAACCCATTCACCTGCTCCTGCTCGTACCGAGCGGCGGAGAGGGTGGCTTTACTTTTAACGGTAGTACTGCAGTGATACCGGCCGCACAGTTCCAGCCGGTACCCAATACGGGCGGGGCCTGGCGCTATGCCAGAATTGATATCAGCAGTACCCTCACCGTAGGCAGCTCAGCCTATATCTCCAACAGCAGCCGGGAATTTCACCTCGGTATCATCCATGGCGATGCAGGTGGCGGTTGTCGCTATGGTTATTTCTCCGATTACCGGGGCTTTACGGCCAACGCTTCGGCAGCGCCGGTTTGTGCAGGTAGTAACCTCCAGCTGAACTGCCAGGTAGCGGATGCTGCCGGGGTAAACTTCAGCTGGACAGGCCCCAATGGTTTCAGCAGTAACCTGCAGAACCCGGTGATCAGCAATGCCACCGTGGCTGCCTCCGGAACCTATACCTGTATCGCCACCAAAGCAGGATGCACCGCCGTCACCACTACGGTATCCGTAACCGTTAGTCCTGCGCCGGTATTTACCATCCAGTCGAACAGCCCGGTATGCAGCGGCAGCAGCCTCAACCTCAGTTCTACAGATGCTGGCGCGGGCGCACAGTACAGCTGGACCGGTCCAAACGGGTTTACCAGCAACCTGCAAAACCCGGTCATCAGCAATACCACTGCAGCCAATACAGGCAACTATACCCTTACGGTTACACGAAACGGTTGCAGCCGTTCAGAAAGCACGGCCGTGGAGGTGTTGCCCACCATCAGCCTGACGGCTTCCAACGGCGGACCGTACTGTGAAGGCCAGAACCTGCAACTCACGGCTTCCAGCAATATACCCGGTACACAATTCAGCTGGACGGGTCCCAATGGATTTAGCAGCAACCTGCAGAACCCGGTGATCACCGGCGCACTGGCGGCTGCATCAGGCACCTATACGGTATCCCTGAACGGATCCGGCTGCGGCAATACCAGTGCCAGTACCACGGTTACCGTGAATCCCGGCCCAGGAGCAACCATCACCGGCAATGCCCCGCTCTGTGAAGGAGGCACCCTGCAGCTTACCGGCAGCACGAACAGCAGCACTGCAGCTATTCAATGGAGCGGACCGGCCGGGTTCAGCAGCAGTAATCTGCTGGTATCCATTCCCAATGCAGGTACAGCTAACAGCGGGGCATACACGCTCAGGGCATCTGAAAACGGTTGTACCTCCACCGCTGTGTACAACGCGGTGATTCATATACGACCCGTAGCAGCCCCGGTTGCCAATAGTCCCCTCTGTGCAGGCGATACCCTGCGGCTCAGCAACTCCGCGGGTACCGGCTTTACCTACCGCTGGACGGGACCGGTCGGCTTCAGCAGCACCTTACAGAACCCGGTGATCAGTAACAGTACCATTGCTATATCGGGCAATTACCAGCTCACGGTATCCGCCACCGGATGCCCGGATGCCCAGGGCAGTGTATCCGTTACCGTTACAGCCGTACCCGTGGTGGATGCAGGTTCCAACAGCCCGGTTTGTGCAGGCTCCACCCTCCTGCTGCATACAGTGAACACCCTGCCGGGAACCAGCTTCAGCTGGACGGGCCCGGGTGGTTTCAGCGCAGCGCAGCAGAACCCGCAGGTTACGGATGCGGCCCCGGCGGCTTCGGGACGCTACATCGTTACTGCCACCCTGAACGGCTGCAGCAGCAGAGACACCCTGGAGGCCCTGGTACAGGCTTTGCCGCAGGCTGCCATCAACGGCACCTCACCTGCCTGCCGGTTTTCTGCGATCACCCTCTTTGCAGCGCCTCAAAACAGCGCCACCTATAACTGGAGCGGCCCGGGTACATTCACGAGCCTGGCAAATACGGTTAACCTTCCTGATTTCAACTATGCAGATACGGGCTGGTACTACCTCTCGGTTACCCTCAACGGCTGCAGCGCGCGCGATAGTTTCCGGCTCCGGCTGCTGGAAAGTCCGGTTACGGTTTTTGACCCCGTTCCGGCCCGCTGTGCCGATGCTCCTGCCTTTAACCTGCCGGCCCGCGAAACCACGGGCATCAATGGAACGGGTATATTCCTCGGACCGGGCACCACCCCTGACGGTTTACTGAACCCGCCTGCAGCAGGTGCAGGCAATCATAGCCTCGTATACATTTTTACAGCTGCCAATGGGTGTACCGATACTGCCAGCCAGACAATACAGCTTTTTGATCTGCCGCTGGTGAATGCCGGCGCAGACCGTACCCTTACCCGCGGCAACAGCGTGCAGCTGGATGGAACGGTAACTCCAGCCAGTGCTGCCCTGCAATGGTCGCCACCAGTGGCCCTCACTGCAACCACCCTCCTTACGCCCCTTGCCAATCCCGACAGCAGCATCACCTATACCCTTACCGCCACCAGTGCGGAAGGCTGTACAGCCAGTGATGAAGTGTTCATCCGGGTGATCGCGGGTATATTTATTCCCAATGCGTTTTCCCCTAACGGTGACGGACGCAATGACCGCTGGATCATCGCCGGACTGGAATCATTACCCAACTGTGAAGTGTATATCTACAACCGATTTGGAGAACTGGTATTTTCTTCCCGGGGTTATACCCAACCCTGGGATGGACGCTGCCGGGGCAAAGACCAGCCGGCGGGCGCCTATGTGTACATCATCCGGCCCAACGATGGCCGACGGAATATCCCCCTGAAAGGCAGCCTCGTGCTGGTACGCTGACACGGTTGCCGACTTTTTGTCGCTTAAAACATTCCAGCACAGTATTTGGGTATTCAATCACCTATATTTGTTATCCTAAAAGTTTACCCATGGATTTTGGAAAAGAATTCCGGCAATACGCCATAAAACACCGCGGCATCAGCAGCAATACCCTTGATGGGTATGTACAGCATAACGTCACCAACCTCACGCCCAATATCATCGAGGAACGCCCCATGAATATCGCGGTGATGGATGTGTACAGCCGCCTCATGATGGACCGCATCATCTTCCTCGGCTACCCTGTATCAGACGAAGTGGCCAATATTATCACCGCCCAGTTGTTGTTCCTTGAAAGCACTGACCGTGGACGCGATATCCAGATGTACATCAACAGCCCGGGTGGCAGCGTGTATGCGGGCCTGGGTATGTATGATACCATGCAGTTTGTTACACCGGATATTTCCACCATCTGTACCGGCATCGCCGCCAGCATGGCAGCCGTGCTGATGTGTGCAGGCGCTCCGGGTAAACGCACCGCCCTTAAACACAGCCGTATTATGCTGCACCAGCCCAGCGCCGGCGCCGGTGGCCAGGCGAGTGATATCGAAATCACCGTCAACGAAGTGAAGAAACTCAAAAAAGAACTGTACGAAGTGATTGCACAGCATACAGGCCAGACAGTAGATAAGGTAGCCGCCGACTGCACCCGGGATTACTGGATGACCTCTTTCGAAGCCAAGGAATACGGCATCGTGGATGAAGTGCTGACGGTGAACCCGAGGAAGGGGAAGAAGGACTAATGCAGTTTAGGGGTTTAGGGTTTAGAGGTTTAGGAGTTTGGAAAGTTTAGGGAGGTTTAGGAAAGTTTAGAAATCCCGTTCAAGCATTACGGATCACTCACAATTCATAATTCATAATTCATAATTCTTCATTCTATATGTCTTTCATCAATAAACACATTCGCTTCAACGAAGACGAGCCGAAGGAACTCCCGGAAAATCCGATGGAGAAAATGATGAGCAGCTGGCAGTTTGACAAAAAATTCATCGAGCAGCGCAAGATTTTTTTGTGGGGCGTGGTGGATGATAAAAGCTGCAAGGACCTCACAGCCCGGCTGCTTTACCTGGATGCGATTGATCCCGGTAAGGAAATTACTTTTTATATCAGCAGTCCCGGCGGACTGGTTACCAGCGGCATGGTGGTATACGATACCATGCAGATGATCAGCAGCCCGGTGAGTACCATCTGCATGGGCATGGCCGCCAGTATGGGCAGCATCCTGCTCAGCGGGGGCACCAAGGGTCGCCGGTTCATTTTCCCGCATGGCGAAGTGATGATCCATCAGCCCAGCGGCGGCGGACAGGGCACCAGCGCCGACCTGGAAATCATGGCCGAGCAGATCAAAAAAACGAAAGAGATGGGCGCCCGCATCCTGGCCGACAACTGCGGACAACCTTTTGAAAAAGTAATGAAGGATTTTGACCGCGATTACTGGATGGACGCCAAGGAGTCCCTGGCGTATGGGATTGTGGATGGGATTCTGGATAAACTCTGATAGCGGAATTCAATATACGAAAAGGGAAGGCAGCGATGCTTTCCCTTTTTTATTTGTCACCGGGATTAAAATGGTTCATACCAGAACCACTCCCGCTCATCTTCCTTTATTTTCCTGAAGGCAATCATTGACGTATGCAGATGAACGGATTTATCGGGGTGGATCACAGTTGCTGAAAATATTTCCTCCCGGATTTTTCTGGGAAAACATCTGGCGAGCCAATGTACAGGCTGTTTCACCCATTGCTCAAAACGGATCCGGTTGGGTGAGATATGCACCGGTACGTGGGCTTCATACACGTAGGCAGGATAATTCATCATGTACCGTACTGCCTTGTTCACGGCCGGAAATCCGGCATCATCAAACACCATGATTCCTCCCACATTCAGCATCCGGTTGAGATAGAAGAAATCGAGCAGCGTATGATCAAATGTGTGATTACCATCAATAAAACAGAAATCAAAACGTTTTCCATCCGCCAGCAGGCGTGGCAGGGCCGTTTCAGATAATTCTTCTATCAGTTGATAAAACCCGATACCCGCACGGTTGAGATTACTGACGCCGATATTATGAAAAACGGATTGCTGGAAACCATCAATAATCGTGTGGTGACCCCCCTGAATCTTTTCCAGTTCAGCACAGATAAAAAGGGAGGATATACCGTAGGCACAACCTACTTCGATGGTGCTTGCCGGCCGGTAAGTACGGATAAGTGATTGAAGAAAACGACCCTCATTTTCATCAACATTTGAATCGAGCGGGTAATTTACCCCCTCCCCGCTCTGAACTGTCCGGGTTTGAAATATGGATTGTAAAAGTGCTTCAGCGTTCATACAGCTAAAGATATTATTAAAGTCATTACTCACTTCATTAACTGCCAGGTTTAACCTTCAAAGGCGGAGAAAGGTATCTCTCTGCCGAATCGTACCTTTACCCCTTATTCCCAGCACCGTCTCCCCATGCCAATCAAGTAGCATGGATAAACCAGCCGGGGACGGTGCGTTGAAAAGACATGGTGTTGAAGTGCAGACGCAACGTCCCGTGCCGGAGAGGTAGGTCGAAATGAAGTATCTCTCTGCTGTATCGTACCTTTACCCCATGCACTTCTTCGACATCCCCAACGCGGCCCTCAGCAAGGAAAACGACCGGCCGCTGATGCAGAAAGAAGTGTACCCCCTCAGCGCTCCCCTGCGGCAGTACCTGGAATACTATGGACACAGCCGTCCCCTCCCCCTGCATTATCCCGAACTGCTGCACTATGAATACACCAACGCCCTCAAGGATGTTTCCGGAAAACATACTCACTGGGAAAGAGTGGTGTACAAGGATGCATTCTTCCGGCAAATGGAACCCCGGCTGCTGCAACTCTACCAGCTGCTGTTGGGTGATGAAAGTATTCCGGACAAGCTCCGTGTAACTGCCATCGATTTCTGCGAGTTTGCCAACAGCATGCCTTTCCGTATACACCTGCAGTTGCCCGGTACAGAACCATTTTGCTTTTACATCAAAAATGCCGATGCCTCCCGGGTGGCGGGCTTAATCCTGGAAGGACTGCTCACCGAAAACACGGTAAGGTTTCTCTGCCATCAGCACACCCTGGTGGAAACCCATATCGGTGGCCAGCCGGGGGATGAATGTGCCGCCAGCCTGGCAAAGCTCCCTGCAGAAGAACAGCAGGAACTGGCCCGGGCCTTTGTACGGTTTAATGAAAATTGTTTTACCCGGCTCCTGGGAGATATGCGCAGTTACAATTTTGTGGTAGTGCACCATCCCGGCAAGCGCCAGCCGTTTCACCTGCGCGCCATTGATTTCGACCAGCAATGCTATGAAGGGCGGCTGAACCTGTACCTGCCCCAGTACTACAAGGAAAATCTTGGATTTGTACAATTAGTGAAAGAACACCTGAACGCAACGGAAACCGAAAAGCTCCAACTGGAAGAAAGACAGCACATGGCGGCTTTGTCGGCCCGTCGGTCGCGCCCGCTCTATGCCTTCCTGCGAGCGCTGGAGAAAGATGAATTGTCGGAAAATTACAAAGTGATCGCCCTGCGGAAAGAACTCAACCATTTTCATAACACCCACCGTTTCAATCTTTGCCACAGCATGGGCAGCCTGGTAAAACAGCAGCTGAAATGCCAGTTGCAGTCATTCCTTCCGGGGTTAAAATTGCCCGCTGCAACGAAATAAGCCCCTTTCCTGTCCGTTATATATGCCTTTCGTATCTTTGCCCGACGCGGTTCCGGGTACGGACCGCCGGCTTAATCACTGTTATGGCTAAACAAAACACGCTTCATTGCTCCTTCTGTGGCCGCAGCCGCGAAGAGGTGAAAATCCTGATCGCCGGGCAGGAAGGTCATATCTGCGAAAACTGCGTGGATCATGCCCAGGAAATCATCAGCCAGGAACTGATGATCTACCCGGATGCCAAACCAACGGCACATTCCCATAAACTTACGGTCAGAAAGCCCCTCGAAATCAAGAAATTCCTGGATGAATATGTAATCGGACAGGAAGATGCCAAGAAAATTCTGGCCGTAGCGGTGTACAATCATTACAAGCGGCTCAATCAGAAGGTAGAGAACGAGGTGGAGATTGAAAAAAGCAACATCATTATGGTGGGCGAAACCGGTACCGGTAAAACCCTGCTGGCCCGCTCCATCGCCCGGATGCTGAATGTACCCTTTGCCATCGTGGACGCCACGGTATTTACCGAAGCCGGGTATGTGGGAGAAGATGTGGAGAGCATGCTCAGCCGGTTGCTGCAGGCCTGTAATTATGATGTGGCTGCCGCGGAAAAAGGAATTGTATTCATTGATGAGATCGATAAAATCGCGCGGAAAAGTGATAACCCTTCCATCACCCGCGATGTAAGCGGCGAAGGCGTGCAGCAGGGATTGCTCAAACTGCTGGAAGGTACCGAAGTGCTGGTACCCCCGCAGGGAGGCCGCAAACACCCCGAACAAAAACTCGTAAAAGTTAACACGCAGAATATCCTCTTTATCTGCGGCGGCGCTTTTGACGGCATCGATAAACTCATTGCCCGCCGGGTAAATACCCATGCCATCGGCTTCAATGTAAACAAGGAACTGCAGGAGTTTCAGCAGAAGAACCTGCTGCAGTTTGTAAACGCGGTGGATTTAAAACATTTCGGCCTCATCCCCGAACTGCTCGGGCGCTTACCGGTGATCACCTACCTCAACCCCCTGGATGCCGCCACCCTGCGCAATATCCTCACCGAACCCAAGAACGCGCTGATCAAGCAGTTCACACGCCTGTTCGAAATTGAAGGCATCGCCCTGAGTTTCGAACCCGCGGTATTCGACTTCATGGTGGAAAAAGCGATGGAATATAAACTCGGTGCCCGGGGCCTGCGCAGCATCTGCGAAAGTATCCTCACCGATGCCATGTACGAACTGCCCTCCCAGAAAGTGAAATCATTTGAAGTAACCCTGGAATACGCGCAGCGTAAATTCAGCAGCAGCAAACTGAGCATGCTGAAGGTGGCGTAGAAACAAGTTCAAGGTTTAAAGTTTAAGGTTTAAGGTTGGCTTCGTAGGAGCTTCAATTGAACATTGATAATTGAGCGTTGAATATTGAACATTCTTAACAGCAGAAACGTCTGTTGCATCCGGAAAAATGTCCCCCCTCCCCGCGCCAACCTTTTGAACGTTGTGAATTTTTGAACCTTTAGTTGAAGCAGGCTCAAACGTCAACCATCAACCGAATACCAGACTTCCGAAGTCTGACAAGTACCAGACAAAACAGTAATTATCTGCAAAAGACTTCGGAAGTCTTCTCTCTCAGATAATCATTCCCACGGAGCCAACCTTTTGAACCTCTTGAACCTTTTGAACGCTCGTTAGAACCAGCTTTTCGTTTTGCTCCTCCCCCTCGTACTCCGGCCGCCCATCCCCAGCGCCCCCAGCAAGGACCGCACAATTGTATTGCCGGCCGTGCGCATCATACTTTTCACCACCGTATTGCCGGCGATTTTTTCAATGGCTGAAGGTTCTTCTTTTTCGGTTTTTCCGGATTTCGGTTCCTTCTTTGCTTCTTCTTCCGAGGCCGTTTTTTCAGCCGCCTCTTCCAGTTTGGCCGTAAGCATTTCGTAGGCGCTGTGGCTGTCGATCACCTGGTTGTATTTGGCCACCAGTTTCGACTTCGCATTGATAGCGTCGATCTCCGTTTGCTGCAGTACATCCATCCGGCTGCGGGGGGCGCAGAGCATCACATGCACCAGCGGGGTGGGAATACCCTTTTCATTGAGCATCGTTACCAGTGCTTCGCCGATACCGAGCTGGGTTATCAGTTCGTCTGTTTTATAAAACTCCGTTTCGGGATAATTTTCCGCGGTTTGCTTGATCACTTTCCGGTCGGCAGCCGTGAAAGCCCGGAGGGCATGCTGCACCTTCATGCCCAGTTGTGCCAGCACACTCGCCGGTACATCCATGGGGTTCTGGGTGCAGAAGAAAATACCGATACCCTTGGAGCGGATCAGCTTGATGATAGTTTCAATCTGCTGCAGCAGCGCACTGCTGGCTTCCTGGAATATCAGGTGCGCCTCATCAATGAACATCACCAGTTTGGGCTTGTCCAGATCACCCTCTTCCGGGCAGGTGGCGTAGAGTTCCGCCAGCAACTGCAGCATGAAGGTGGAGAACAGCTTGGGGCGGTCCTGCAGATCCGTCACGCGCAACACATTGATCACCCCCCGGCCCTGCTGATCGATCCGCATCAGGTCATCCACTTCAAAACTTTTCTCACCGAAAAAAATATCTGCGCCCTGTTGCTGCAGTTCAATCACTTTACGCAGGATGGTGCCCGTGCTGGTGGTGGAAATTTTACCATAGGTCTTTTCCAGTTCCGCCTTCCCTTCATCACTTACATACTGCAGTACCTTGATAAAATCCTTCAGGTCCAGCAGGGGCAGCTGGTTGTCATCGCAGTACTTGAACATCATCGCCACAAAGCCGGACTGGGTATCGTTCAGCTCCAGAATTTTACTCAGTAGCACCGGACCAAATTCACTCACGGTGGCACGCAGGTGTACGCCGTCTTTCCCGGTTAGGGTCAGCAATTCAGCGGGGAACTGTGCAGGTGTATAGGTCAGCTGCAGCTTCTGGTAGCGGTCGGTGAGTTTTTCATTCACGGAGCCCATAGCGGCAATGCCACTGAGATCACCCTTGATATCCATCACCATTACCGGCACACTGGCATCACTCAGCAGTTCACTGATCATCTGCAGGGTTTTGGTTTTACCGGTACCCGTGGCGCCGGCAATCAGTCCGTGCCGGTTCATGGTTTTCAGCGGCAGCCTTACAGCGGCTTCCGCAATCACCTCACCGTTCAAAACACCGGCGCCGATCTGTACCGATTCACCCTTGAATGTATATCCGTTTTTTACCGCTTCTATGAATGCTTCCTTCGTGGCCATAACAGTTATTTTCCGGAAAGGTAATGAATCAGGAAAAGAAAATAAGCAGGGCTGGGATGGGAATTCACCCATTACAGAAAGGGCTTTAACAAAAAATTAGTCCCTATATTAGCCCTGCAAATAATGAATGCACGTTATTTGTTTCAAATCAGATGATCATGGATACCAGCAAACCCAAAATTCTTCTCTGCGAAGACGATACCAACCTCGGCATGGTACTTAAAAACTATCTCGAGCTGAATGACTACGATGTAACCCTGGAGCGCGACGGCCGGCTCGGACTCGCAGCTTTCCAGCGGGAAAAATTCGATATCTGCCTGCTGGATGTGATGATGCCCAATATGGACGGATTCACGCTGGCAGAAGAAATCCGCGACATCAACCCGGATGTTCCCCTGTTCTTTCTTTCCGCCAAAACGATGAAAGAAGACATCATTCAGGGTTATAAACTCGGAGCGGATGATTACATTACCAAGCCATTCGACAGTGAAGTACTGCTCCTGAAAATCAAGGCCATCCTCAAACGCAACGAGGAACTGCACAAGGAAGAAGCCAATGCTGAATACGACCTGGGCCAATACCATTTCAACCCCCGCCTGCGGGAACTGGCCATCGGCGGGAAAGTGCAGACACTCTCCCCCAAGGAAAATGAGTTACTGAAGATGATGTGCGAATATAAAAATGACCTGCTTCCCCGGGAAGCCGCCCTCAAACGCATCTGGGGCAGCGATACCTACTTCAATGGCCGGAGTATGGATGTGTACATCGCCAAACTCCGCAAATACCTGAAGGAAGATGAAACCATCGAAATCGTGAATATTCACGGGAATGGATTCCGGCTGGTGGTGCCGGCGTAAAAGTTGAAGGTTTAAAGTTTAAGTGTTTAATGTTGAGCGCCGGATTTCCGGCGCTTTTTTTATGCGGAGCGGTAGAATCATTTACGGGATTACTGTCAATACGCAATGTCAAATGATGGTGCAGGAATAATTTTCATTATTCAACCATCCATTTTCAATGTCCAACTGAACCCGCTGCGAAGCAAACCGTAAACCGTAAACCTCACCACCGACCCAACCTTTTGAACATTTTGAACCTCTTGAACCTTTTGAACTTTATTCGTACTGGCGAAGGTCTCCCGACTTTTGCCGTTCCATATCAATAACCTGGCAACAGCATTCCGGCTGTATTTTTTTCAGATTCATTTATTTTTGCATAACTTAATCTGTATAATCTTCCTTCCTGAAAGAGAAGACATCACCGATTTAAACACAAAACTGCTGTGCATGAGAAGAATACTGCTCATTGTATGGTTGTGCACAGCCTGCACTGCCGGTTTCAGTCAAACAACCTACACATTTACCGGTAATGGAAACTGGAGCGACACCGCCAACTGGAATAACCGGGCGGTACCGCCAGTGATGTTGTCAAAAACAGACAGTGTTATCATCAGTCCGTCCGGTAATGGAGAATGCGTGCTGGATGTTCAGCAGTTTATTCCCGACAGCTGCCAGCTTACTGTGTTACCCGGAAAAAAATTCAGGTTAACTGCCGGACTGAAAACCACCTCTGTCAAGCTCAGCGATCGCTTGCACATCATTGATTCGTCTCAGTTACAATTAACATCTGACTCCATAATGCTCAGCGCCGGTGAATATGAATTCACGTCTGACCAACCCCTCCCGGTAATTAATGCAGGAGATTATATTGCAGGTACTACCGGCAGTGGCTACCTGCGTAAAGTAACCAGCGTATCCTACCTGCGGCCTGCTCCGGGACAACCTTTATTATGGAGGGTACTTTACAGAACAGCAAAGGCAAAAATTACTGAAGTAATTGAAAACGGCGGATTTACCGTTACGATGCCCGTGGATAACCGTTTCGAATCAGCTAACAATGCGGGCGGAGCGTGGGTTATCAATCTGCCTGACATAACCTACACCAACGGTCCGTTCGAACTGGAGTTCTCGGAAGGACAGGTGACATTAAATCCAAAATGGCTTTTTACAGTTCAAGCCAGCGCTTCCCGTATCAGCTATATTGAAATGAGCACCCGAAACAGCAGTTTCAACGGGCATTTCCGACTCACTGCAAGGGCAAGTGCTGCGGTTTCTGTTCCGGAAGAAAAAAAAGTATTAAAAAGTTTCAGTAAAAAATTTCTTGTATTCGCCGGGTTGCTGCCCGTTTTGATTGACTTCGGTGTTGACCTTGTACTGAAATATGATGCCACTGTGAGTGCTGAGGCGGAGAAAACTGCCGTATTCGATATCAATAATACGCTTGATCTGGGTGTGAGATACAGTAACGGCGCCTGGAGTCCGGTTAGGGTAGCCTCCCTCAACGCCAGCTATACACCTGAACCACTTTCAGGAGATGCCAACCTCAACCTGAGTGCAACGATAGGACCGGAATTCAGTGTGAAATTATACAGCGTGGTCGGGCCATATTTCTGGGTTGGGCTCGGTGCTGAGGTGGATGCCAACTTTGCCGCTCCGGATGCTAACTGGGATGTAACCCTGAATGGTTTCGGCCGAACAGAAACCGGTGTGGATGCAAGTATCTTCGGAGATAATATCCTGAACTATAACTATTCCTGGCAAAGTAATAAAACAGAATTGTACAAAACACCCGACTCGGTGATCAAGGTATCCGGGGATGACCAGCAGGCACTGTTTGGCGAATATTGTTCTGCCCCATTAAAGGTGAAGGTCGTAGATAAACTGGGACTGCCACAAAGCAATGTGCCGGTATATTTTACAGTAACCAGTGGTGGAGGTACAGTAGACCTGCCTGTAACATATACCAACGCCAGTGGAATTGCCGAAACCCTCTGGCAACTGGGGACTATATATGGCATCAAACAGGAAGTAAAAGCCACCGTTATAAAAGCCGATGGCAGCCAGATCAGCCAACCGGTTGTATTTACTGCCAAAACACCTTCGGTTATCGGGCAATGGGCACTGGAGTCTTTTGCCAATGGGGTAACGCCGGGTACGCTGGTTCCCGTGTATGATTCTGCCTGCCCCAATATCCTGCTGTACCGGTATTCCATACTGGTTGATAATTATAGCCTGGACAGTACCCAATTCAGTAACTATAATGAAGAAAGGGTGGTAAGTTCAGGTATAGGCTGGGATCCGCAAACCTGCCAGGTGTCGGGTTCAGCGCCGGTTACAGATTCTGTTTATATTACACAGAGCAGCGGATCCTATATAGTAGAGAACAACACGCTGGTGTATACATTAAACGGCGGGGGTTCTGCATCCTATGGCTTTCAGTTTCTTACATTCGATCGTATAAGGGTAGCTGAAAACGTATATATCCGACGGTAAGGCCCTTGCGCAGATCTCCCGATCCATGCCCTTGCGTCGCTCAGATCAAAAGTTACGATGCAATGGCTCGTGTGACCCGATCCACGGCCTTGAATCAGGATCATTTTCAATTTTCAACCATACATTTTCAATCTTCAACTGAACCCGCTACGAAGCCAACCGTAAACCTTAAACTGTAAACCTCACCACCGACCCAACCTTTTGAACATTTTGAACCTCTTGAAACTTTTGAACCTTTTTCCCTATTTTTGCATTTAACCACTTGGTTAAACTATATGGTCAAATCAGCACCCGATACGGAAACCAGTGATAAAATCCTGCAAGCCGCCCGGAAAATCTTCCTGGTGAAAGGCATGTCAGGCGCCCGCATGCAGGATATTGCGGATGCAGCCGGTATTAATAAAGCGCTGGTGCATTATTATTTCCGAAATAAAGAAACCCTGTTTAAAACCATCCTCCTGGAAGAGGCGAAGAAGTTTTTTCCCAAACTCAACCTGGTTTTTGAATCCGATCAGCCGCTGTTCACAAAAATTGAGCAGTTCGCGGCAGCCTATATCGATGAAATCCTCGAAAACCCGTTCCTCCCGCTGTTCATCATCAACCAGATTAACCAGGATACCGATCATTTTCTGCGGGATATCCTTTCCAGAAATCAACCCCGCCCGCATGCCCTGCTCCGCCAGATAGAAACAGAAGTGAAAAAAGGCACCATTCGTCCCATCGCCCCTGAACAACTGCTGATGAACCTGGTGTCACTCTGCATTTTCCCGTTCATGGCCAAACCCATGCTCAACCGCACACTGGGCATCAACGACAAAAAATTCAGGGAACTGATGGAAGCACGTAAAACAGAAGTGCCGCGGTTTATCATCGCGGCCATCAAAAAATAACCGGCAGAAGCCGCTTCTACTATGCGCATGAAAAAAATAATGATACTGCTGCTCGCTCCCCTGGCCACCTGGGGGCAACCGGCCGTCCTCCGGCTCACCGATGCCTACGAACTGGCCCGGCAGCATTATCCCGTCATTCGCCAGCAAAATTTATTGCAGCGCTCCTCAGCACTGCAGCTGGCCAACCTGCAAAAAAACTGGTGGCCCCAGATCAGCTTCTCGGCACAGGGCAATTACCAGTCGGATGTAACGCAGGTAAAAATTCCCCTCCCGGGCATAACCATCGATCCGCTCAGCCGCGATCAGTACCGGGCAGTAGCAGAACTGAACCAGCTGTTATATGATGGTGGAGCTACGCGGGAAATGAAAGCGGTTCAACGGCAAACGGAGAAAGTGGAGCAGCAGCAGCTGGAAACAGAATTGTACGCACTGCGCGAACGCATCAACCAGCTTTTTCTGGGTATTCTCTGGCTGGATGAACAACAGCAACTGGTATCGCTGGTGGATGCCGACCTGCAAACCGGGTTGCGTAAAGTGGAAGCCCTCGTGAACAATGGCGTGGCATTCCGTTCCAACCAGTTACTGCTGCAGGCCGAGATCCTGAAAAATGAACAACGGTCCATCGAACTCAGGGCAACCCGGAAAGGATTACTGGAGGTGCTGGCCCTGCTGATCAATCAACCCCTCACCGCACAAACCGTTCTGGAGATGCCTGCACCGGAGGATGCGATTCCTGCCCCCGCACTACGCCGGCCGGAACTGGAACTCTTTAACCGGCAACAGCAGCTGCTGCAACTGCAGGAACGGCTCACCGGCACCCGGACAAAGCCCCGTGCCGGTGTTTTCTTCCAGGGAGGCTACGGCCGGCCAGGACTCAATATGCTGCAAAATGAATTCAGCTTTTATTATACCACCGGACTGCGCCTTAGCTGGCAACTGAGTAATTTCTATACCCACCGGAATGAAAAACAACAGCTGAACCTGCAGCGGGAAATGATTCGCAACCGGGCGGCCGCATTTGAACTGAACACCCGAACCCTCCTTTCGCAACAGCAAGCGGAAATCAGTAAACAACAGGAACTCACTGCCAGCGATTCTGCCATCATCCGCCTGCGCCGGTCGGTGAAAGAAGCCGCGCGCGCACAGCTCGAAAACGGCGTGATCAGTGCGAACGATTACCTGCGGGAGGTGAACGCGGAAGACCAGGCCCGGCAGAGCCTGCTGAACCACCGGCTGCAGCTTTTACAGGCAGCGATCAATCTGAAAACCACGGAAGGAAAACTATAACCACACAACCATATTGTATTATGAAAAAGATATGCGCATATTGTTTACCGTTATTACTGCTCCTTTCCTGCGGAAACGGAAATACCGCTTTCGATGCTTCGGGCACTTTTGAAGCAGACGATGTTATTGTATCTGCTGAAATGCCCGGCAAAATCATCCGACTCGCCCTGGAGGAAGGCAGTGTACTGGCCAAAGACAGTGTGGTAGGCGCCATCGATGCCCTGCCTGTGCAGCTGCAGCAGGCCCAGGTGGAAGCCAGCATCCGCTCGCTGAAAGATAAAACCTATGATGCCGCTCCGCAGGTAGCGCTCCTGCAGGAACAATTGCAGGTGCAGGAAACTCAGCTGAACAACCTGCTGCATGAACAGAAGCGGCTTGAAAACCTGTTGAAAGCGGATGCCGCTACCGGAAAGCAGCTGGATGACCTTGTGAACCAGATCGAGGTGATGCGGAAACAGATGAAGGTTACCCGGCAGCAGATCAATGTGCAGCTGAACAATACCGGCACCCAGAACCGCAGTATCCTCAGTGAGGCTGCACCGCTGGAAAAAAGAATGGCACAGCTGAAAGACCAGGAAAAACGAACGCTGATCATAAACCCGGTGGCTGGTACCGTACTCAACCAGTATGCCGAGGAAGGCGAAATCACCGCTGCCGGCAAAGCTTTGTATAAGGTTGCCGATTTATCAACCCTTACGCTCCGCGCGTATATCACGGGTGCCCAACTTTCTTCCGTAAAACTGAACCAGCCTGTAACTGTTTATACTGACCAGGGGAAAAAAGAATATAAAGCACACAAAGGCACCCTGTACTGGATCTCAGACAAAGCGGAGTTCACGCCCAAAACCATCCAGACCAAAGAAGAAAGAGCCAACCTGGTGTATGCCGTTAAAATAAGGGTGGTGAACGACGGACTGATTAAAATCGGTATGTATGGCGAAGTAAAACTCCAGCCCTAAACAGCATGCACGCCGTTACCGTTTCACATATACACAAAAGTTATGGCCGCAAAAAGGACCAGGTGCAGGCCCTCCGGGATATTTCCTTCTCGGTGAGCCGGGGCGAACTGTTCGGAATCATTGGTCCGGATGGAGCCGGAAAAACCAGCCTGTTCCGTATCCTCACCACCCTGCTGCTGGCCGACAGCGGTACGGCAGCGGTGGAGGGACTGGACGTAGTGAAAGATTATGCCGCGATCAGGAAGCGCGTGGGATACATGCCCGGCCGCTTCTCACTGTACCCCGACCTGACAGTACTGGAAAACATGCAGTTTTTTGCAACCCTTTTCAATACCAGTATTGAAGCGAACTATCACCTCGTAAAGGATATCTACAGCCAGATTGAACCCTTCCGTCACCGCCGGGCAGGACAACTTTCCGGCGGCATGAAACAAAAACTGGCACTCAGCTGCGCGCTGATTCACCAGCCAACCGTTTTATTCCTCGATGAACCCACCACCGGGGTGGATGCGGTTTCCCGAAAAGAATTCTGGGATATGCTTACCCGTTTGAAAGAACAGGGCATCACCATACTGGTATCTACCCCGTATATGGATGAAGCGGCCCGCTGCGACCGGGTGGCGCTGATCCAGAACGGACAGATCCTTTCCATCAATACCCCGGATGGCGTGGTCAACAGCTTTTCAAAAACGCTGCTGGCAGCCCGGGCTGATGACATGCTGAGCCTGCTGGAAGCGCTGAAAAGCTTGCCTGTTGTGGACAACGCATATCCCTCCGGCATTTATCACCATGTGGTGATGAAAG
>WBZP01003036.1_pt1 | contig 18638 bp, 19 predicted proteins | sample 5204301 | NCBI WGS metagenome assembly WBZP01 (sample SAMN12412401, study PRJNA552823) | activated sludge metagenome | isolation source: activated sludge from nitrification reactor of wastewater treatment plant... | place: USA: Pennsylvania | collected 2017 | reverse complement strand
CCTGTATTTGAGGAAGTTGGCCACAACATTGGGATTTTCCTGGCGGCAGGGCCTGCACCAGCTGGCCCAGAAATCCACCAATACATATTTTCCCCGGAAGGCAGAAAGCGAGAGCGGTTTTCCGGAGGTGTCTGCCTGGGTAAAATCAGCCATCAGCGTGCCGATCCCGTTTACTTTATTTTCAGCAATCTGGCGCGAAACATATTGAGCCATATCGGTCTTCTGTACATCCGGATGCAGGAGTTTGAACCATTCTTCTGCGGTAGCGAAATCTTCTGTTACCTGCGTATAGCGGATGATGGCCATCGGAGACGCATATGCTTTGCCGTTAGCCTGCAGGTACCGGGTGATATCAGCTTTCAGCGCACTGAGGGTGGCTTCATCAGCCGGAGCGCTGTTGGTGAGCACGCCCTGGTAAGGACTCAGTACACCGGTAAGCTTCACATACTCATCATGGGCTGGCGAGCCTGTTACCTGGGCTTTATCAAAAGCCGTATTGGTGGCGTTGATACTGATATGACTGTTATCAATGAATAAAGTGAGGTAAGGAGGCTGCTGGTTTACCAGGATCACCTTAAAGGAGGGCACAGTTACTTTTCCGGTAAAACGGAATTTGTTCTGATAGATCCCCCCCTGCTGTTCCGGCTGGCCGGTTTGCCCGTTGAGTAAGGCTATTTTGGTACCATCTGGGTAGCCCGTTACGTTGCCTTCAATCACAAATCCTTCTGATGCCTGTGTTGCAGCTTTTGCAGGTGCAGATTTGGAAGCCGGAGCTTTAGCACCCGGTTGTTTTTGGGCGAAGAGGCAAACAGGAATAAAAACAAGGGCCAGTACCAGTCTTTTCATGCAACGAATTTAGGTACGCAAAATAACCCATTTTAGAGGAATCTGTTACCGGAGGATGCTATTTAAGAATTCTTTTGTAACCTGGCCGGGGTCTCCACCTGCCGCGAGGGCCCGGATATAGGCACTGCCGATGATGGCGCCATTGCTGTATCTGCAGGCTGCTTCAAAACTTTCCTTATCCCGGATGCCGAAACCCACCAGCACCGGGTTAGACAGTTGCAGTTGCTGCAAACGGCTGAAATAGGTATCCTGCAGCTGTACCGCCTGGTTGCCGCCGGTGGTGGAAGAAGCCGAAACGGCATAGAGGAACCCACTGCTAAGCGCATCGAGCCGGCGGATACGTTCATCCGGCGTTTCAGGCGTTACGAGGAAGATAAAATCGAGGCCGTATTTCCGGATCACAACGCCATATTCCGCTTCAAATTCGAAAGGCGGCAAATCGGGCAGGATCAGTCCATCCACCCCCACCGCCGCCGCATCGGCGCAAAAGCGTTCAAAGCCATACTGCAGCACCGGGTTCATATATCCCATCAGTACCACCGGCACCTGAATCGTGGGGCGGAGCTCCTTCAGTTGTTCAAACAACAGCCTGATCGAAATACCATTGGCCAGTGCCTGCATATTACTTTGCTGGATCACAGGCCCATCGGCCAGCGGGTCACTGTAGGGCATGCCCAGTTCAATGATATCCGCTCCATGCTCCTGCAAAGCCTTCATCACCGGAAGGGTATCGTTCAGGTTCGGATAACCCGCGGTGCAGTATACATTGAGAATGTTGCGGGGCTTTTTCTCGAATAAATATTGTAATCGGCTCATGAAAGTTGTTAAGAGTTCAGATGTGCTTTAATTTTCAATATTCAATCTTCAATATTCAATTTTCATTTCCTTTGAGATCCACTGCTTTCCCGTCCAGCACCAGGTACCGGTAAGGGGGGTAAGCATCTATATCCAGCGTGAGTTCGTATGACTTCACCGGGTGGCTGCGGTGAAAATTCAGCAAGAGGCTGTCGCCGCTGCGGGTAACGGTCAAAGATTTTGTATCGAAGTTTTCATCCAGGCAATAGGTAAACTGGTAGCGTTCACCCGCGATATTGGCACTCATGCGGATGTCAATCCCTGCACCAGTGCATTCACCCGCTTGTTGGGAGGTGAGCTTGTAATTGATATACGGTTCACCGCTGTTGCAGGAACAACAGGCCAGGAGCAGGATATAAAGAATCTGTTTCATTACAGCAGTTGTTGCATATAGGTGGCCAGGTCTTTATCCCCTCTTCCGCTGAGGCATACCACCACCGTATCATCCGGTTGTAGCCCCATGCGGTTCAGCACCGCCAGTGCGTGGGCCGTTTCCAATGCGGGAATGATTCCTTCCAGCCGGCTGAGTTCAAGGGCGGCCTGCAGGGCTTCTTCATCCGTTGCGCTGAGGAATGTGCCCCGTCCGCTGCTATAGAGGTGTGCGTGCAGGGGCCCGATACCCGGGTAATCCAATCCGGCTGAAATACTGTGTGGTTCCACCACCTGTCCGTCTGCTGTTTGCATGAGCAGGCTTTTACTGCCATGCAGAATACCCGGGGTGCCCAGTTGGGTGGTGGCGGCTGTTTTACCGCTGTGGATACCGCAGCCGGCCGCTTCCACAGCGACCAGTTGCACAGATGCCTCATCCAGGAAATGAAAGAACGCACCTGCGGCGTTGCTGCCACCGCCTACACAGGCTACAACATGAGTAGGCAGCTGTTGTCCGGTTTTCTCCTGCAACTGCGAACGGATTTCTTCACTGATTACACTTTGAAAACGGGCAACCATATCCGGATAGGGATGCGGTCCCACCACGCTGCCAATGATGTAATGGGTGTCTGCCGGATGATTGATCCAGTCACGGATGGCCTCATTGGTGGCATCTTTCAAGGTGCGGCTGCCGCTGGTGGCGGGAATCATGGTAGCTCCCAGCATTTTCATCCGCGCTACATTGGGCGCCTGCCGTTCAATATCTTTTTCCCCCATGTACACGATGCACTCCAGTCCTTTCAACGCACAAACCGTAGCCGTGGCAACACCATGCTGCCCCGCACCGGTTTCCGCAATGATTCTTTTTTTACCCAGCCGTTCAGCCAGCAGAATCTGTCCGATGGTGTTATTGATTTTATGCGCGCCGGTATGACAGAGGTCTTCCCTCTTAAGATACACCTGTGCCTGCAGCTGCGCACTCAACCGGGCTGCGAAGTACAAAGGTGTCGGCCGGCCTACATAATCACGCAGCAGCTGGTGAAAGTCATGCTGAAAATCCGCCTCCTGCGTAATAGACAAATACTCTTCCTGCAACTGCCGCACATTGGGCACCAGCATCTCCGGGATATAAGCCCCGCCGAAGGAACCGTAGTAACCCTGGGCATCGGGCGTGAATGAGGTGGTTTCCTGTAACACGTTCTAGATTTTTTTCGTTTAAGGTTTAAAGTTTCAAGTTAAAGGTTGGGTGAACATTAAACCTTCAACCCTTAAACTTTAAACTTCTTTTTCCAGCAACAACTCCATAAACACCAGATCCAGCCATCGGTTGAATTTCCAGCCTACTTCTTTAAAGTGAGCTACCTTTTCAAACCCCAGGGAAGCATGGAGTGAAATGCTGGCATTGTTTTCTCCATCAATGCCGGCTACCATGGCATGCAACCCCTGCAGTCTGGCCTCGTGGATGAGGGCTTCCATCAAAGCTTTGCCCACTCCCCTGCCACGTGCATGCTGACCCACGTACACAGAATTCTCCACTGTCTTGTGATAACCCGGCCATGGCCGGTAAGGCCCATAGGTAGCAAAACCTAGCAATGTATCACCTGCTGCAGCCACCAGTACCGGGAAACCCTGTGCCCGGCGCTGGGCAAACCATTCCTGCCTCATTTCAGCGGTATGGGGCTCATAGTGCCACACGGCTGCGGTATGCAGGATAATGTCATTATAAATCTCCAGCATGGCCGGCAGATCTGCTTCGGTGGCCGGGCGTATATGGATGGCTGTTAGTGTCATAACAATAGGCTGATGCCGGTTACTGTTCAGTTATTGCAGGGCCTTTATGAAGGCAGCTACTTTTTCCAGGTCTTTTACACCCGGACTGTTTTCAAATTTACTGTTGATGTCCACCGCAAACAGGGCTTTTGCTTCGGGACCGGCTGCAAATATTTTCAGCTTGTCCACATCACCGGCTTCAATACCGCCGCTGAGAAAATAGGGTTTGCCCACGGATACATTTTTCAGCTGGTCCCAGTTGAATTTTTTACCTGTACCTCCGTAGCCTGCTCCTTCCGTATCAAACAGAAACATATCGCATACATTCATGTATTCCTGGATGCGCCATTGAATATTATCCGTTTCGCTGATTCGGAATGCCTTGACTACTGAAATATAGTCCGCGATTTTTTCACAATAGCGGGGGCTCTCATCACCGTGCAGTTGTACCATGTGGAGGCGGCATTCATCCACCATCTGCAGTACTTCATCCGCATGGGCGTTTACAAAAACCCCTACTTTATTCACCTGGTTCTCCTTCTTGATCTGGCTGGTGGTCATGTGCCGCAACACATAGCGGGGTGAACGCGGATAAAAAATCAGTCCGCCGAAGGTAGCCCCGATACCGTGCAGGGCGCTGAGTTGTTCCACTTCCGTGATACCGCAAACTTTTACCCGCATGCCTTTTTTTGTTTTAATTGTTCAACAAAGCTGGCAAAGGCAATCGCAGGGCTGGCCTGTTTCATGAAATGTTCCCCGATGAGAAACCCGCTGAAACCGGCATCCCGTAAGGTACAAATTGTTTGCACATCATGAATGCCGCTCTCTGCAATTTTCAGGTATTGATCCGGTATACGCGCCGCCAGATCCATGGAATGGCGCAGGTCTACCTCAAAATTCTTCAGGTTCCGGTTGTTGATCCCCACCAGTTGTGTATCCGGGCAGATATGTTCCAGTTCCGAAGCGTCATGCAGTTCCAGCAATACTTCCAGTTGCAGGGAACGGGCAAAGGCAGCCAGTTCCCGTACGCGTGCCGGGCTCAGGCAGGCCGCAATCAGGAGGATGGCATCCGCGCCAATGGCCCTCGCTTCCGTAACCTGGTATTCATCAATAATGAAATCCTTGCGGAGCAGCGGGATGGATAGTGACCGGGCCTCCATCAGATCCCGGTTATGCCCGCCGAAAAACTGCTGATCGGTGAGTACCGAAATACCCGACGCGCCAAAGCGTGCATACGCCGACGTTACTTCCGACACCCCCGCATCCGCGTTGATGATGCCTTTGGAGGGCGAGCGGCGTTTAAACTCGGCAATGATACCGGTACGTGCCGGATCCAGCAGGAATTTGCGGAGTGATAAAGTAGTTCTCCGGAATCCCTCCTGCTGTTCAAGTTCAGATGCTGGCACTGCATTTCGGGCTGTAGCTACTTCCAATTCTTTATGCCGGATGATTTGTTCCAGTATATTCATGCTGTCAGCAGTTTTCTAATAGTGTATGTAATACTTTTAGTGCCTTGCCGGATTCCAGGCTTTCTACTGCCTTCTGGTAACAGTCGTCGTAAGAGCCAAACTGCCCGGTACAATGCAGGGCCATCGCGGCGTTTGCGAGTACCACAGCGTTCTGCGACCAGGTGCCTTTCCCCTGCAGGATATTCAGAAAGATGGACGCTGCTGCTTCCACGGTATCACCGCCATACAAACTGTCGGCCATCACCAGCCGTTTGCCCAGCGTGGTGGCGCTGAGCACCTGCTCGCCCTGGTTGGTGATCACCTTGGTATCGCCGGTAAGCGAAATTTCATCATAGCCGTCGAGACTATGTATAATTGTAAAGCGGCTGCCGGTTTGCTGCAGGAGGTAATTATAAATACGCGCCATTTCCAGGTTATACACCCCGATGAGCTGGTAATCGGGCACTGCAGGATTCACCAGTGGTCCCAGCATATTGAAAAAAGTACGCACAGCAAGGCTTTTGCGTACAGGTCCTACCCGCTTCAGCGCCGGATGAAACAGCGGCGCATGCAGGAAACAGATACCGGCAGTATCCAGTTGACGGTTGAGGGCAGATGGGCTATTGCTGAATGTATACCCGAGCTGCTCCATCACATTACTGCTGCCGCTGATCGACGATGCACCGTAATTACCATGTTTGGCCACCGGCTGCCCGGCACCAGCCACAATAAAACAGCTGAGGGTGGAAATATTAAAAGTGTCTTTCCCATCTCCGCCTGTTCCTACAATATCCATCAGCGACCGTCCGTTCAGTTCCGCCGGCACACACAATTCGAGCAGGGCATCGCGAAAACCCTGCAGTTCATCAATCGTAATGCTGCGCATCAGGTACACCGTAATGAAGGAAGCCATTTCCGGTTCATTGAATTTACCCGCGGCCATATTGATCAGTACTTCACGCGCTTCCCCACGGGTAAGCACGTTGTGTTCGAAGAGATGCTGGAGCAATTTTTTCATAAAAAAAGTATGAATGGATAGTGGGTTAGTGGATAATGGATAATTGTTTAACGGATAGTGGATAATTGTTTAATGGATAATGGATAAACATATAATATTTTGTTTCCCGTTTATACATTATCAACTATCAATTATCATCTATCAATTATCAACTATCAACTATCCATTAACCAATTCACCATGATCTGTTCTCCCTGCGGTGTCAGTACACTTTCCGGATGAAACTGCACACCCTGTACATTGTACTGGCGGTGCCGGAGTGCCATGATGTAGCCATTATCATCCACAGCTGTTACTTCCAGTACATCATCCGGAAAACCCACCGTATCCACCACCCAGCTGTGATAGCGGCCTACCTGGAGCCCGGATGGCAGACCGGCAAAAAGATCCGCTGCGTGAGCGGACTGTCGTTTGTCATCCAGCACCTGCACCGGGGTAGCCACTCCATGGTAAACCTTATCCAGGTTCCGCAGCTGACCGCCGAACACTTCGCCGATGGCCTGGTGGCCAAGGCATACACCCAGGATGGGTTTGGTAGCCGCATACGCACGGATGAGTGGCTGCAGCAAACCTGCTTCGGATGGAATACCCGGTCCGGGCGACAGAATGATGCGGTCAAAATCATTTACCCTTTCCAGGTCAATGGCATCATTCCGGAATACTTCCACTGACTCCCCTATGATTTTTTCCACCAGGTGCACGAGGTTATAAGTAAAGGAGTCGTAATTATCAAATACAAGTATGCGCATAATCAGATGTTTTGAGCCAGTATCAGTGCTTGTTTAAGGGCATTGAGCTTATTGTTTACTTCCTGCAGTTCACTTTCAGGTTTACTCACGGAAACCACACCGGCACCGGCGCGGTAAGAAAGCAGGTTGCCGGCTGAATAAAATGTCCGGATCATGATGGCATGGTTACAACTACCATTGAATCCGATGGCGCCGATGGCACCGCCATAATAACCGCGCGGAGTGGCTTCTATCCGGTCGATGAGCTGCATGGCTTTATATTTCGGCGCGCCGCTGAGGGTGCCCGCCGGAAAACTGACGGCCAGCAAGCGAAAGGGGTTCGTGCCTGCAGGCACTTTACCTCTCACTTCACTTACCAGGTGAATCACATGGGAGTAATAATGTACCTGTTTGTAACTGGTTACCTCCACGGATGAACAGAGACGGCTCAGGTCATTACGGGCCAGGTCAACCAGCATCACGTGTTCCGCATTTTCTTTTTCATCTTTTTCCAGTTCGGCGGCGAGGGCACGGTCGGTGGCATCATCCCCTGTTCTGCGGAAGGTTCCGGCAATGGGGTGAACAACCGCCTCGCCATCCTTTACGATCAGCTGGCTCTCCGGCGAGGAGCCCATCAGCCGGTAATCACCATAATCAAAGAAGAAGAGATACGGACTGGGGTTGATGCTGCGCAATGCCCGGTACACATTGAATTCATCACCGCTGAAGCGCTGGCTGAAACTGCGGCTGAGCACGATCTGAAATACATCGCCCCGCTGGCAGGCAGCGATGCCCTGCTTTACCATATCCAGGTATGCCTCATTGCTGCAATCAACCTGCTCCTCTCCGATGGCCTTAAAAGGAAATGCCGGCACATCGCGGTTGCGGATCAGCCGCTCCACGACTGCCAGTTCACTCTCCAGTCCGCTCACCTGGTTCTCGCAGAGATACAGCTCATCTTTAAAATGATTAATGATGATGACATACTGGTACAGGCGGTACCGCATGAGGGGAATGGAAGTGGTTTGGCGGTTGGCGGTTGACAGTTGATGGGAAGAACCTGCTAAGGAGGTTATTCCTGATTCATCATTCCCTGTTCCCTGTTCAGCATTCAGTTGACGGTTGATGGTTGATGGTTGATGGGAAGAACCTTCTAAGGAGGTTATTCCTGATTCGTCATTCCCTGTTCCCTGTTCATCATTCAGTTGACGGTTGATGGTTGATGGTTGACGGGAAGAAAGCATAATATTTTCAAAACACTGCACGGCATCATAGCTGCTGTAACCGAATAATCCCTGGGCAGGCAATGCCTCTTTTACCGTTGGCTGCACCTCGAAGCGCTGCATGAAACTCCACAGTCGGTCAGGCACTTCACCCGGTTGACCCAGTGCCACTTTTTCGGGTGGCAGACCGGGCAGTTTGCACTCAATCGTGTGCAGATCGCGCACTTCCATCCCGGCAATGGCATGGATACCGATGAAGGAATAACTGTTTTCGCCCGCATGAAAATCGGTGCTTTCCAGCAGAATGGTGTCGCGGAAGCGATCGCGCAGGCGCAAATAAATTCCCACCGGGGTATATACATCGGCGAGCATTTTTTTGCAGGTGGTGTTGATTTTTATTTTTTTCATAACAGTATTCCCTGAAGTATTATGACATACAAAAGCTGAGTGACAAAAAAGGTTATGTATCAAATAAAAACCCCGGCAACCAGTGCCGGGGCTTAATATCGTTCATCAATATATACAAGCATAGCGGCACCGTCAGTACTCCGACTGCCACCACCAGCTGATTTGATTAAATGATTGTTGATACATGCATTGCAAATATGGAGGGAAATGCAGGATTAAAAAAATTTTTTTCTACTTTACCGGATCAAATCACCATGCAGATTCAACAACAGCAACAAGATCATAAGGGCAGCTTCTTTGTAGAGGAAGCCGGCACCCGCCTGGCCGAAATGACCTATTCCATGGCAGGCGATTCTTTAATGATCATTGATCATACCGAAGTGGACGATGCCCTGCGGGGTAAAAATGTGGGATACCAGCTGGTGAAGGCCGCTGTGGAGTACGCCCGGAATCATCAACTGACCATCATGCCCCTCTGTCCGTTTGCGAAATCTGTGTTCGAACGCAGGAAAGAAGAGTTGGGTGATGTGCTGAAACAATAACAATACCGCATGAAACTGATTGTATTTGGCGCCACCGGCATGCTGGGCAAAGAACTGGTAAAACAGGCATTGTACAATGGTCATGAGGTAACCGCTTTCGGCCGCAATATTTTCACAGAAGGTTTTCCGGAGGATGAACACCTGCATTTAGTGCAGGGCGCTCTTTTTGATGAAAAGGAAGTACTCCAGGCCCTGAAAAATAAAGATGCGGTGTTATCCGCTCTCGGTGGTGCCATGAACGGGCAGGACAAAACCCGCAGCCTCGGCATGAAGAATATCACCCGCCAGATGTCAAAAGCCGGTATCAGCCGGATTGTAGCGGTTGGCGGCACCGGCGTACTGGATGGCCCGGCAGGTAAGCTCCTGATGGAGGAAGATGATTTTCCGGCGGAACTGGTTCCGGTTTCCCAGGAACACCGGAAGGCCTGGGAATACCTGCAGGAAAGTACACTGGACTATACGTTTGTTTGTCCGCCTGTAATCATTCCAGGAGAACCCACCGGTATTTTCTCCACCGCTGAAAATGTTTTACCGGCCGGCAACCATCATCATATCAGCAGCGGAGATCTGGCTATGTGTATGCTGAAGATACTCGACCAGCATTTATTCAGCCGCTCCCGGGTAGGTGTTACGCAGTAATCTGTCAGCCGGATTAGCTTTAACATTCTCCTGCAACCGTACCTGCCGCATGGCATAATTTTAGTGATGAATGAGTACAATGAAAAATTGCTTACTGACCATATTGCTGGGCCTTTCAGTTTCCGCTCCTGCACAGCAGATCGACAGCATTTTTGTACATCTCTATACCGACAGCCTGAAAAAAGGCACTTTCAACTACATCAACATTGATGGGCTGCTCAGTAACGGACGCTACCTGCCGCTGGACAGCACCCATCTCCGCTTTGAATCATCAGATGGTTATTTCCGGGGAAACAGCCTCTGGGTAGAGCCTGATTTTTCTAAAAAATCCGTTTATATCAGCGTCACGCTCCGCAGCAACCCCGGGATAATCCGCAGTTTCGCAATGCCCATTAAGCAATTGCCCGATGGTCCGCTGAAAAGTCTGGATGAACTGATGCAGGACATGGAAAACGGCCGCAGGGCAAAAAAGAATGCCCGGAACGGCCCCTGAACAAAAAGCCCGGCAACCAGTGCCGGGCTTTGAGCATATAAAGTCTTAAACTATACGAATTTCTTCGCGTCTTCCAGGAATTTAGCCAGGCCGATATCTGTGAGCGGGTGTTTCAGCAATCCCATAATAGGCTCCAGTGGGCAGGTACATACATCCGCGCCGGCTTCTGCACAGGCGATGATATGATTGGCACTGCGGATGGAAGCGGCCAGGATTTCTGTTTTAAATCCCTGCACAGAATAAATCTGACGGATCTGGTGAATGAGCGCCATGCCGTCCCAGCCACTGTCATCAATCCTGCCTATAAAAGGCGATACATAGGTTGCGCCCGCTTTAGCAGCCAGGATGGCTTGTCCGGCAGAAAACACCAGGGTGCAGTTCGTCTTGATACCGTTTTCAGTGAACCACTTCAGGGCTTTTACCCCTTCTTTGATCATGGGCACTTTCACCACGATATTGGGGTGAAGCGCTGCCAGTTTCTTGCCTTCGGCGATGATACCATCGAAATCAGTGGCAATCACTTCGGCGCTGATATCCCCGTCTACCATTTCGCAGATGGTTTTATAATGCGCGGTAACAGCCGCTTCTCCCTTGATCCCTTCTTTAGCCATCAGGGAAGGATTGGTGGTTACACCGTCGAGAATACCCAGGTCATTGGCTTCTTTGATTTGCGCCAGATTTGCAGTATCGATGAAAAATTTCATATGTAATATTTAAGATTTAAGATTGGGCGTCAGCTTGCTTTGCGAGGTTTTCCGGGATGCAGCCAGGATACTTGAAATTTCTTTAGCTTCCTGAATAATCGCAGTCATTTTATTTTCGGGCAATAATGGAATTTCAAGAATGGCTCCGAGCCAGAACAGCGCTTCATCCGCTTCTTCAAATGCAATACTCAGTTTTGCTACAAAAGCTTTCCGGGAAATTGCCTTACAGGAAGACCGGTAATTAGAAGCTGCAGAAAATGAAGCCCGCAACAACTGATCTTCAATAATTTTTGTAATCCTTCCCGGCGGCAGCGCTTCGCATAGCTTTACGATCCTGTAAGCGAAGTTTTTTAAACGCAGCTGAAGCTCATTGGAGTTCATTTTAATATTACATCTTACCTCTGCAATATTAAATAAAAAACCGGCAAGTTACTTACATCGCACCGCTCAACCATCTACCCTTGCTACCTTCCGGTCCTGGGGGAGTTCGACAGGAGCTGGTCGTATAAGACTTGCCGGGGCGCAAATATAGGAGAAAATGAATTATCAAACAGCCAGCCCGGACTCTCCCACCGAATAAGTATTTTCGTACCGGTAAAAATCAAACCGTATGCGTGGAAAAATTGCTGCCTGGCTCATCAACTTTGCCTGCCTGGGATTTCTTTTTGGAAAAATCAACGGAATGGACAACCAGCAGGGAGGTGTATTCTTCCTGTATTTTTTTCCGGTTTTACTGATCCTCAATATCACGCTCTGGATCGTACTGAAAATATTCGGTAACGCAAACGCGGTTCATTTCCGCAATACCAGTCTCTTCCTGCTCGTACTGAGCTGGCCTTTGTATTACCTGGCAGGGCATCACTGAAGTTTAAGGTTTAAGGTTTAAAGTTGAATGTTCCTCTACCGGAGGGATTTCGCTTCGGAATCATCATGATTTAAATAACATCTGCGCAATCCTCACGTCGTGGAATACTAAGCGCCGGGGTTGCGGGATTATTTCGTTTATTCCCGAAACAGTATGTTCGAAAACCCCGGCTGGACAAAATCCCAAACGGTTTCCTCAATATGCAAATAACAGTACGGCCCCTGCAATGCAGGGGCCGTACTGTATCCGGTAAACAATGACTTACTGTTTCAGGAAACGAGTCGTTTGGCTGCTACCATTGCTGATGATAGTAATGTTATAATATCCAGCGGCCAGTTTGGAAGCATCCAGGTTCAGCAGACTGCTGCCGGCAGGAACCTGGCTGCGGATGCGCTGATGCACACGACCGGCGATATCGGTTACCAGTGTTTCCACCTGTGCCTGTGCTGCACTGCTGATGCTGATAGAAGCGTTACTGCGCACAACGGAAGGATAGATACCCACTACGGTGAGTCCGCGGCGTTCGCCATTGATCAGTACCACCGGTGAGTAGGTTACTTTCCCGTCGATATCCGTCATTTTCAGACGGTAGAAATTATTACCCGCCAGCGGTTGTGCATCCGCAAAATCAAAAGGTTGTGCACAGCGCGCCTGGGTGGCATTGATATTGCCGATCGCTCTGAAACTGCGGGCATCGGATGAACGCTGTATTTCCATGTTCACGCTGGCGCCTGTGCAGGTAACTTTCCAGTTCAGCTGGTGTGTGCTGCCACTGCGCTGACCACGGATATACTCCAGTTTCACCGGAATGACACCCAGCTGAAGGGCCGACAGTGTAAACGGTCTGAAAGTGCTCACATTATTCACTGTGATGCTGCCATTGGTCAGCGTACTGCCGCCGGTGATTGTGCCGCCCAGATCATCCCAGTCGGCGCCATCAAAATGTGCTACCCGCAGGGAAGCGAGATCAAACAGCTGGCTGCCGGCATCGGTAAAGGAGAAAGTAAGATTGGCGGTGCCGGGGCTTGCCTGGTCAATCGTCCAGTATTCAAAACGGGATACATCGTAGTCAGGGAAATTAGCCAGTGTATTGGCATCAATGGCATAGCTGCCATAGCCGTTGAAGAAATAGCGAACGGTATAGCTGTTCAACCCACCTGCAGTAACTGCCACCTGTACCGGCGCATATTTACCGGCATTGCCCACCGGGTAGCTGATAGAACCGGTACCACTGCGACGAATTAAACCATCTACATAAGCAGTAGCTGAACCACCGGTTACGGAACCACCCTGGGGAATATCCACCAGTCCGTCAGTATTGCTGTTCACCACCAGTTTCCCTTTATTGAGCACCAGTGACTGAACGGTAACTGTGTCATAAAGAATCACAGAATCCCTGGCAAAAGCAGGATCGAAATTGATATTGAGTGCATTCAGGATGGCTCCGGAACTGAAACGGAGGTTGCCGGCATTACCATTACCCGAACTTTTATTGATGTTGATGGTGCCACCCAGACTATTGATAGTGCCGGTAGAAGAGGTTGTAAAGAAACCTGCAGACTGGACAGTAAGAATACTGGAACCCAGGTTGAGAACGGTTGTATTAGCGCCAGACTGGTTCAATTGTAAACCGCCGCCACCAGGTGCACCGAGGGTAAGGACGGTTCCCGGCGCGACATTGATCTGTAACGGCGAAGTGGTGGTATCGCGCTGCAAACGGAACAGTTTGATTTCATTCAGGTTACCTTCAATGGATTGGGTACCCGTGCCATTCATACCGATCGAGAAACGACCGGCTTCATTAGCATCGAACTGAATCTGACCATTGCAGATCAGGTTACCAAACAGGTTGATTTTTGAAACGGAGCTGGTAGCACCATTCATACTCACCACATCCTCCAGGATCAGGTTGCCGCGCACGGTGGTGGTACCGGTGGCCAGGTATTTGTAACCGTTAGTAAACTTCAGGTTAAAATAGTTCAGTGCGGGTACACGGATGGTATCCGTACTGCTGAGGCCGCTTTGCGCGTAATCTACGGTACTGCCTGTTTCAATGGTATTCAGGAAAGGACGGGAGTTATTCTGCAGTACGAGGGTACCATTGTTGCGGATATCAATCCGGCTGGCGATGGTAACAGAATCCGCACCGGGCAGCACAGTAAAGGTAATCGGACTTACTCCATCCCCTACTACAATGCGGGCGGTATTACCGGTAGCACTTACATTCCATACCCCGCTGTAATTGGCATTCGCCTGGTTTACGATATTGAAAAGCTGGTATGGATCGGTGAAAGCGGCCGGGCTGGCACCGGATCCGTTCAGGGTGGAACTCCAGGTACCCAGATTATTCAGACCCAGGTTGGCTTTGGTATTAAAATAGCTCTGGAAAACCCCGCCGGTAACATTTACCAGTACATCAGAGGCACCTCCTCCAGCATTAGTGATGGCAGCTGCAAAAGCACCCTGTGAGGCTGCCGCGCTGATGCGGAAATAAATGGTGGTGGCTGCAAGGGCACTACCGGTATAGGCTACCTGCACAGAAGCTGTGAAGGGGCCGCCCGGGCTCAGTGATACTTCCAGTCCCGCGCCTGCCGTTACGGTGATATTACCAGCAGCAGGGCTGAGTGTAGAACCGGAAAGCGCATAGGAGGAAACAGCGGATGCTGTTCCAACGGAAGTAGTGATATTATTAAATGCACCCGGCTGCGCAAACAAAACGGCTGAGGCCGCACCGCAAGTGCTGATGGGTGAACTGCTGTTACGGGGGTTGGCAGCACCGGCTACTACGTCCGCTCCGTTATTGTTACTGTCGCGGCAACCGTTATCCAGCCTTTGTACGCTGTTGGTGTTACCACCCGGCACCGGGGCGGCAGCAGCGCCTTCAAAGCAGTTGGCCGTACCATACCCTACCAGGTCGATGATGGCGGCATTGGGGAGACAACTGGAAAGGGCGGTCGTACTGTTTACCAGCGCCACTTTACCATTGGTACCGCTCATATTGATAGATCCGCTGGCGTCCTCAGTGGGCAGTACCGCACCGGTAGCACCCCCGCTGGTGAGTTTTACCAGGAAGTACTGACCGGGTTGCAGGGAAAAACTGGGCAGACTCACCACCTGCCAGGTAGTACCGGTGGCGCTGGCATATTGTACACTCCATCCGTCAAGCGCCTGGGCCGACTGGGTGGGGTTAAACAATTCAACGAAATCGTTCTGATATGCAGCTCCACTGTTTCCTCCTGCACCATAAACCTGGCTGATGACAACAGTGGTGCCAACCTGGCTGTACACCGCCTGCATAAAGAATAATCCTACTATAGCAGTAATTATCTTTCTCATAATGATGTTATTTTAGTGCTTACAAATGTATGATTATTAGCTGGCTTACAACTGTAAATACATGAATAATCTTATTCACCCCTGCCCCATATTTAACAAAATTTAATACACAAAATGCCTCCCTATGACACTGAAACGCTTTGTATTGTTTCTCCTCCTGAACTTCTCCGCGCTGGCATTCGGAAGTTACTTTACCGGCAAAGGTGTTCCTTCTGATTGGTATCAGCAGCTGCACAAGGCCCCCTGGACGCCCCCGGGCTGGGTGTTTGGGGCCGCGTGGAGTTTTATCATGCTTTGCTTTTCCTTTTTCATGACTCTTGTGTGGCCGGAAAAGCAGCTTCGCGGTATCCTCCTGCCCCTGTACTCCATTCAATGGATATTAAATGTCAGCTGGAATCCGGTTTTTTTTCATTTCCATTTCACCCTTGCCGGCCTGGTGATCATCAGCTTGCTGCTGTTGGTTACCCTGGCCCTCTTTTTTACCAGCCTCCGGTCAAAACCCGTGGCATCCTTGCTGGTTCTACCGTATATCATCTGGCTGATGATAGCCACTTCGCTGAACGGGTATATTGTATGGAATAACTGATGGGGCAACCCCACGCAGATAGTAGCAGGTTGCCAATATTCAACATAATTCAGCGTACTTAGAAACTGATACCGGGGCGGTCTAGACGGGAACTTACCCGGGCCACGCCGATGAGTTGGTCGCTCCGGTCGGTGAAGGAACGGTAATACACCAGTACCGTGTAAATATTTTCCGTTTCCCAGTAGTTGCCTTCCAGGGCGCTGCGTTCATCCGGGTTGTTGCGGTCTGCCAGCTGATAGATATAATCGTAATAGCCCTGCTTGAGATATTGTGATCCTTCATACAAACCCTTCTCCTCGTTGAACACCATCCGGTTGGCTTCCGAATACTGGTAGTCATTCAGCTGGCCCACGAGGTAGAGGTCTTTGTCTTTGTAAGGCTGGCGGTCGGGCGTTGCAAAACTGAAATGAACGGTGGCATAATCCCCCTGCCAGTATGGATTGATGGTTTCATAGGTAGTAGCCTGGTACAAGCCGTTCAAATCCCGGTAGTACACATAGCGCTGCCCGCTGCGGTCGATATCCGGCTTCACGTAAATGTCCACACTGGTTTTTTTATCCACCGCCCGGTCGATCCGGTCACTGAGCAGCCGAAGGCTCCGCAGATCCAGCCAGCGCCACTCCTTGCCTCCGGGGAATATGAAATTGTTTTCCGTATTATACTCCAGCACATTGCCGCGGATATAGGTGGGCATTACGCCACCACCCTGGGCATTGTCCCAGCGGAAATTCTGCATCACCACCACCTTTACCTGCCGGTTGGCGTCGAAACTGTTGATGCCCTGCAAACTCACACTGAAGCGTATACGCTGATGAGTGTTGTAATGCTGGGGAGAGAAGGGCTGGATGACCTGGGCGCTCACGGCTGATTTGGATTCCAGTACCAGCAGGGCACGCGTGAAAACTGTGCGGGTGGTATCTCCGTCCAGAAACACTTTCAGCAGGTAATTGCCGGAACGGGAAGGAACCGAGTTCTGATCAGGGAGCGTGGCCTGGTAATGGGTGTACCGGGTATAAGCGATGGATGAAAACCGGTAGGTGGTGAGGCGCTGCTGCGTGAAGCCCTTGATAAAATCGAATGAGCTCATGTTCACGGGCTCCCAGTTGTAATCACATAACTGGTAGGTATAATAATAACTTTTCACGTTGGCATCGAGGTCATCAAAATGCAGCTCCAGCCGGTCGCTGCTGCCCAAGCGGTATACAGGAAGCGTTTCCTGGTCGCCGTACACATGAAAGCGCACCGACCGGATATTGGGCTGAAGTATAACATTGGGATTGACACCTGCACAAAGGGACAGCGCATTCAGCATGCAACCAATAACAAAGAGGCAACGGACAGCTTTCATCAGTGCAAAAAAGATTTACTTTTGAAAGGTAACAAAAATTATTCCGTTTGCATTTACCCGGTTTCATTGCCCGACGGTTGTCGTTCAACAGCGAACGGACTTTCTCCCGCTTCATCATCCGGCTGGCGATTGCCGCCACGGCCATCAGTGTAGCCGTTATGATCATCGCCCTGAGTTTCTTCAATGGATTTCAACAGGTGGTGAGCGGAAAAGTTTTCAGTTTCTGGGGGCATATTCATGTGCAGCAGGATATTGAAAACCGGGTAAGCACGGCGGAAGACTATGTGATCAACCGCAACGACACGGTAGAGGCTTTTCTCTCCCGCTTACCGGGTGTGCGGAGCGTGGAACGCTTCGCTACCAAATCAGTGCTGCTCACGTATGGTGATAATATTGAAAGCATCCTGCTGAAAGGCGTGGATCAGTCATTTAACTACCAGCGTCTGCAACCCTTTTTACAATCAGGGAACTGGGTATCCTTTGCCGACAGCGGATACAGTAAAGAAATCAACCTGTCTGCTTACACCGCCAAACAACTGCAGGTAAAAGCCAATGATACCCTGATTGCTTTTTTTATCCAGGCAGATGGCAGCAAGCGGCCGCGGAAAGTAAAAGTGGCCGGAATCTTTAAGACATCCATAGATGAATATGATAAACAGTTTGGCATCTGCGATATCAACCTCATCCGCCGGATGAATGACTGGAGCCCGCGCCAGATTGGCGGGTATGAACTTTTCCTGGAGGATGTAGCCCTCACCGAAAACCTCGACCTGCAGATACGGGAAGAAACACCGCAGGGATGGAACAGCAAAACCTACCGGGAACTCAACCCGAATATCTTTGACTGGCTGGCCCTGCAGAGCCGCATCAAAACCATCCTCATTGGCATTATGATCGTGGTGGCCCTTGTGAACCTCATCACTTGCTTGCTCATCATCGTGCTGGAACGTACCCGCATGACCGGTATCCTCAAAGCGCTGGGCGCCCGCAACTGGACGATCCAGCAGATCTTTCTGTATAATACCCTACTCATTGCCGTTACCGGTATCCTCGCCGGCACTTTGCTGGGACTGGGCGTTTGCTGGCTGCAGGAAAGCACCGGCTTTATTAAACTCGATGAAGAAGCTTATTACATGAGCCGTGCACATGCGCAGATCGTCTGGTGGCAGGTACTCCTCGTCAATGCCGTTACCCTCGCCATCTGCTTTGCCATGCTGATCATACCCACCTGGCTGGTTAGGAAAGTGCAGCCGGTGAGGGCAATCAAGTTTAGTTAATGCCGTAGAGTATAGAGTTTAGTTGTTTGCGGTTTAGGGAGGTTTAGGGGCAACCCAGGCATCACGAAATGGAAGAAATGATCAATATTCAATCCTCAATACCCAATTTTCAATGTAAAGCCGCTACGAAGCCAACCTTTTGAACCTTTTAAACCTTTGGAACCTCTAATCGTCCGGCCGGGG
>WBZP01001235.1_pt2 | contig 18645 bp, 13 predicted proteins | sample 5204301 | NCBI WGS metagenome assembly WBZP01 (sample SAMN12412401, study PRJNA552823) | activated sludge metagenome | isolation source: activated sludge from nitrification reactor of wastewater treatment plant... | place: USA: Pennsylvania | collected 2017 | reverse complement strand
CGTGCAGGCCCTGACCCGGCTGGCCGAGCGCATGGCCGACAAAGCCCGCCAGCGCGGCGAGCCGATCAGCCTGGAGCCGATGACCGCTTATGAGCGGCGCATCATCCACATGGCCCTGCGCGACACGCCCGACGTCTACACCGAGAGCGCGGGCGAGGGCAAGCAGCGGCGGGTGCGCATCTTTCCAAAGTAAAGTTGTAGGGCGAGTTGGCAACTCGCCTCTTCAGTGGTTAGGCAAAGAGTATGGAAAGAGGCGGGTCAACAACCCGCCTCTTTTTATGTTGGAGCGAAGAGGCGAGTTGGCAACTCGCGCTACAGGTTAAGGAGAGGCGAGTTGGCAACTCGCGCTACAGGTTAAGGAGAGGCGAGTTGGCAACTCGCGCTACAGGGCTAGAGCTTGACGACCTTGGCCTGGGTCACGGCGTCAATCTGGCGCAGGGCGCGCAGGATGTCTTCGGACGGTTCGGTGTCGAGGTTGATGAACGACAGGGCCTCGCCGCCGGGCTGGTTGCGGCCGAGCCGCCACTCGCCAATGTTGACCCCGTAGCCGGCCAGCAGCGTGCCCACCTGACCGATGACGCCGGGCACGTCGCGGTTCTGCATGACCAGCACTACCCCTTCCGGCCGCGCCTCCAGCCGGTAGTCGTCCATTTGGGCGATGCGCGGCTCCGTGCCGCCGAACAACACGCCGGCCAGCAGCCGCTCGCCGCCGTCGCAGACGGCGCGGCAGGCGATCAGGTTGGGGTAGTCCAGGCTGTTGATGCCGACGGTCTGGGTTGTGGCGATGTTGCGCTGGTGGGCCAGGACGGGGGCGTTGATATAGTTGACGGCCACGTCGGAGTCCTTCTCCAGCAGCCCCTTCAGCAGCGCCGCGCCGATGGCCCGCACCAGCCCGCCGACCACGTCCCCCTGCACTTCGACTTCAATGCGCTTGATCGGCCTGTCGGCCAGCCCGGCGTGCAACCGGCCCAGCGTCTCGGCCAACTCCAGATAGGGGCGCACGGTGGCGAAGTCGCCTTCCAGCTCGAAGGGCATGTTGACGGCGTAGGTGTAGTCGGTGCCGCGCAGGGCGTTGACGACCTGGCCGACGATCTGGATGCCCACGTCGCGCTCCGCCTCGTGGGTGCTGGCCCCCAGATGGGGCACGTGGACGACGTTGGGCAGACCCAACAGCGGGTGGTCGGCCGGCGGCGGCTCGGCCGAGTAGACGTCAATGGCCGCGGCCTTGATCTTGCCGCTCTTCAGCCCCTCGGCCACGGCGGCCTCGTCCATTAACTTGCCGCGCGCGGCGTTGATGAGGATGACGCCATCCTTCATCTGGGCGATGGTGGTCGCGTTGATAAGCTTGGTTGTGGACGGGTTGAGGGCGGCGTGGAGGGTGATGTAGTCGGCCTGACTCAGCAGTTCGTCCATCTCCACCAGCATGACGCCCATCTCGCGCGCCGTCTCTTCCAGGGCCAGCGGGTCGAAGACGAGTACGTCCATGCCAAAGGCTCTGGCCCGCTCAGCCACTAGCTTGCCGACGCGGCCGAAGCCGACGATGCCCAGCACCTTGTGGTGCAACTGGACGCCGACGAAGTCGCTGCGCCGCCACTCGCCGGCTTTCAGCGAGGCGTGGGCCTGGGGGATGTTGCGGCTGACGGCCAGCATCAAGGCCAGCGTCTGCTCGGCCGTGGCCAGGCTGTTGGCCCCCGGCGTGTTCATGACGACGACGCCGCTCATGGTGGCTGCCTTGACGTCAATGTTGTCTACGCCCACGCCGGCGCGGCCGACGACGCGCAGCTTTTTGCCGGCGGCCAGCACGTCGGCCGTGACCTGCGTGCCGCTGCGCACGATCAGCCCGTCATACTCAGGGATGACTTCGAGCAACTGCTCCTTGCTCAGGCCGGTCTTCACATCAACGAGCATGTCGTCGTGCTCTTTCAGGCGCTCCAGGGCGGCTGCGCCGAGTTTGTCGGAGACGAGTATTCTGTACATAGTATCTCTCTTGGTAGGAAGATGAAATCCACAGATTTCACAGATTTCACAGATTAAAAGGATAAATCTGTAAAATCTGTGGACTCTCTCCTCTTAGGCGAGGAACTCGTCCATGGCGGTGATGAGCGTCTCCAGTTCGTCCATCTGCGTGTCGCCCATGTGGGCGATGCGGAACGTCTTGCCCTTCAGGTCGCCATAGCCGTTGGAGATGATCATCCCCTTGGCGCGCAGGAACTTGTTGAAGGCGGAGATGTCAATCTCGCGGTTGTTGCTGATGCAGGTGACGGTCGGCGACTCGTAGCCGGGGGCGGCGAAGATGTCGAAGCCCTGGCCGCGCGCCCACGCCAGCGTCCGGTCGCGCATGGCCAGGTGGCGGGTGAAGCGGTTCTCCATGCCTTCGGCCATCATGTCGTCTAGCTGGCGGTCGAGGGCGTAGAGCAGGGAGACGGCCGGGGTGGCCGGCGTCTGGTTCTTGGCCATGGACTTGGCCAGGCTGATGAAGTCGAAGTAGTAGCCGCGGGCGGGCACGGTCTTGGCCTTGGCCATCGCCCGGTCGGACACGGCGCAGAAGGCCAGGCCCGGCGGCAGCGCGAACGCCTTCTGGCTCGACGCCAGCACCACGTCCAAGTCCCAGGCGTCCATCTCGATGCGCGCCCCGGCCAGGCCGCTGACCGAGTCCACCAGGATCATGATGTCGTTGCCGTTGGGCAGGGCGCGGATGGCCTGGGCGATGTCGCGGATGGGGCTGGTGACGCCGGTGCTGGTCTCATTGTGGACGATGCTGACGGCGTCGAACTCGCCCGTGGCCAGTCGTTCGACGACCTGCTCGGGCAGGATGGGCTGGCCCCAAGGCGCGCTCAGCACCTCGATGGCCTTGCCGTTCATCTCGGCCACGTCGCTGAAGCGCTCGGCGAACGCGCCGTTGACGCAGGTCAGGACCTTCTTGTTGACGCAGTTGCGCACCGCCGCTTCCCACAGGCCCGTGCCCGACGAGGCGGAGATGAGCACCGTCTGCTCGGTGAAGAAGACTTGGGAGAGCTTGGGCTTGATCTGGCCGACGAGGTCAATGCACTCCGGCATGCGATGGCCGACCATCCACTGCGTTTGGGCGTCCAGGATTTCCGGGCGCACTTCTGTCGGGCCGGGGATGAAAAGCTTAACGTGTTGTTGGCTCCGGGTCGAGGAAGGCTGCCCGGAATCGGGATTGAAGGTGTTCATCGTTGAATGTTACAACTCCTGTATGGATCAGGTATAGGGCTTTCGTGCTGAGGGTTTGATAGTGCATCGGCCAGGTGCGCAACAGGCGCAACGCGGCTGGGCCACCGGCCAGCGGCAACAGCGGGGCCAGGCTCTGACAGGTGATAAAGGCGGGGGCCTCGGCCTGCACGCGCGGCCGGGCCACGACACCGCCATAGCCGACAAACAGGTTCACCGCCGCGCCGGCGCGCAGGTCGCTGTAGCCGTCGCCGACCAGCAGCGAACGGCCGCGCTGCCGGCCCAGCAGTTCGCGGACGATCTGAGCCTTGCCGTCGCTGACGGTCAGGGCGCTGTCCTCGTGGGCCAGATAGCGGCGGTCGTCGCTGTCCGTCTTCTCCCACCAGTGGCCGGACAGTTCGTTATACGTCAGGCCGACGGCGCGAATGCGCTCGCGGGGGATGCCCAGGTAGATGCCGAACTCTTCGACCGGCTCGGCCAGGCCGCCGCTGATGATGTAGACCTTGTGCCCCAACCCTTGCAGGGCGGTGACGACACGGGCCGCGTCTTCGACGATGTGGCGCTTGTAGCTGCGGCGGATGTCGAGCACCTGCTGGTACGTCGGCCGCACGGCGCGCAGCCGCTTCTCGTAGACGTCTTCCAGCTCTACCTGGCCGTCCATCGCCGCCTGGGTCAGCACGGCGACGCGCTGCCCCTTGCCGGCCGATTCGGCCAACACGTCAATGCCCTCCACGGCGGTCAGGGTGGAGTCGCAGTCGAAGAAGACGTGTTCGTAGTGGGGCCAGCGCATGGCAAGTTCGGTCAGGTTAGTGCAAGGGGGTGATTTTCATCCGTTGCGGGGGCACTTGATTGCCAATGAGAGATTTTAGTCTGTAATCGCTTTTTTGCCAACGCCGCAAAAGGTGGGACGAGGCTCTTCATTCGCCGCCTGTTTGGCCAACACCGGTCCGGTGTCGGCTCCATCTCTTTGTACATGCCCGTTCTTAAGACGGCTCTGACGGTTCTAGCGGCGGGTTGGCGGGTTGACCACCGGCCACCAGCCGGGCCAGTCCCTCGTCCAGAGTGATGCCCGCTCGCCAGCCGATGAGCGCGGCGGTGGCCTCGGCGTCGGCTATCTGGCGCGGCGTCTCGCCTGGCCGCGAGGGCAGCGCGCCGGGCAGCGGCCGCCCGCCGCGGCCGGCCAACTCGTAGAGTCGCTGCACCACGGCGCGCACCTCCGTGGCCACGCCCGTACCCAACTCGACCGTCGTCCCCGGCGGCAGGCCGGCCCCCAGCAGGGCCAGAATGCCGCCGGCCACGTCGTCAATGTAAATCCAATCCTTCGCCTGCCGCCCGTCGGTCATGGGGAACTCCTGCCCGGCGCGGGCGGCGTTGAGCGCGGCCGAGACGAGCAGGTGCGGCGGCTGACCGGGGCCATAGGCCTGGAAGATCATCGCCCCGTGGATGGGCCAGCCGGCGGCGCGGGCGTACATGGCGCAGAACTGCCAGGCGGCGGCCTTGCTGGCGGCATAGACGTTGGCCGGCTGCTGCTCGCCCGGCGTGCGGGCGACGATAAGCTGCTGGACGGCGTTGCCGCCCTCGAAGCAGGCCCGCAGCAGGTTGAGTGTGCCGGTGACGTTGTGGCTGAGGGCGATGTGGGGATTGAGGAACGGCTCGCTGACGCCGGCAGCGGCCAGGTGGATGACGCGCTCCGGCCGGGCGTCGCGCACGGCGCGGGCGGTTAACTGGTAGTGGCGCAGGTCGGCGTAGACCACGTCGAATTGGGGGCGCAGCCGGTCGAGGGGCGCGGGCAGGGGCGCGCCGGCGAACTCCTCCAGCAGTAGCAGCGTCACTTCGGCCCGGTCGAGCAGGCGCGGCAGGAGGGCGCGGGCGACAAAGCCGGTCGCGCCGGTGACGAGAACGCGCGGCCGGCTCATGAGCGCAGGTAGGCGCGATACCAGCGCATGGCCTCATCCAGCCCTGCCTCCAGGCTGTACTGCGGCCGCCAGCCGACGGCCGCCGCGGCCTTGTCGGGGCTGAGGTACTCATCCTGAATCTCGTGCTTCACTTCGTTCAGGATGATAGGCTCCCACTCCGGATGGCCGGACAGGGCGACGATGGTACGCACCACGTCGAGGGCCGAGACGGGGCAGCCGGAGCCGAGGTTGAACGGCTGGCCGCGCACCTCCGGCTCGGTCAGCCGCTCGGCCAGCATCAGATAGCCGCGCACGGCGTCGGCCACGTAGAGGTAGTCGCGCCGGAAAGAGCCGTCGGAGCGGATGACCGGCCGCTCGCCACTCAGCAGGCTGCGGATCGTCCCCGGAATCAGCCGGTTCCAGTTGAGGTCGCCGCCGCCGTAGAGGTTGGAGCAGCGCGTGACGGCGATGGCCTGGCCGTAGGTATGGGCGAAGGATTGGGCGATCAGGTCGGCGCAACTCTTGGAGACTTCGTAGGGGTGGCGACCTTGCAGGGGGAACTCTTCACGGTAGGGCAGGTTGAGTTGCTCGCCGTAGGCCTTCTCGCTGCTGGCGACGACGATGCCGCGCACCGTGGGCGTCTGGCGCGCCGCCTCCAGCAGCAGCCACGTGCCGCGGATGTTGGTCTCGAACGTGGCCACCGGTTCGCGGTTGGCCACGCCGACGATAGTCTGCCCGGCCAGATGGAAGACGGTGTCAATGGCGCACTCGACCAGCGTCCGCCGCAGCAGCGCGTAGTCGAGCAACTCGCCCGGCACCTGCTCCACCTGACCGATCAACCCGCTGCGGACGAGCTGCGACTCCGGCTCCTGCTGGCGCACCAGACCGACGACGGCCGCGCCGCGCTCCAGCAGCGCCGCCGTCAGCCACGATCCGAGGAAGCCGGTGCAGCCGGTGATGAAGACCCGGCGCCCGCGCCAGAAGTCGGCCTCCTGTTCCGCCTGACTCAAACCACTTCTCCCATTGAAAGGGATGATCCGCAGATTAGGCAGATTGGGCAGATTTCAGAAAACCATAGCGGTAGCCCGGCTCTGGCAATCTGCCCAATCTGCGGATCAATTCCTTCTAGCTGGCTTTCTTGGCCAGGGCGATCTCGGCCGCCCGCAAGGTGTTTTTCATCAGCATGGCGATGGTCATCGGCCCCACGCCGCCGGGCACGGGGGTGATGGCCCCGGCCACTTCCTTGGCCGACTCGAACTCCACGTCGCCGACAAGCCGGTAGCCGCGCTTGGCGGTGGGGTCGGGCTTCTGGTTGATGCCCACATCAATGACCGCCGCGCCGGGCTTGATCATGTCGCCGGTGATCATCTCCGTCTGGCCGATGGCGGCGATGACGATGTCGGCCTGACGGATGCGGTCGGGTAGATTGCGCGTGCGGCTGTGGCAGATTGTCACGGTGGCGTCGCGCTTTTGCAGCAGCATGGCCACGGGCAGGCCGACGATGTTGGAGCGGCCGACGACGACGGCATCGGCCCCGCGCAGGGTAATGCCGCTCTCTTCCAGCAGGACGATGCAGCCGTAGGGCGTGCAGGGGATGAACAGTGGGTCGCGCCCCTTCATGGCCAGGCGGCCGATGTTGACCGGGTGGAAGCCGTCCACGTCCTTCTCGATGCTGATGGTGTTCAGCACCGCCTCTTCGTCCAGGTGCTTGGGCAGCGGCAGTTGGACGAGGATGCCGTTGACGTTGGGGTTGGCGCTCAGGTCGGCCACGGCCTGCTCGACCTGCTGCTGGGTGGCGTCGGCCGGCAGTTCGTGGCCGATGGAGCGGATGCCCAGCTCTTCGCAGGTCTTGCGCTTGCTGCGCACGTAGGTCGCCGAGGCGGGATTTTCGCCCACCAGCACGGTGGCCAGCCCCGGCGTGTAGCCGTGGTCTTCCTTCATGCGGGCGACGGCCTGGCCCACTTCTTGGCGCACCTTTTCGGCGATGGCCTTGCCGTCGATGATCGCTGCGGTCATGGTGATTCAGTCCTTTTTGAGGGTTTGGGAATGGATGGGAAACAAAAAAGCCTCTTACCTGATGTCAGAGGCTTGCGAATGGACGTTCAATTGGCGGCGAAAACTCACCTTACTTCGGGAGCAGGTTCGTGCCCATGAACTTGTCGAGCCAGATGGCGATAGCCAGGCCGATGGTCAGGGTCGTGAAGAACATGTAGACCGGGCCATACTCGGCCGGATTCGTGCCGATGAGAATCGTGATGAGTACAGTCAGGCCGAAAGCCACCCCGAAGGAGATAGCCGCCAGGAGAAGACGTTTGAGCAACATGAGCGCTTGCCTCCACTTGTGTAATCCGCCACAAACGAGGCAATTGTAGCAGAATGCCTTGTGCCGGCAAGCGTAGAGGTCTGTTGCCACGACTGAAGGGAAGATTAGATAATTGCCTAACGACATTGCCAAAGTATGCTATAATAAAGGGCGCGTGGCTGCCTCTGTGGTTGGCCTTGCACTTTTGAACCTCACTCCGGCCGCCGTCGTCCTCACTGCGCCCCGGCCGGCGCGACAATCATCTCATCCCGACAAGGGGGTACTCATACGTGACTGACGAACAGGCGAGCCCAGCCCGCGCCGCCGGCAGCGCTACGTGGCGGCTGTTGGGCTACCTTCGCCCCTATCGCCGCCAGGTAGCCATCGCCTACGTGGCCATGCTACTTAGCACGGGCCTCAATCTCATCGTCCCCACGGTCATCGCCTGGGCGATTGATTTCGGCCTGGATCAGGGCGATGCATCCTATCTCTTTCTGGCCGGCGGCATCATCATGGGCATTGCCCTGGTGCGCGGCTTTCTGGGCTTCGGCCAGCGCTACTACGGCGAGTGGCTGACCCACCGCGTGGCCTACGATCTGCGCAACGAGTTCTACAACGCCGTGCAGTATCAGCCCTTCGCCTTCCACGACCAGAGCCACACCGGTGACCTGATGAGCCGCGCCACCGGCGACATCGCCGAGGCGGAGCGCTTCGTCGGCATCGGCCTGATGGATCTGGTGGCGACGCTGCTGCTGTTGGTCGGCGTGATCGCCGCCATGTTGCTCCAGTCCGTGCCGTTGGCGCTGCTGGCGCTCATCCCCCTGCCCATCCTGCTCATCACCACCCTGCGCTTCGGCCTGACCATCGAGCCGATGTTCAAGAGCATTCAGGAGCAGATGGGCGTGCTGTCCACCGTCATGCAGGAGAGCCTGACCGGCATTCGCGTCGTCAAGGCGTTTGCCCGCGAACCGCATGAGTTGGACAAGTTCGACCGCGAGAACAACGAGTGGTTCGCCCGCCGCGAGGGGGTCATCAAGAAGTGGGGCAACAATTGGCCCTTCATGACCTTCCTGATCACCATGAGCATCTTCCTGCTGTTGCTGTTCGGCGGGCCGGCGGCGCTCGACGGCCGCATCACCGTCGGCGCGCTGTTTGCCATGATCTCCTACGTCCTGATGCTCAACGCGCCGGTGCAACGGCTGGGCTTCCTTGTCAATCTGGCGGCGACGGCCGGCGCCAGCGCCCAGCGCATCCTGGAGATCATTGACCTGCCGGGCGAAGTCGTTGACCGGCCCGACGCGCTGGCCCTGGGGACGACGCGCGGCGAGGTCGCCTTCGAGCACGTCGCCTTCGCCTATCGCGACCGGCTCAACATTCTGGCCGACATTGACTTCCACGCCCAGCCCGGCGAGCGCATCGCCCTCATCGGGCCGACCGGTTCGGGCAAGTCCACCATCACCAATCTGATCCCGCGCTTCTACGACGTCAGCAGCGGCTGCGTGCTGGTAGACGGCCACGACGTGCGCGACCTGCAACTGAAGAGCCTGCGCCGCCACATCGGCATCGTCATGCAGGAGCCGTTCCTCTTCAGCCAGACCGTGGCCGAGAACATCGCCTACGGCCGGCCGGAAGCCGGCCGCGACGACATCATCGCCGCCGCCCAGGCCGCCCACGCCCATGAGTTCATCCTCGAACTGAGCGACGGCTACGAGACGCGCGTCGGCGAACGCGGCGTGACGTTGAGCGGCGGCCAGAAGCAGCGCATCGCCATCGCCCGCGCCTTGCTGGCCGACCCGCGCATCCTCATCCTCGACGACTCGACCAGCAGTGTGGACACGGAGACGGAGCATCTGATTCAGGAGGCCCTGGTCGGGCTGATGAAGGGGCGCACGACGTTCGTCATCGCCCAGCGCCTGCTGACGCTGAAGCACGCCGACTGTATCCTGGTGCTCAGCGACGGCCGCATCGCCGAGCGCGGCGACCACGAAACGCTGTTGGCGACCAATGGCCTCTACCGGCAAATCTACGACTTGCAGTTGAAGGATCAGGAGGAGTTTGTCGCCCTGCAAGAGCGCATGGCTGTCGAGGCCGGGAGGGGCGAACGATGAATGTGAAACTAGACCCCCGCAATGGTCACGGGCCGCAAGAGACGGCCGACGCCGAGCGCCAGGCGCGCGAGGCGCGCATTAGCCGGCTGCTGCGCGACGACGACGAACTGTTGGGCAAGGCCTATGACGGCCGGCTGGTGCGCCGCCTCGGCGGCTACATCGTGCCCTACAAGCCCAGGGTGATCATCGCCATCATCCTGATGACGGTCAGCACGCTGTTGGGCGTGGCCGGGCCGGCAGTCATCGGCTTTGCCATTGACCAGGGCATCCGCGCCGGCTCGGCCGACTTGCTGCGCCTGTGGACCATCGTCTTCCTGGTCACGTCCATCGGCGAGTGGCTGACCAACCGCACGCGCGTCCACATCATGGCCTACGTCGGCACGCGCATCGTGGCCGACGTGCGCAGCGATCTCTTCCGCCATCTACACCGGTTGACGCTGAACTTCTACAGCAATTACAGCGTCGGCCGCCTGATGAGCCGCCTCATCGGTGACGTAGGCGTGCTGCTCGACTTCATGACCTGGTCCATCACCGGCCTGTTCCGCTCGGTCTTCAACCTGGTGGGCATCGTTGTGGCCATGCTGCTGCTCAACTGGCAGTTGGCGCTGGTGGCCTTCGCCGTCATGCCGCTGATGGTTCTGCTGACTAACTACTGGCGGCAGCGCGTGCGGCAGGCGTACCGGGCCACGCGCCAGCGGCTGTCGCTCATCAACGGCAACCTGAACGAGACCATCTCCGGCATCCGCGTCACCAAGAGCTTTTCCCGCGAGGAGCGCAACTTCCAGCACTTCGACGACCTCAACCGCTCCTTCTTCGACGCCAACGTCGAGGCGACGCGGCTGGCGGCGCTGTTTTTCCCAGGCGTGGACTTCATCGGCTCGCTGGCCACGGCGCTGGTTATCGGCGTCGGCGGCTGGCTGGTGTTGGGCGACGCGCTGACGGCGGGCACGCTGGTGGCCATCGTCCTTTACGTCGAGCGCTTCTTCGACCCCATTCGCGAGTTGGCCCAACGCTACAACACCTTCCAATCCACCATGGCCGCCTCCGAGCGCCTCTTCGAGCTGCTCGATCTGGAGCCTGACCTGGTGGACGCGGCCGACGCCCAACCGCTGCCCCGGGCAAGGGGTGAGGTGGAGTTCGACCACGTCTCCTTCGCCTATCGCGAGGGCGAGAAGCACGTGCTCCACGACGTGGTGCTGCACGCCCAGCCGGGGGAGCGCATCGCCCTGGTGGGCGAGACGGGCGCGGGCAAGAGCACCATTATCCGCCTGTTGGCCCGCTTCTACGACGTGACCGGCGGCGCGCTGCGCATTGACGGCCACGACGTGCGCGACGTGACCAGCGACAGCCTGCGCCAGCAGTTGGGCATCGTCTTGCAGGACACCTTCCTGTTCACCGGCACGGTGGCCGACAACATCCGCTACGGCCGGCTGGACGCCACCGACGCCGAAGTCGTGGCCGCCGCCCGCGCCGTGGGGGCCGACGACTTCATCCGCCGCCTGCCCGACGGCTACGACGCCGAAGTGGGCGAGAACGGCAGCAACCTGAGCGTCGGCCAGCGGCAACTGGTGTCGTTCGCCCGCGCTCTGCTGGCCGACCCGCGCATCCTGATCCTCGACGAGGCGACGAGCAGCGTGGACACGGCCACCGAGCGCGTCATCCAGAGCGCGCTGGACACGCTGATGGAGGGGCGCACGAGTTTCGTTATCGCCCACCGGCTGAGCACGATCATCGGCGCGGATCAGATCGTCGTGCTCGACCACGGGCGCATCGTGGAGCAGGGGACGCACGAGGAGCTATTGGCGCGGCGGGGGCGGTACTATAACTTGTATACGATGCAGTTTCGGAAGACGGTCTAGAGCGGGCCTTTATAGAAGAAGCATCCACAGATTACACAGATTACGCAGATTTTCCTCTTGAATCTGCGTAATCTGTGTAATCTGTGGATCAATTTCGCGTGCTATAATCGCGTCTCCATGACCATCTCTCCCGCCGAACGTAATATGCGCCGGATGATGCCTCTCATCCGCTTGATGCAGTCTTACCTGCCGCTCAGCTGGTCCGGGGGGCTGAACCGGTGGAGCCTGCGCCACGCGCGCCTGCCCGCCGGGGTGTCTCGCCAGCCGGTTTCGGCCGATGGCGTGCCGTGCGACTGGCTGATCCCCGATAGCGCTCCGGGCGACCAAGCGCTGCTTTACCTGCACGGCGGCGGTTTCGTCTACGGGCAGACCCTGCCGCACCTCCAGATGGGCGCATACCTGGCGCAGAAGCTCGGCGGGCGCGTCCTGATGGTTGATTACCGCCTCGCCCCGGCCCATCCCTTCCCGGCCGCGCTGGATGACTGTGTCTCGGCCTACCGCTGGCTGCGCCGGCAGGGTTTTCCGGCGCGCCGGATCGCCATCGCGGGTGATTCGGCCGGCGGCAACCTGACGCTCACGACGCTGATGAAGTTGCGCGACAGCGGCGACGCGTTGCCCGTCGCCGGAGCTTGTCTCTCGCCAGTGGCTAATCTCTCCCGCCCGGCCGGCAGCGCCCAACCCGACAACGACCCCATGTTGCCGGCCAAGGCCATCGAAATGTACAGCCGCTCCTACGTGGCCGACAACGACCCGCGCGACCCGCTGATCTCGCCGGTGTTTGGTGACTGGCGCGGCCTGCCGCCGCTACTCATCCATGCCGCGGAGGACGAGATCCTGCGCAACGATGCCGAGCAGATCGAGAAACTAGCCCGCGCCGCCGGGGTGGACGTGCGCCTGGAGGTCTACCCGCGTATGTGGCACGTCTGGCAATTAACGCTGGCGATGCCGCAGGCCATCCAATCGCTGGACGACATCGCCGGGTTCCTCAAGGCGCGCCTGTAGCTCCTGGAAACCGCTCCTAGAAACCGAGTTTCTTCTGAGAAACTCGGTTTCTAAGGTTGGGCATAGAGGGTGCTGTTGCAGTTGCACACAATGTAGGATGACTGCCCAATGAAGAAGACGCTGAGAAAGAACCTTGTCACCTGTTGCTCTTGCTCGTTGCCTTATCCTGCCAACCACAACCAAGTGAGCAGCCGCTAACAACGGATCTTGACTTGGAGCAACTGGAAACGTTTGAGAGCGCGGAATATGGTATGTCATTTGGGATTCTGACAGGGTGGCAAGTTGCTGAAGGAGACTTTTTCCTCACTTTAGCGCCTAACCCTTATGGAACTTTCTCGCTCGATGAAGCGTATTACCGTATTTACACGATGTCACGTAGAGCGGGTATAAGAAGGTTGGGGTTACCTAAATCGGCTTACCAAATAGCCAAAATCATTAAAAACCCTTCATTGGATCTGAGCAACTACTCCATTGCGCCTATTATCAGAACTACCGTTTTAGGAAGGGCGGGAGCATATTATAGTGAGGAAGCGTCTTTCTCTTCGGACTACCAATTCTATACCATTGTCATTGAATTAAACGATGACGAGGTTGTGGTGTTGGCTGCGGGTGCACCTGAGAAGCTGTCTGAGACTATGCGTTTAACCTTAAATGCTATTGCGCTCACAATCGAACCGCTTGACAATTGAACCCGCAACGCACAATACAACCGCCAACCCGCACCTGAACAACCAAATACGACGCCGACGGCAACCGCGTCCTGGCCGTCTACAAGACGAAAAGAAGTTTAAACCGCAGATTACGCAGATTACGCAGATTTCTTTCTTGAATCTGCGTAATCTGCGTAATCTGCGGATCAATATTCTTTCTGTAACGCCGTATTTAGCAACCGACGCTACAACGCCGCCAATCGTTCAATTGCCGCCACCGGCTCCGCGCCAACCTCGAAGGCGATCACCCGCCGGTGGGCGGCGCGCAACGCGCGGGCGTCGCCCAATGCCTGCGCCTTCTTCAGGACGTTGAAGCTCATGGCCGACTGCGGCGCGCCGGCTTCGTCGGGGATGGCCACGTCCTCCACCGCGTCGGACACGATCTGGATGAACAACCCGTGGCCGGCGTCGCCCTTGTGCAGTTGCCCGGTCGAGTGCAGGAAGCGCGGGCCATAGCCGGCGGTGGTCGCCAGCCCCGTGCGCAGGTGGATGGTCTGGCGCAGCGCGGCCAGCGCCGCGTCGGCCGCCGGTGTGGTCGGGATGTAGGTCTGGATGGCCACGTAATCGCCCGGCCTGGTCGCCTTGAGGAACTCGCCCAGCACGCCCGGCTCCGGCGCGGCGAAGTCGCCGGCCGGCAGGCGGCCCGTCCGGGCGTAGTCGGCCACGACCTCGCGCGCCTTGATCTTGGCCGCCTCGACGTTGGGCTGGTCGAACGGGTTGATGCCCAGGAAGTGGCCGGCCACGGCCGTGGCCATTTCCCAGGTGAAGAACTGCCCGCCGATGTCGTAGCGGTCAGCCAGGCGTTGCGTCACGACCGGCTGGCCGGCGGCGGCCAGGGCGGCCACAAAGGCGTCGTTTGACGCATCCCCCTCCAGCCGCAGGTGGACGAACAGCCGATCCGCGCCGTAGGACTCAACCGGGGCCGGCGGCTCGCCGACGACGGGCAGAATGCCCTTGCCCTCCTTGCCGGTGCTCTCGGCGATGAGCTGCTCCACCCAGTCGCCAAAGCTGGCCAGGGCAGGCGCAGTGATGAACGTCACCTTGTCGCGCCCCTCCAGGGCCAGCCGGCCGAGGATGGCCCCCAGCACGGCGGCGTGGTTGTCGGCGATGGCGTCGCAGTGGCCTGGCGTGGCGTTCGACGCGGCCACGGCGGCCCGCTCCAGCAGTTTGGGCACGTCTACGCCGACGAGCGCCGCCGGCACGAGGCCGAAGTAGGACAGGGCGGAGTAGCGCCCGCCGATATTGGGGTCGTTCAGGAACAGGTCGCGGAAGCCGTAGCGCGCGGCCATGTCGGCGATCTTGCTGCCGGGGTCGGTGATGCCGACGAAGTGGCCGCCCACTCGCTGCGGCCCGACTTGTTCCAGCAGCCGGTTATAGAAGTACTTGAAGCCCGACAGCGTCTCCACCGTGCCGCCCGACTTGGTGGCGACGATGACCAGCGTGTGGGCCAGGTCAACGGCCGCCTCGGCGGCGCGCACGGCGTCGGCGTCGGTTGTGTCCAACACGACCAGGTCGAGCGCCGGGCCGGCCGACGAGCGGGCCAGCGTCTTTTGGAACAACTCCGGGGCCAGGCTGGAGCCGCCCATGCCCAGCAGCAGCACGTGGCGGAAGCCATCGGCGGCGGCGCTCTGGACGAAGGCGGCCAGCCGCGGCGCTTTGTCGGCCATGTTGTCGGCGATGTGGAGCCAGCCGAGGCGGTTGGTGATCTCCGTCGGCTTGGGCTGCCAGACGGTGTGGTCGGCGGCCCAAATGCGGCCGATGACGTTGTGGCGGCAGAGCTGGTGCAGCCCCTCGTCCACGGTGGCCTGCGCCGCGCCCAGTTGGGTGGTCAGCGCCGGCCCGCCCACGTCCAGCGCGTCGCGTTTTTGGACAACGGCTTGAACCAACGTCTGGAAGCGGTGGTCGGAGGCGGCCAGGTGTTCGGCCTGTAGCTCGGCGGCGATGCCCTCCAGGTCAAGGCCCAGCGCGGCCAGCGTCGCCAGGTGCGTCTCGGCCTCGTCCAGCCCGGCGGCCAGGGTGGGGGCGACGACGCCCTCGCGCAGGAAGGCGCTCAGCGTGGCCGGCGAGAAGGTCATCACCGTGCCTTCGCCGATGAGCTGCTCGATGTAGAACAGTGCGGGGTGGGCGAAGTCGCGCGGCGTGGTGCGCGTCCACTTGGGCCGCAGCGGTTGGCCGCGCCGCGCCGCCAGCTTCTCCCACGCCGGGCCGCTGAACAGCTCGCGGTAGCGGGCATAGAGCCGCCGGGCCACAGCCACGGCCGCCCGGCCGCGCAGATCGGGTCGGCCCAGCGCCTCCAGCCGGTCATCCACGGCGGCGTCGAGCGGGGCCAGCGAGAAGGAGGCCACGGCCGTCGGCGCGGTGCGCCAGACGCTATGGCTGGTGATGTACTGTTCCAGCCCGGACAGATAGGCCGCCGCCGCCTTCTCATAGTCAGCGACCGAGAAGAGGTGGGTCACGTTGACCGAGACGCCGTCGGCCACCAACTCGCGTAGCGCCTCCAGGCCGATGGGCGTGGCCGGTATCTCGACCATGACGTTGTAACGGTCAACCTGGTGCGACAGATGGCGCACTTCGGCCACCGTGGCCGGCACGCCGTGGAGCAGGGCCGGCTCCAACTCGAAGCTGACGAAGCCGTCCAGACGGTGGCTGGCCTCGAACAGCGGGTGCAGCGCGTCGGCGGCGCGTTGGATGTCGTCCACCATCAGCGCCTCGTGGATGCGCCGCGCCGGTTTGCCCGCGCTCATGGCCCGGCGAATGCCCGGATCGTAGTCGTTGCTGCCGCGGATGGCGCGTTCGTACACCTGGGCGTTGGCCGTCACCCCCTGGATGCCCTGTCGTAGCCACTCGGCCAGTTCGCCGGAGCGAATGAAGCTGTTGCGCAAGTAGTTGAGCCAGGTTGATTGGCCGAGTTGGTGGAGTTGATTTAGCGTCGCCATGGTGGTCTCCTAGATTCGAGGACGTGGATGATCGTTTCGTGGCCTATCTCTTTGAGGATCGGCTACTCTCTTGTGCGGGCCTGCTTCCAGCCAGGTGTGGTTTGGGCGGGCACGGTAGGCCGATGCCCAACGGGATCGCCCATATAAGGATAGCGTGAGGGCAAGACATCTTCAAGAAGTAGCGCGGCCGGCCGATGGGCTCTTGGCGGCGAACGACTGTCACCGCCTGGTGCAAGGCAATCATGAGTCGCGTCGTACTCATCGTGTGACTCGTTAGCTACTGCCCGCCCGGTTATACTGGCCGGCGGCGCGGTTCACCCTTGGGCTGATTGGAGCTTCAGTGGGGCCGACGTGTTCGCGCGGAGTTGGCCGATAACCTCTACCATGCAGAGTAGCTCACTGGGCAGGCCATTGTCACCTATTGAAAGTCATGACTTTTCGTCGCCAAATGTCATATCACAACTGTCACAAACTGGAGCGCGGCGGTGTTTAGAAGGGTGGATGATGACGAGCAGGAGCGGCCAATGGTCGCGCTAAACGATACAGCCCTGTTGGCCGGCACGGCGCGGGGCGATGCAGCCGCCTTCGAGGCGCTGTTCCATCGCCATTACGACCGGGTCTACGGCATCCTGTTCCGGTTGCTGGGCGAACGCGGCGAGGCCGAAGACCTGGCTCAGGAAGTGTTCCTGCGCCTGCACGACCACGCCCGCCGCCGGCGTGGGCCGGACGACAACGTCGGCGCCTGGCTCTATCGCGTGGCCACCAACCTGGGCTACAACGCCCTGCGCGACCGCCGCCGCCGCCGGCAGCGCGACGTGGCCCTGGTTCCGCCGGACGGCGAAGATGCCGAGGCGCGTCTGGCCCGGCGCGAAGAGCGGCGGGCGGTGCGGGCGGCGCTGGCCTCGTTGAGCGCGCGGCAGGCGCAACTGCTGGTGCTGCGCCAGATGGAGTTCAGCTATGCCGAGTGCGCCGCCATTGTGGGCGTCGCCCCGTCTTCGGTGGGGGCGCTGCTGGCGCGGGCGGCGCGGGCGTTTCGCGAAGCGTATGAGAAGCAGACGGCCGCCGGCCGGGAAGCCGGGCCGTGGCGGGAGGTGAGATGAACGAACAGGAGCACGACATCCGCGAAGCGCTGGAGCGCCTGGCCGTCCTGGCCCCCGACGCCGACGAGGCCGCCGCGCCGCAGCGCGCGCTGGCCTACTTCAAACATCAGACGGCTGACCGGCGACTGGCCGCCAGCCAATCCCACGCAAGGAGAAATACGATTATGTCAATTAGACGTTTTGCAATGGCGGGTTTGACTGTGATTGTCGCCGTCGCCATCCTGATGGCCTTCCCGTCGGTGCGGGCCGCGGCCGGCGAGTTTCTGGGCCTGTTCCGCGTCCAGACGTTTGCGCCCATCTCCGTCTCGACGCAGCAACTGGCGCTACTGGAGCAATTGGGCGAGGAAGGGCTGGAGCCGGGCGAGTTCGTCGTCACTGAGGAGATCGGCGAGCCGGAAACGGTGGACTCCCCCGAAGAGGCGGCGGCCCTGGCCGGCTTTACGCCCAAGGAGCTGCCCAACCGCGGTGAGCTGATCCGCACCTACATGATGAGCGGCGGCGCGGGCCACCTCATCGTTGACCTGGCCGGGGCGCGGGCCATCGTCGAGGCGGCCGGGGCCGACCCGCTGCTGCTACCCGACAGTCTCGACGGGGCGCGGGTGGACGTGACCGTCCACGACAGCGTCGGGCTGCTCTACGACTCCGGCGTCATGCTGGTGCAGACGCCCAGCCCGGACGTGAATTACCCGGCCGACGTCAACCCGACCGTGCTGGGCGAGGCGCTGCTGCAAGTGTTGGGCACGGAGCCGGGCGAGGCGCGCCGCATTGCCGAGAGCATTGACTGGACGAGCACGCTGCTGCTGCCCATCCCGCAGAGCCTGGGAACCTACCGCGAGGCGAACGTCAACGGCGTTGTCGGCGTGGTGCTGGAGCCGTTCGATTCCGAGGCCGAAGCGGCCGTTGTCTGGCAGAAGGACGGCATGGTCTACATGATGCGGGCCGGCCGGCTGAGCGTCGAAGAGTTGCTGGCGCAGGCTAACACAGTGCGGTAAGTTAAGACCTAAGATTCAGGAGATCTATCCGCAGATTGGGCAGATTTAGCAGATTTGAAGAAGAAGACCTCACGCTAAGAACGCCAAGAGCGCCAAGAAGATTCTCTTGGCGCTCTTAGCGTTCTTTGCGTTCTTTGCGTGAACTTCTTTTAAATCTGCCCAATCTGCCCAATCTGCGGATTATCCATGCAAACATGACTGACCTTGTAATTGACACACGCGGCCTGCGCAAAGAGTTTGGCTCCAAGGTGGCTGTCGCCGACCTGACGCTGGACGTGCGCGCGGGCGAGATGTTCGGCTTCCTGGGGCCAAATGGCGCGGGTAAGACGACCTCCATCAAAATGTTACTCAGCCTGACCGCGCCCACCGCCGGCACGGCGGCTTTGCTCGGCCAACCGCTGGGCGACCGCGCCACGCGGGCCAAGATTGGCTATCTGCCGGAGCACTTCCGTTTTCACGAGTGGCTGCGGGCCGATGAGTTCCTCAACCTCCACGGCGAGCTATATGGCATGGATCGGGCGGCGCGCGGCGCGGCCGTGCCCCGCCTGC
>WBZP01003035.1_pt1 | contig 18647 bp, 13 predicted proteins | sample 5204301 | NCBI WGS metagenome assembly WBZP01 (sample SAMN12412401, study PRJNA552823) | activated sludge metagenome | isolation source: activated sludge from nitrification reactor of wastewater treatment plant... | place: USA: Pennsylvania | collected 2017 | reverse complement strand
GTAGCTCACGCCCAGCACCGTGCCCGGGATGGCAAAGGCCAGCAGCGCACCGAACTCGAATGCCCGCTGGCCGACGAAGCTGGTGCGCGCCAGCAGCCAGCTGATCAAGAGGCCCAGCGTGGCGCAGATGGGTGCGGCAATCGCCGCCAGCTTGATCGTCGTGAACAGCGAGTTCCAGGCCGTGCCGGCCCAGACCAGGCCATGTTCGCCCCACTGCAGGTCGAACGCGGTGCGGAAGTGCGCCAGCGTGGGCGTGTAGTCCCGACCCCAGGTCTGCACGAAGCCGCCGATGAAGGCGAACACGTAGACCACCACCGTGAAGGCCAGCCATGGCCCGGCCACACCAAGGCACAGCTTGCGCACGCGGTCGGGCAGCGCCATCGCCATGCCGGCGTCGCCCTTGCCCGAGACCGTTGTGTAGCTGGTCTTTCCCAGCACACGCTGCTGGATGAAGAACACGGCCAGCGCAAAGCCGGTGAGGATCAGCGCCAGGCTGGCCGCGCGGCCCTGGTCATACTGCGCACCGACGATGGCGAAAAAGATGTCGGTGGACAGCACCGCGTACTGGCCCCCCACCACGACGGGGTTGCCGAAGTCGGCAATGCTTTCGATGAAGCCGACCAGGAAGGCATTCGCCAGCCCCGGCTTCATCAGCTGCAGCGTGACGGTGCGGAAGGTCTCCCAGCGCGAAGCACGCAGGGTCTGCGCCGCTTCTTCCATGCTCGGGCTGATGCCGGCCACCACCCCGCGCATGATCATGAAGGCGATCGGCGTGAAGGCAAACATCTGCGCCAGCCACACCCCCAGCAGGCCGTAGAACCAGCGCGTGGGCGGAACGCCGAAGGCCCACTCCAGGAACTGGTTGACCAGGCCGGCACGTCCGAACAGCAGGATCAGGCCGAGGCCGACGACAAAGGGCGGCGTGATGATCGGCAGCAGGGCCAGCACGTTCAGCGGCTTGCGGATGCGCTGGTTGCCACGCTCGGCGTACAGCGCGATCAGGGTGCCCATGAGGGTGGTGCCGGTGGCGGTGAGCAACGCCAGGAAGAGCGTGTTCCAGGCCACGCCGCAGCGCACGCCGCCGGCAACGCAGGACAGGCCCCAGACGCGTTCGTTGCCCAGTCGGTCGCCCAATGCTGCCAGCGAGGGAGCGCCGGCTTCGTTGTAGAACGCACCGATCAGGCTCTTGGCCACCGGCAGCGCGACAAACAGCAGCAACAGAGCCGAGCACAGCAGCACCGCCCCGGAAACGAACACGTCATTGCGGAAGTAGCCCAGCCGCGCCACGCCGGCGCCCAGCAGCATCAGCAGCGCCAGCAGCATCAGCGCGCCGCCTAGGCCGATGCCGAACTGGCCAGTGGGCAGTGCGCCAAAGGCGGCGTTCAGCCACTCGTAGGACCAGCCTTGCGCGCCGATGCCAAAGCCCGCCGCCAGCAGGCCCAGCAAGCCCAGCGCGCCGCCGCTTGCCAGCAGGCCGCCCTGCAGGCGGCTGGGCGGCAGCGTCCAGGCCGCGGCTGCCAGGGCCAGCCCCAGCAGGCCCAGCCAGAGCCAGGTCTTGCCATGGTGCAGCGCCTGCACCAGGCCGCTGGCCGTTTCGGCTCCGCCGAACACGCCGGGCAGGGCCTTGAGCAGGCCCGTATCCTGCTGGAAGTACCAGGGCAGCAGAGCAAAGCCCACCAAACCCAGCAGCAGCCAGGCCAGCACCGTCAGCTGCGTGCGGCGGTGCCCGCGGTTGATCATCGCGGCAGCGCGTTGACTTCCTTCTCCCACTTGCTGATCAGCCGCCGACGCTCGGCACTGGCGCCGTACTTGGCGTAGTCGTAGTTGATGAATCGAATCTTCTTGAAGTCGGGCACGCGCGCGTCGACCTTGGCCGCCTTGTTCGACGGCAGCTGGAACTGCCTGGCTGCCGCGCCCATCTCCTGTGCCGGGCCCGTCAGCGCCCATTCGTAGAACTTCTTCGCGTTGTCCAGGTTGCGCGCGCCCTTGATGAGGCTCATCGAGCCGATCTCCGCACCGGTGCCATCGCTGGGCGTGATGGTCTCGATGGGGAAGCCCTGCATCTTTTCGCCGGGGCCGTCGTGCACGAAGCTGATGCTGACCGTGGTTTCACCACGCGCCACGGCCTTGATAGGGCCAGTGCCGCTGCGCGTGTACTGGCTGATGTTCTTGTGCAGCCCCTTCATGTACTCGAAGGCCTTGTCCTCGCCCATCAGCTGCACGAGCGTGGCCACCATCGTGTAGGCGGTGCCGCTGGACGCCGGGTTGGCGACCTGGATCTCGCCCTTGAGCGCCGGGTTGAGCAGGTCGGCCCAGGTCTGGGGCACCTTGAGCTTCTTCTTGGCGATCAGCTCGGTGTTGTAGCCAAAGCCCAGCGGGCCGCTGTAGATGCCTATCGTCTTGTAGCCACTCTGGCTGGCCTGCTGCTGGGCCCAGCCGTGCAGCTGGGGCAGGCTGGGGCTCTTGTACTCCAGGCTCAGGCCCTGTTCCGCGGCCTGCAGGTGCGGGTCGCCGGTGCCGCCGAACCAGATGTCGGTCTTGGGGTTGGCGCGTTCAGCCACCAGTTGAGCCAGCGCCTCGCCCGAGCCTTTGAGCGACATGTTGACCTTGATGCCGGTGGTCTTGGCGAACACCGTCTGGATCATGTTGCACCACTCGGCCTGCACCGAGCAGATGATGTTGACCTGACCGCCGTCCTGGGCCTGCGCGGCCATTGCCGCGCCAAGCGCGGCCAACGCGACGAGCCTGTTTCTTGCCATTTGTCGATCTCCTGAAGCGTGGGCCGGTCCGCTGCCGGGGTGTCCAGCCGTTCGGTCCCTGCGTGAATATGACAGAAGCATGGCAGACCCTGTTGCCCCTTCGCTACGGGGGAAAGCACGACCACCGACCCCGGCACAGCGGCCCCCTCGGCCACAGGGCATGGGCAACCTGGCGGTGGGTATGGGGCCGGCCTGCGGTGATACTCCCGACTGCCATGAAAAGCCATACTGAATCGATTTCAAAAGGCCGGCAGTCCGCCGGAGGTATCAGCCGACGCTGGCTTCTTGCTGCCTGCGTGATGGCAACCCTGGCCGGGCTGCCACCTGCCCAGGCCGCCGACAAGCTGCTGGTGGGCCCGCAGGAGGGTCCATCGGCCCTGCAGAAGGCCGCGGCCCGCGCGAAGGACGGCGACACGATCGAGATTCTGCCCGGCGAATACGCTGGCGGCGTCGTCCTCGTCAACCGCCGCCTCACGCTGCGCGGCGTGGGCGGCGAGACGCCGGTGATCAAGGGCGATGGCCAGGCCGGCAGCCTGCTGGCCCTGTTGACGGTGCGAGGCGGCACGGTGACGGTCGAAAACCTGGAGTTCCGGGGTGCCCGCTCGCAGGATGGGGGCGGTGCCGGCGTGCGCCAGGAAGGTGGCCAGCTCACGCTGCGCCATTGCCGCTTTTTCGACAACGAACATGCCATCTACGCGAGCAACGACGAAACCGCCGAGTTGCAGATCGACGCCAGCGTGCTGGGCATGGCGCCCAGGGTGGTGGGCGGGCTCTACCACCTGCTCAGCGTGGGCCGTATCGCCAAGCTGATCGTCAGCGGCAGCCGCTTCCAGCAGGGCTTCGAAGGGCACATGATCAAGAGCCGCGCCCGCATCACCGACATCCGCTACAACTTCATCCATGACGGACAGCGTGGTGGTGCCTCCTACGAGATCGAGGTCGCCAACGGCGGACTGGCCACGATCCTGGGCAACGTCATCGGCCAGGGCGCCGAGAGCCAGAACCCGGTGGTCGTGGCCTATGCCACCGAAGGCCGGGCCTGGGATCGCAATGCCCTGTACGTGGCGCATAACACCTTCGTGAATTACGGCTGGCTGCCCGGCTGGTTCCTGCGCGTCATCGACAAGAATCTTCCGCCGGACACACCCATCTACGCGGTCAACAACCTGCTCGTCGGCCCCGGCGTGTTCTGGCCGGCCGCCAGCGGCCACTTCGAAGGCAACCGCCAGACACTGCTGAGCTTCCTGCGCGACGCCGACACCTACGGCTTCGAACTGGCACCGGGCTCGATCTGGCGCGGCAGCGGCATCGACCCGCGCCAGGTCGGTGGGCAGGACCTGTCGCCCAAGGCGGAATTCAAGTGGCCGGTCGGGGTCGAGCCTCTGGCTGCCGACCTGAGTCGCTGGTCGCCCGGGGCCTACCAACGCTGAACGGAGCGCCAATGGACCCCAAGACAACCCATCCGGAGACCATCGCCGCACAAGCCCTGGGCTGGATCGACGAACGCACGCGCGCCATTACGCCGCCCATCCACGTCTCAAGCACCTACCTGCGCGATCCGGACAACCAGTACCGGTCGGGCCGGATCTACGCGCGGGCCGACAACCCGGCCTTCGACCAGGCCGAAGCGGTGATCAACGCACTCGAAGGTGGGCATCAGACGCTGCTGTTCGCCAGCGGCATGGCGGCGGCCACGGCGGTGTTCCAGGCGCTGGCGCCGGGTGACCATGTGCTGGCGCCGCGTGTGATGTACTGGTCGCTGCGCAACTGGCTGATGGGCTTTGCCACGCAATGGGGTCTGATGGTCGAGCTGATCGAGATGGATTCGCCCGCCGCCGTCCAGGCGGCCCTGCGACCGGGCGCCACGCGGCTGGTCTGGGTCGAGACCCCGGCCAACCCCCTGTGGACGGTGACGGACATCGCGGCCACGGCGCGCCTGGCCCATGCCGCCGGTGCGCTGCTGGCGGTGGACTCGACCGTGGCCACCCCCGTGCTGACCCAGCCGCTGGCCCTGGGTGCGGACATCGTGATGCACGCCGCCACCAAGTACCTGAACGGCCACTCCGACCTGATCGCGGGTTCGCTGACCACCCGCACCGACAGCGAGCACTGGCAGCGCGTGCGTCGCGTGCGCGCCCAACTGGGCGGTACGCTCGGTTCGTTCGAGTCCTGGCTGCTGCTGCGTGGGCTGCGCACGTTGCACCTGCGCGTGCGCGCGGCCAGCGCGTCGGCGCAGCGCATCGCCGAACGATGCTGTGCCCACCCGCAGGTGCTGGAGGTGCTGTACCCGGGGCTGCCAGCGTCTGCAGGTCATGCCGTGGCGCGGCAGCAGATGCAAGGCGGCTTCGGCGGCATGCTGTCCCTGCGCGTGCGCGGCGGCGAGTCGGCCGCCATTGCGGTGGCTGCTCACACGGCGATCTGGAAGCGCGCCACCTCGCTGGGCGGCACCGAAAGCCTGATCGAGCACCGCGCCAGCGTTGAGGGTGCGGGCACGCCGGCGCCTGCAGACCTGTTGCGGCTGTCGGTGGGCATCGAACACGTCGACGATCTGATCGCCGACCTGGAACACGCGCTGGCCGCGGCGGCTGCCGAGGTTTGACCCGTGGGTGAAACCTGGGCATGATCGCCGGTGTAACTTAATTACACCCCGCGGATGTCCTTTGACCTCGTGCTCTTCGGAGGAACTGGCGACCTCACCTGGCGCAAGCTGATGCCCGCCCTGCTGCAGGCCTTCCGCCATGGCAAGCTGCCCGAAGGCGGGCGCATCCTTGCCGTGGCGCGCGACGAGCGAAGCGACGACGAGTACCGGGACTACATCCGTGCACGCTTCGCGGATGTCGAGGCCCACATGCGCCCCAGTGACGAGGAGTTCGCGCGTTTTGCCGCGCTGCTGCACTATCGCCGCATGGACCTCTCGCAGGCCGAGCACTATGCAGGGCTCAAACGCTGGATCGGGCAGCCGCGGGCCGAAGAAGGGCGTGGCGGGGGCCCCGCGGACACGGTGGTGCTGTTCCTGGCCACCAGCCCGAACCTGTTTCCTGTGATCGTGGACCAGCTCGGCGGCGCCGGGCTCAACGGCCCCCAGGTGCGCCTGGTGCTGGAAAAACCCCTGGGCCACGACGTGGCCAGCGCGCAGGCGATCAACCGACTGCTGCGCTCGACGTTCCGCGAGGACCAGGCGCTGCGCATCGACCACTACCTGGGCAAGCCGGCAGTGCAGAACCTGATGGCGCTGCGCTTCGGCAACGCGCTGTTCGAGCCGCTGTGGCGACGCGAGAGCATCGCCAGCATCCAGATCACGCTGGCCGAGAGCATCGGCGTGGGCACGCGCGGTGACTTCTATGACCACACCGGCGCCTTGCGGGACATGGTGCAGAACCACGCGCTGCAGATGCTGACCATGATCGCGATGGAGCCTCCGGGCAGCAACGGTGCCGACGCCATTCGTGATGAGAAGCTCAAGGTGCTGCGTTCGCTGCGGCCGTTCTCGCCCGAGACCGTGGCCCGGGATGTGGTGCGCGGGCAGTACAAGGCCGGCGTGGTCGACGGTCAGGCCGTGGTGGGCTACCTGGACGAGCCCAAGGTTCCACCGGGCAGCCGCTGCGAGACCTTCGTCGCGCTGCGCACCGAGGTGCAGAACTGGCGCTGGGCCGGGGTGCCGTTTTACCTGCGCACCGGCAAGCGTCTGGCGGCGGGTGATGCGCAGATCGTGGTCAGCTTTCGCGAAGTGCCGCACGCCATCTTCCCAGGGCCGCGGAGTGCCAACCAGCTCGTCATCAAGCTGCAGCCTGAAGATGGGCTGGAGCTGCGCTTGTTGGCTGCCAAGGGCGGCCGGGGTGCCGGCGAGGTCGAGATGCTGTCGCCGGTTTCGCTGGACCTGGACTTCGACAAGGCCTTCCCCAGCGACCGCGTGGGCGGTTATGAACGCCTGCTGCTTGACGCCATTGCGGGGCGGCTGACGCTGTTCGTGCGCAGCGACGAGCAGGAACAGGCTTGGCGCTGGGTCGAGCCGGTGCTGCAGGCCTGGACGGCCGATCCCGGAGGGCCGCGCCCCTATGCGGCCGGTGGCTGGGGGCCCGCAGCCGCCAGCGCGCTGGTGGCGCGCGACGGCTGCACCTGGGCCGAGGAGCAGTGAACGCGGGCCGGGTCCGTCACACGGTGGCGGCGCTGGCCGCGTTGTTGGCGATGGCCTGCTTCGGCCCCTGGGGCCATCCTGCCATCGCGGCCACGCTGACCGTCTCGCCAGGGCAGAGCCTGCAGCAGGCCCTGCAGCGCGCGGTCGACGGCGATGTGATCGAGCTGCGGGCCGGCCTGCATGCGGCGCAGGTCGGCGTGATCCTGCAACGCCGCCTCACCCTGCGGGGCGTGGGGGGGGCCGCGATCCTGCAGGCGGCCGGCCGCAGCGCCGAGGACAAGGCCATCCTGGTCGTGCGCGACGGCGAGGTGCGCATTGAGAACATCGAGTTTCGTGGCGCGCGGGTTCCCGATGGCAACGGCGCGGGCATCCGCTTCGAGCGGGGCCGACTGTGGGTGCAGGGCTGCCGCTTCATCGACAACCAGAACGGCATCCTCACGGGCAACTGGGCCGACGCGGAATTGACGGTGATCGACAGCGAGTTTGCCGCCGCACCCGAGGGCAGCCGATTGCCGCACCTGCTCTACGTGGGGCGCATCGCGCGCTTCACGATCATGGGCAGCCACCTGCATGGCGGCCGCAACGGCCACCTGTTGAAATCGCGCGCGCGGACAAACCGGGTTCTCTACAACCGTCTGGACGACCGACCCGACGGGCAGGCAGCCTACGAGCTGGAGTTCCCCAACGGTGGCTTGGCCTGGGTGGTGGGCAACCTGATCGCCCAGGGCAGCCGCACCAGCAACCCGACGCTGCTTGCGTTCGGGGCCGAGGGCAGCCCCGCCCAGGACCCGCGCCCACAGGGCCTGTTCCTGGCCCACAACACCTTCGTCGGTGCCGGCCTTTCGCCGGCCCTGTTCGTGCGTGTGCACGAACGGGCCCTTGGAGTGTCGGTGCAGCAACGCAGCGTCAACAACCTGTTCGTGGGCATCGGCGTGGCCGACCTCACCGACGGCGGCGTGGCGCAAGGCAACTTCAGCCTGCCCCACGCCATGCTGGATGAAACGGGCCTGGGCGAAGTGCGCCTGCCGGCCGGCTCCTGGCTGCAGGGCCGGGCCGCACCAGCAGGTGTTGCCTTGGGTGAACCGCTGCAGCCGACGGCCGAGTTCACGGCGCCGCTCGGGACCAGGCCGCTGGCGCCACGCAAGCACTGGTCGCCAGGCGCCTACCAGGATTGAACAGCATGCTCGAACGCATCCGTGCCTGCATGCCTGCGCTGCCACCGGCCGAGCAACGCGTGGCCCGGCTGCTGCTGGCCGATCCGCGCGCCTTTGCCTCGATGCCAGTGGTGGAACTGGCCGAGCTCTCGCGTGTGAGCAAGCCCACCGTGGTGCGCTTCTGTCGCAGCGTGGGCTACGACGGCCTGGCTGACTTCAGGCTCAAGCTGGCGGGCAACGTCAACGAAGGCGTGCCCTACGTGCACCGCGCGGTCGATGACGACGACAAGACCGGTGACCTGATCATCAAGGTCATCGACAACGCAGTGGCCGCGTTGCTGCGCTACCGAAATGCGGCGGCCGAGCAGTCGGTGGAGCGGGCCATCCAATGCCTGGCCGAAGCCTGCCGCACTGGCCACCGCATCGACTTTTACGGGGTCGGCAACTCGGGCATGGTCGCGCTGGATGCCCGCCACAAGTTCTTCCGGCTGGGCGTGCATGCCAGCGCGGTCAGCGATGGGCACCTGCAGGTCATGAGCGCCACCATGCTCAAACCCGGCGACTGTGCCGTGGTGATCAGCAACTCGGGCCGCAGCCGCGACCTGCTGGACGTGGTGGACATCGCGCGCAGGAAGGGTGCGGCGCTGATCGTCATCACCGCCAGTGGGTCACCGCTGGCCATGCTGCTCAAGCCGGGGGGTGACCACGCGACGCCGCAGATCCTGCTGGCGGCCGACCATCCGGAGGACTATGAGCGCTACAGCCCGATGGTGTCGCGCCTGCTGCACCTGATGATCATCGACATTCTGACCACCGGTGTTGCGTTGCGGCTGGGCCCGGCCACGCTGCGGCCGATGCTGCAGGAGATCAAGAGGAACCTGCGCCTCAGGCGCTACACCTCGCCCTTGCCGACGGGCATAGCGGGCGCGGACAGCGACAGCAGCCCTTCAACGCCGTAGAGCCGCGCCAGTTCGGCCAGCTTGGCCGGCGCACCCACCACTTCAATGCCGCGGCCGGCGGCCTGGGCCAGACGGCGGGCCTGCAGCAGCAAGGCGATGGTCGAGCTGTCATAGGCTTGCAGCGCACTGGCGTCGATGCGCAAGGTGCCCGAACCAGCGGCCACCGCCGCCGGTAGAGCTTGTGCCAGCTCGGCGGCCTGTTCCAGCGTGGCGGTGGCGGGCAACTGCATGGTGGGCCTACTTCGCGGCCGTCTTGTTGCGTTCGACCAGCGTGCTGATCAGGCCGTCGATGCCGCCCTTGGTCAGCTCCTGCGCAAATTGCGAGCGATAGTTCTGCACCAGCCACAGTCCGCCGACATTGACATCGATGATCTTCCAGGCCGTATCGCTTGCCGTGGCCTTGTCCAGCCGGTAGTCCAGCTTGATCGGATCACCCTTGCCGCGCACCTCGGTCTGCACCACCACCTGGGTGCTGCCGGCCACTGGCTGGGTCTTGGTGACAGCCACGGTCTGGTCGCCCAGCTGCGACAAGGCGCCGGCGTAGACACGCACCAGCAGGGTCTTGAATTCGGTCTGCAGCTTGCTGCGCTGCTCGGGTGTGGCCGTTCGCCACTGCACACCGACGGCTGAACGCGTCACCACCTCGAAGTTGACGTGCGGCATGACCTTGGTTTCCACCAGGCCCAGGATGCGGCCGAGTTCACCCGCCTGGATGGCCTTGTCGGACCTGGCCGTATCGATCACCTCCACCGAGATCTGGCGTACCAGCGCGTCGGGGGCGAGCTCGGCCATCGCGGCCGGGGCGGCCAGCACGGCGCAGGCCAGCGCGGTGGTGGTCAGCAGGGTCTTGAACACGGGATTCCTTTCGATCAACGGCGGTGTGCCGGCCCGCCCATAACGCGCGAGCGCGACTGGCGGTTCACTTGGGTGGCTTGGGGCTGCCAGCCGGCTGCGCCGGTGGATCGGCGGCGTCGTCCTCGAAGCGCTCCATCGGCGCCGCACCGTCGTAGACCGCGTCGCGCCGGCGTGCCAGGTAGGCGTCGCGCAGGAACGAGTAGCGGTCCAGCGCCACGTCGTCCAGCAGCTTGGTGGCCGACAACAGGCTGGCGCGCAGGTTCACAAGCTCCAGTGCCGATAGGCCGTACTGCTCGCTGGTGGACAGCGGGAGCAGCGCGCTGTTGGCGCTGCGGTCCACGGCCAGTCCCGCGCTGTCGCGCACGGTGCTGGGGCCCAGGAAGGGCAGCACCAGGTAGGGTCCGGTGCCCACGCCCCAACGGCCCAGCGTCTGGCCGAAGTCCTCCGAGCGGCGTGTCAGCCCCAGCTCGGTGGCTGGATCCAGCAGACCTCCCAGGCCGAAGAAGGTGTTGGCGACGAAGCGCATGCCCATCTCCAGACCCTCCTGCAACTTGCCCTGCAACAGGTGGTTGGCGGCGGACCAGACATCACCGATGTTGCCCAGCACGTTGCTCACGCCGGTGCGCACGAGCTGCGGCACGAAGTCCCGGTAGGCGGTGGCCACCGGCTTGAGCACGGCCTGATCGATCGCATCGTTGAAGGCGTAGATCTTGCGATTGAAGTTCTCCCAGGGGTCGATGGCCGCGGGCGTCGCCGGCAAGGCCGTGCCGGCCTGTGGCACGGTGGCGCATGCACCCAGCAGTGCCACCAGCGTGGCCAGCAGCACCCAGCGCAGGGTTTGCAGCGCCTTCATCACTTGGGTCCCGGTGTTGAAGCAGCAGCCGGCGCCGGCGTTGCCGCGCTGTCGGCCTTGCCGGTCAGGAACTGGCCGATCAGGTTCTCGAGCACCACGGCGGACTGCGTCTGGGCCACGGTGTCGCCGGCAGCCAGGTTCTTGTCGTCGCCACCCGGCTCCATGCCCACGTACTGGTCACCCAGCAGGCCCGAAGTCAGGATCTTGGCCGCCGAGTCCTTGGGGAACTGGAACTCGCGATCCAGTTCCATCGTCACCACGCCCTGGAAGGTCTTGGGGTCGAGCGAGATGCGCGTGACCCGCCCCACGTTGACACCAGCGCTTCGCACCGGCGCGCGCACCTTCAGGCCACCGATGTTGTCGAAACGGGCCTGCACGGGATAGGTGTCGCCACCACCGACGCTGCCCAGGTTGGCTGCTTTCATGGCCAGAAAGACCAGGCCCAGCATGCCCAGCAGCACGAACACGCCGACCAGGACTTCGATACCCTTCTTGCCCATGTTTGCTTTCCTAAAGACGCGGCCGGTCAGGGGGTGGAGAACATCAGTGCGGTGAGGATGAAGTCCATGCCCAGCACCCACAACGAAGAAATCACCACCGTGCGCGTGGTGGCGTAGGCCACGCCTTCTGGTGTGGCCTCGGTCTCGTGGCCCTGGTACAGCGCAACCACCGTGCAGATCAGCCCAAACACCGAGGCCTTGACCAGGCCGTTGCCGACGTCGCGCCAGACATCCACCTTGGTCTGCATGATCGACCAGAAGTTTCCGGCGTCCACGCCGATCAGCAGCACGGCCACCACGTAGGCCCCCAGGATACCGATGGCCGAGAACAGGATGGCCAGGATGGGCATCGAGATGACACCACCGATCAGTCGCGGCGCCAGCACGCGGGCCTTGGGGTCGATGGCCATCAGCTCCATCGCCGAAAGCTGTTCGCCGGCTTTCATCAGGCCGATCTCGGCGGTCAGCGAGGTGCCGGCGCGCCCGGCGAACAGCAGCCCGGTGACAACCGGCCCCAGTTCGCGCACCAGCGCCAGGTTGACGATCAGGCCCAGGCTTTCGGCAGCGCCGTAGGCCACCAGCGCGTAATACATCTGCAGCGCCAGCACGAAGCCCACCGCCAGGCCCGAGGCCATGATGATGACCAGCGAGCGGTTGCCGATGGCATGCACCTGCGCCACGACCAGGCCGAAGCGGCGCAGCGAGGCCGGCACCGAGGCCAGCAACTCGAGGAAAAAGAACGCGGCATGGCCCCAGCCGCGGAACTGTTCCAGCGCGATGGCGCCCAGCCTGGCGACGAAGTCCATCACGCGTGCAGGCCGAAGTCGGTGGCCATCTCGGGTGCCGGGTAATGGAACTTGACCGGGCCGTCGGGTTCGCCGCGTGTGAACTGGCGGGTCTCGGGGTCCTGGCTGGCCATCAGTTCGGCCGGCGTGCCCTGCGCCACGATGCGCCCGCCGGTGGCCATCAGCACGATGTAGTCGCTGATGGCCATGCACTCGGGCACGTCGTGGCTGACCACCAGCGAAGTGGCGCCGGTCACGTCGTTGAGCGTGCGGATGAGCTTGGCGGCCACGCCCATGCTGATCAGGTCCAGGCCGGCAAAGGGCTCGTCGTACATGATCAGCTCGGGGTCCAGCGCGATGGCACGGGCCAGCGCGATGCGCCGCGCCATGCCGCCCGAGACCTCGCTGATGCGCAGGCCCGCGGCACCGCGCAGACCCACGGCATTGAGCTTCATCAGCACCAGGTCGCGGATCATCGATTCGGGCAGGGCCGTGTGCTCGCGCATCGGAAAGGCCACGTTGTCGAACACCGTCAGATCGGTGAACAGCGCGCCAAACTGGAACAGCATGCCCAGCCGACGCCGCAGGCGGTACAGCTGGGTCTTGTCGCGCACGTTGATCACCTCGCCGTCGAAGACCACGCGGCCCCGGTTGGCGGCGTACACGCCGCCGATGAGGCGCATCAGCGTCGTCTTGCCACAACCCGAGCCACCCAGGATGGCCGTGACCTTGCCGCGCGGGAACTGCAGCGAGATGTCGGAAAGGATCAGCCGGCTGGGGTCGTACCCGAAGCTGACCTGGTCGATCGCGATGAAGGTGTCGGAAGACAAGCGGATACCGGGCGGGGCGGTTGGCCCGCCCCGAGTTGCCTTGCTGAAGTGGCGCGGATTCTCGCACGCAAGGGTCAACCCTCGGTTTGCGCAAGCGTAAAGCCCGACAGCCTCCTAGCGGGGCAGTGTGCTGGCGCTCATCAGGTATTCGTCAACCGCGCGCGCGGCCTGGCGGCCTTCCCTGATGGCCCAGACCACCAGGCTCTGGCCGCGTCGCATGTCGCCGGCCGCAAATACCTTGTCGACGTTGGTGCGGTAGCCGCCCTTGGCTTCGGTGCCGGCGCGAGCGTTGCCGCGCGCGTCCTTCTCGACGCCGAACGCCTGCAATATGCTGCCCACCGGCGCCACGAAGCCCATGGCCAGCAGCACCAGGTCGGCCTTGTACTCCTGCTCGCTGCCCGGCACCTCGGTCATCTTGCCGCCCTGCCACTGCACGCGCACCGTCTTCAGCGCGGTGACCTTGCCCTTGCTGCCGATCAGTTCCTTGGTGGAGATGGCGAACTCGCGCTGGCAGCCTTCTTCATGGCTGGAACTGGTGCGCAGCTTGAGCGGCCAGTAGGGCCAGGTCAGCGGCCGGTTCTCTTCGACCGGCGGTTGCGGTAGCAGTTCGAACTGCGTCACGCTGGCTGCGCCATGTCGGTTGCTGGTGCCGACACAGTCGCTGCCGGTGTCCCCGCCGCCGATCACGATGACGTGTTTTCCGGTGGCCTTGATCTGGCCCTTGAGCCTGTCTCCGGCATTGACCTTGTTCTGCTGCGGCAGGAACTCCATCGCGAAGTGCACGCCGTCCAGTTCGCGGCCGGGAACCGGCAGGTCGCGGCTGGTCTCGCTGCCCCCTGCCAGCACGACGGCATCGAACTCGGCCTTGAGCTGATCCGCGCTGAGGGTCTCCCTGGCGTCGTTGGTGACCTTGCTCTGGGCCGGCCAATCGCCCACCAGCACGCCGGTGCGGAAGACCACGCCCTCGGCCTGCATCTGGGCGACGCGGCGGTCGATGTGGGTCTTCTCCATCTTGAAGTCAGGAATGCCGTAGCGCAGCAGGCCACCGATGCGGCTGTTCTTCTCGAACACCGTCACCGCATGTCCGGCACGCGCCAGTTGCTGGGCAGCCGCCAGGCCGGCCGGGCCGCTGCCGACCACGGCCACCGTCTTGCCGGTCCTCGCGGCAGGGGGCAAGGGCTGGACCCAGCCCTCGGCCCAGGCGCGGTCGATGATGGCGTGCTCGATGCTCTTGATGCCCACCGCGTCGCCATTCACGTTGAGCGTGCAGGCGGCCTCGCAGGGCGCCGGGCAGACGCGGCCGGTGAACTCGGGGAAGTTGTTGGTCTGGTGCAGCATCACGATGGCGTTTCGCCAGTCGCCGCGATAGACCAGGTCGTTGAAGTCCGGAATGATGTTGTTGACCGGGCAGCCGCTGTTGCAGAACGGCGTGCCGCAGTCCATGCAGCGTGCACCCTGGACCTTGGCCTGGTCCTCGGCCAGCGTGATGACGAACTCCTTCCAGGTCTTGAGCCGCTCCTGCGGCGGTTCGTAGCCTTCTTCGATGCGATCGTGTTCGAGGAATCCCGTGACCTTGCCCATGATGTTCTTCGGCTCCTGATTCAGTCGGCGGCGGCGGCCGTCGCACGCGCCTGCGTCGTCGTGGCGGCGGCTTCGGCCCTGGCGGTGCGCTCGAGCAGCGCACGCTTGTACTCGTGCGGGAAGACTTTGATGAACCTGGCGCGTGATGCCGCCCAGTTGTCCAGCAGTTCGCGCGCGCGTAGGCTGCCGGTCCAGCGGTGGTGGTCCTCGATCAGCTTCTTGAGCAGCAGTTCGTCACTCGTCTCGTGGTGCCAGCCTACCGGGGTGCCGGCCTGCTCGTCCTGCGACTGCAGCTTCTCAAGCGCCACCATGCTGGTGTTGCAGCGGCGCGCGAAGTGGCCGTCTTCGTCGTAGACGTAGGCTACGCCTCCGCTCATGCCGGCGGCGAAGTTGCGCCCGGTCCGGCCCAGCACGACCACCGTGCCCCCGGTCATGTATTCGCAGCCGTGGTCGCCCGTGCCCTCGACCACCGCGCTGGCGCCCGACAGGCGCACGGCGAAGCGCTCGCCGGCCACGCCGCGGAAGTAGGCCTCGCCGCTGGTTGCGCCGTACAGGGCCGTGTTGCCGATGATGATGTTCTGCGTGGCTTCGCCGCGGAACTCGATGCTCGGGCGCACCACCACGCGACCACCGCTGAGCCCCTTGCCGGTGTAGTCGTTGGCATCGCCGATCAGGTACAGGGTGATGCCGGTGGCCAGGAAGGCGCCGAAGCTCTGGCCGCCCGTGCCTTCGCTTTGCATGAAGATCGTGTGGTCGGGCAGTCCCTCGGGCCGGTGGCGGACGAGCTCACCCGACAGCATGGCGCCGACGCTGCGGTTGCGGTTGCGCGTGTCCTCCATGAAGTGGACCTTCTCGCCGCGTTGGATGGCGGGCCTGCAGCGTTCGATCAGCTTGACGTCCAGCGCCTTGTCCAGGCCATGGTCCTGCTCTTCGACATGCCGGCGCGGCACGTCGGCCGGGGTCTGCGGCTGGTGGAACACACGGCTGAAGTCCAGACCGCGTGCCTTCCAGTGCTCGATGCCCTTGCGCGTGTCGAGCAGCTCGGTGCGGCCGATCAGGTCATCGAACCTGCGCACGCCCAGCTGGGCCATGATGCGACGGGCTTCCTCGGCGACGAAGAAGAAGTAGTTGACAACGTGCTCGGGCTTGCCCGAGAACTTCCGGCGTAGCACCGGGTCCTGCGTGGCCACACCCACCGGGCAGGTGTTGAGGTGGCACTTGCGCATCATGATGCAGCCTTCCACCACCAGCGGTGCGGTGGCGAAGCCGAACTCGTCCGCGCCCAGCAAGCCGCCGATGACGACATCGCGCCCGGTCTTCATCTGGCCATCGGCCTGCACGCGGATGCGGCCGCGCAGCCGGTTGAGCACCAGGGTCTGCTGCGTCTCGGCCAGACCCAGTTCCCAGGGCGTGCCGGCGTGCTTGATGCTGCTCCAGGGGCTGGCACCGGTGCCGCCGTCGTGGCCCGCGATCACCACATGGTCGGCCTTGCACTTGGCCACGCCAGCGGCCACCGTGCCGACCCCCACTTCCGACACCAGCTTGACGCTGATCGCCGCACGCGAATTGGCGTTCTTCAGGTCGTGGATGAGCTGCGCCAGATCCTCGATCGAGTAGATGTCGTGGTGCGGTGGCGGGCTGATCAGCCCCACGCCCGGCACGCTGTAGCGCAGGAAGCCGATGTACTCGCTGACCTTGCCGCCGGGCAGCTGGCCCCCTTCGCCCGGTTTGGCGCCCTGGGCCATCTTGATCTGGATCTGGTCGGCGCTGACCAGGTACTCGGTGGTCACGCCGAAGCGGCCCGAGGCCACCTGCTTGATCCGGCTGCGCAGGCTGTCGCCGGCCTGCATCTCGTAGTCCGCCTCGATCACCTTGCGGCCCACCACGTCCGATACCTTGGTGCCGGCCGCGACCTTCACGCCCTTGAGCTCCTGACGGTAGCGTGCCGGGTCTTCGCCGCCTTCGCCGGTGTTGCTCTTGCCGCCGATGCGGTTCATGGCGATGGCCAGCGTGCTGTGCGCCTCGGTGCTGATCGAGCCGAGGCTCATCGCGCCGGTGGCAAAGCGCTTGACGATTTCCGCCGCCGGCTCCACTTCCTCCAGCGGCACTGCCCTGGACGGGTCGACCTTGAATTCGAACAGCCCACGCAGCGTCATGTGGCGCTGGCTCTGGTCGTTGACGATCTGCGCGTATTCCTTGTAGGTGTCGAACTGGTTGGCGCGTGCGCTGTGCTGCAGCTTGGCAATCGCATCCGGCGTCCACATGTGTTCTTCGCCGCGCGTGCGCCAGGCGTACTCGCCGCCGGCGTCCAGCATGGTGGCCAGCACGGGGTCGCCGCCGAAGGCGGCCAGGTGCAGGCGCAGAGCCTCTTCGGCGACTTCGAAAACGCCGATGCCACCCACCTGGCTGGCGGTGCCGCGGAAGTACTTCTCGACGAAGTCCTTGCGCAGGCCGATGGCCTCGAAGATCTGGGCCCCGCAGTACGACATGTAAGTGCTGATGCCCATCTTGGACATGATCTTGGACAGGCCCTTGCCGATGGCCTTGATGTAGTTGTAGATGGCCTTGTCCGCGTCGAGCGAGCCGGGCAGGGTGCCGTGCAGATCGGCCAGCGTCTCCAGGGCCAGGTAGGGGTGCACGGCTTCGGCGCCGTAACCGGCCAGCACGGCAAAGTGATGCACCTCGCGCGCGCTGCCGGTTTCCACCACCAGGCCGGCGGTGGTGCGAAGGCCTTCGCGCACCAGGTGGTGGTGCACGGCGCTCAGGGCCAGCAGGGCCGGGATCGCGATCTGGTTGCGCCCCATGCGGCGGTCGCTGACGATGAGGATGTTGTGCCCGGTCTTGAGGGCGTCCACGGCCTCGGCACACAGGCTGGCGAGCTTGGCCTCGATGCCTTCGCGGCCCCAGGCCAGCGGGTAGGTGATGTCCAGCTCGTAGGTGCGGAACTTGCCGCCGGTGCGCGCCTGGATGCCGCGCAGTCGCGCCATGTCGTCGAAGTCCAGCACCGGTTGCGTGACTTCCAGCCGCATCGGCGGGTTGACGGCGTTGATGTCCAGCAGGTTGGGCTTGGGGCCGATGAAGCTGTTCAGGCTCATCACGATGGCCTCGCGGATCGGGTCGATCGGCGGGTTCGTGACCTGCGCAAACAGTTGCTTGAAGTAGTTGTAGAGCGGCTTGCTGCGGTCCGACAGCACGGCCAGGGGGCTGTCGTTGCCCATCGAGCCGGTGGCTTCCTCGCCGTTGGCGGCCATCGGGGTGAGCAGGAACTTGATGTCTTCCTGCGTGTAGCCGAAGGCCTGCTGGCGGTCGAGCAGGCTGTCGGCAAAGGGCTCGGGCACGGTGCTGGCCTCGATCGAATCGAGCCGGATGCGCACGTTGTCGATCCATTGGCGATACGGGCGCGCGCTGGCGAACTGGTTCTTCAGCGCCTCGTCGTCGATGATGCGGCCCTGCTCCAGGTCGATGAGGAACATCTTGCCGGGCTGCAGGCGCCACTTCTTGACGATCTTGCCCTCGGGCACCGGCAGCACGCCGCTTTCGCTGGCCATCACCACCAGGTCATCGTCGGTGACGATGTAGCGCGCAGGCCGCAGGCCGTTGCGGTCCAGCGTGGCGCCGATCTGCTTGCCGTCGGTGAAGACCATGGCCGCGGGGCCGTCCCAGGGTTCCAGCATCGCGGCGTGGTACTCGTAGAACGCACGCCGGCCGGCGTCCATCAGTTCGTGGTTCTCCCAGGCTTCGGGGATCATCATCATCGCCGCGTGCGCCAGCGGGTAACCGGCCATTGTCAGCAGCTCCAGCGCGTTGTCGAAGGTCGCGGTGTCGCTCTGGCCTTCGAAGCTGATGGGGTAGAGCTTCTTCAGGTCGTCGCCGAGCACCGGGCTCTTCATCACGCCCTCACGGGCACGCATCCAGTTGAAGTTGCCTTTGACGGTGTTGATCTCGCCGTTGTGCGCCACCATCCGGTAGGGGTGGGCCAGCGGCCATTCCGGGAAGGTGTTGGTGGAGAAGCGCTGGTGCACCAGGGCCATCGCGCTGATCGTGCGCGGGTCGGCCAGATCCTTGTAGTACACGCCCACCTGGTCGGCCAGCAGCAGGCCCTTGTAGATCACGGTGCGGCAGCTCATGCTGGGCACGTAGTACTCGCGGCTGTGCGTCAGCTTGAGCGCCTGGATGGCGGCGGAAGCGGTCTTGCGGATGACGTAGAGCTTGCGTTCCAGTGCGTCGGGCACGATG
>WBZP01001956.1_pt1 | contig 18657 bp, 16 predicted proteins | sample 5204301 | NCBI WGS metagenome assembly WBZP01 (sample SAMN12412401, study PRJNA552823) | activated sludge metagenome | isolation source: activated sludge from nitrification reactor of wastewater treatment plant... | place: USA: Pennsylvania | collected 2017 | reverse complement strand
TCCATTTGGGAACATGCTTGACGGTATAGTTGATCGTATCGGCAATCAAACGCATCGACGGTCCCGGCGGATAGATATACGTCCCGCGCGAGAGATACTCCTTGATGATGTCGTTCTGGGTTGTGCCGCTCAGTTCCTTCGGATCGATGCCCCGCCGTTGCGCCAGGCCAATGTACATCGACAACAACCATGGCGCCGTGGCATTGATGGTCATGGCCGTGTTCATTTTGTCGAGGGGAATCTGATCGAACAATTGATCCATGTCCTCGATATTCGATATGGGCACGCCAACCTTGCCGACCTCGCCTCTGGACAAGGGATTGTCGGCATCGTAGCCAGTCTGCGTTGGCAAATCGAAGGCTACCGAGAGCCCCGTCTGGCCTTTGGCCAGATTGGTTCGATAAAGCGTATTGGACGCCTTGGCGGAGCTATGACCACTATAGGTCCGCATCAACCAGGGTCGATCGACTTTCTTCTGAGTTGAAACCATGACTATCCCCTCTTACTGATCATGAGTCGGGCTGAAGCGCTGTCTAAACCGCATCAATCAGCGAACGCGCGATAACCTTCAGCGCCAACGTTTCTTCCGCGCCCTCGAAGATCGACAGCACGCGGGCATCCAGGAAATAACGGCTGACCGGCGTCTCCTCGGCATAGCCCATGCCCCCATGAATCTGCATCGCTTCGCGGGTGAGCCACTCGGCGGTCCGGCAGGTGAACAGCTTCACCATGCTGGCCTCCATTTGCCCCTTGCCCTGATCCATCAAGCGACCCACGGCGTAGGTAAATTGGCGCGATACGGTCAGCAAAGTCGCCATGCGCGCCAGCTTGACGCGGGTCAGTTGGAAATCGCCGATCAGTTTGCCAAACGCCTTACGCTCCTGGGAATAGGAAACGGCTTTTTCAAAAGCGGCCTGCATCACGCCGATGGCGCGTGCGGCCGTCTGGATCCGACCGCCGGCAAACCCGGCCATGGTGAAGTAGAAACCTTTTCCTTCGCCCTCCGGCCCGCCAACCAGATTGTCATCCGGCACAAAGACATGGTCGAAAAAGACCTCGTAGGAATGCATCCCGCGATAACCGATCGTCGCAATCGCACGCCCCGTCAGCACACCGCCTAGCGGTTGACGATATTCAAAGTCATGCCCGTCGTAAGAATCCTTCTCGACCAGGAACATGCTCAGTCCCTTGTGGCCGAGCGAGCTGTCCGGATTGGAGCGGGCCAGGACCAGGAGTAGCCCGGCCTTCCCGGCCATGGTGCACCAGGTCTTGGCGCCGTCGAGTATCCACCCGCCCTCGCATTTCGTTGCTTTGAGTCGCATGGCGGCGACATCGGACCCGGTATCGGGCTCGGTTACGGCAATGGCGCACAAGGGCTGACCCATCGCGATTTGAGGCAACCATTTTTGTCTTTGTGCTTCGGTTCCCCCTTTGAGCAGTGAGCGGCTGAGGATCTCCGGACGCGTGATCAGGCTGCCCGCTCCGCCCAGCGAGCCATGCGAAAGCTCCTCCGTCACCACGATCATCCCCATGTTGTCTTCATGATCGTCACTCTGGATACCACCGTATCGCTCGGGGATCGACAGGCCAAAACAGCCCATTTCGGTCAGCGGATCCAGGATCTCCGGCGGAATGATCCGGTCTTCCCGATGTATTTCTTCAGCCAGCGGCATCACCACGTTCGTCGCCAGTTTGCGGAAGGAGTCCTGCATCATCGTGGCATCGTCGCCAAGCAGGTAGGCGCCACTGCCGCCATCCAGCGTTGAGACCAGTTTGCCCAGCGCATCCAGATTGCCGGCGTCCAGTTGTTCCTGGCAGAACCGGGCGATCTCGGGCGAGGCTAAAGTCGCCACGTCCGCCTCGCTCAGACCGTAATTCTGCGGACGTACCCGCAAACGGTTTTGAATGTTCTGCAAGGCCTCGGCGCAAAAAACCAGAGTCATCCGTTGCTCCAGGCAGACACCCTCGCCCGCTGTGCTGGCGGCCATCTTTTCGGCGTATTCCAGGGCAAAGCGCGCTGCGGTGGATTCGGCGGCACACCAAGCCAGATCGAAACTGGCCAGCTGATGCTCGTCCATCTTGTCGCTCGATATTCCTTTGCCGCCGCTGCACTGTTGCTTAATCCAAATCGACGATTTCTTGATCAGCGCATCGGCCAAGTCGATATGTTGCGACGCGCCCTGCATCCCGCTGTTGACCCCGGTCATGATTTTTCTCCCTGATTTGCGTTCAATTGGCCACTATTTCTTGGTGCGATTATTGACGATTCGAACGAACGAGCGGGAGCGCAATTCGTCCAAGGTAATTCCCGTCGCCAGAACTTCCTGCTCGGTGATCGCGCCGCAGGCCATCCCACGCAAGAAGAAGTTCAGCAGGCCTTGGCCGGTCGCCGCATCGTCGAAGGTATTGCCCACCAGCGTGGCTTGGGCGGCCTTGTTCAGGAACGCGTTCAGTCGAGCCGAGGCATCCTGCAATCCACTGAGGAAGAATGCATCCATGGCCGCATAGCGAATCGGCAACTGTCCCGGATTCAGATCCCAGCCTTGATAGTAGCCATGGGCCAGCGAGTGCACGATATTGTCGTAGTGCAGCTTCCACGCGCCATGAACCACCATGCGGTTTTCGTACCTTTGCTGGGAAGTCAGCACGTCGTCTTTGCCGGCCTTGTGCGGACCGATCGGCATGCTCGTGGTCGCGCCGTCGCTGATGGTGATGCCGGTTCCCGCCAGGCTGACCTGCATCACATGGCGGGCGAAGTCGCAGGCCGGGTGCGTGTGCTTCTGGTGAGCGGCCGTAATATTGCACGAGGCTGTGTAATCGTAAGTCCCGAAAATGGCCGAGCGGCAGCGCCCGCCGGCGGCAGCCACCAACAACGGGACCGTGTTTTCCCCCTTGTGATTGATGATCGACTGCGTAGTCTCGATCATGATTTCCATTTTCAGCGAGCCCTTGGCGAAACCTAGCTTGGCTTCGAGTTTCTCCAGAATCTTGACGCAGGTGGAAACCTGAGTCGGGGTATTGACCTTCGGCAAGGTAACGATGAAATGATTTGGCAGTTTGCTACCTGTCTTCTCGGCCAGACGGGTCAGGAAGAGGTCGAGGGTGCGAATCGACCGAACCTTGCACTCATCCGAAAACGTCTTGATGCGGATACCGATGAACGGCGACAGGATATTCTCGCTCATCCCTTTGGCGACTTCATCTGCGGCCGCAACAGCATGCGCATCTTCCTCTTCGTCAGGACGATTGCCATAGCCGTCCTCAAAATCGATGCGGTTGTCCTCGATCGGCTCGGTTTGCAGCTTCTTCACGACGCGGTTATATACCGTATAAGCCAGCCAGGCGGCCTGTTTGGTTTCGCGTACCAGCTCAGGGTTGGTCTCCAGCGCACGGGTCAGATTCGCCAGTTCGGTGGGATCCGTCGGCAGTGTATCCGCGCGCGGCATACCCAACGCACGGGCGAAAACACTGTAAGTAGGCGCATGGGTTTCCAGAGTTTTGAGCGCGACCTCACCCAACTTGGCGGAAAATCCGGCCTTGAACAGATTCGCGCCTCCGTAAACCGTATGAACCGGCTGCCGATGAAAAGAATCCGCCGGATAATGTACATTGAATGCCGCATTGGAGTCGTGCAACTCGCTGCAATAGGCATTCATTTCATCGTGGGTGAGCGTAAGTTTCATGTGTTGCCTCCCTAATCGTTTCCAAAAACCACATTGATCACGTCTTGAAAAAATTCACCGAATCGTGCAGGCCATCCGTCAATCGTCGTGATGCGCCGCAACACGCATGGCGGGCGCGCCGCCAAAAAATAGCCCCTGCGGCATGCGCGCCTCAAAATACTGAAAGCGTCTCGAATAACAGGAGAAAAAGCTGTAAAAAAGGCAAAAAAGACACCCATTCAAGTGCAAGAAAACCGACCCCGGATAGGCAAAATCATTCTAACGCCTGATGATGTTGCTATGCAACATTAATTGAGAAAAAAGCGTCGATCCAGGAACAACCCGTAGGGATTTTCTTAATCGTGTTATAGGATGTGACTGAACCGATGACTCCTGGCAAACCTAGATGCTATAGCCACTGTTGACGGTTTGCAAATACCAGGATACCGGGATGATTTGCCATTGAAGGTCGGATCTGCAAAACGCTCATGCTCACCATCGTTGCCGCGTTAGTCAGTTTCCTTTTGCGTACAGCCTTCACTTCAGCCCTCTATCCCCTTGAACGAAAGCATACCGATCATGATTGCCACCATTCTGTGCGACCGCGCCGACTCTATTGCCACGATCTCACTTTCCAATCCAGGCAAAATGAACGCCATGAACGCCACCATGTGGCGGGAACTACGGCAGACCGTGCAGCAACTTGCGGAAGACCCCGATATCCGTAGCATTATTCTACGCGGCGCAGGCGAGGTGTTCGCCGCGGGGGGCGACATCGAGGAGCTCAGAGAGGCCCGTGCCACCGTCGACAGCGCATTGGCGTATCACGAGACTGTCGGCCAGGTATTACAGGCGATCGAGCAGCTTCCGCAACCGACCATTGCGGCGATTCAAGGGCCATGCGCTGGCGCCGGGCTGGAAATCGCCAGCGTCTGCGACTTGAGAATTGCCGGTCATTCAGCCCGTTTCGGCGCACCAGTCATGAAGCTGGGATTTTCAATGTACCCCGGTGAACTGGCGGGCTTGCTTGCGCTTGCCGGTCCGGCGTTGACTCGGGAAATCCTGCTGGAGGGCCGCTTGCTAACAGCCGCCGAAGCGTTGAACAAAGGGCTGCTGACGCGCGTCGTGCCGGACACCGAAGTCCATGCTGAAGCTCTGGTGACGGCGCGCCGCATCGCTGCGGGGGCACCTTTGGTGGCGAAATGGCACAAGAAGTGGATTGCGCGGCTGATGAACCCTGCGCCACTGAGCGAAGACGAGAAACGCGCCTCTTTCGCATTTCTCGACAGCGCCGACTATATTGAAGGGCTTGCGGCCTTTCTCGAAAAGCGCCCGCCGGACTTCTCCGGACGCTGAATCTCTGCTCGTTTTCCTCAGTGACGTAGTCGAGAACGGTCGGCTTCCAGCGACAAATTATTATGAGATCTACGGTTAAATCGTCTGTCGCCGGACGCGGGAGCGATATATTACTTGCCGGCTGCCTCGCGTTTGCGCCGTGAGGTTGGCATCAGAGTCGCCTCACCATCGATGACCACCGTGTCACCCACGGTGCAAACGGTTTCGAGGACTACTCGACCCTTTTCTGCGATAACTTCCTTGACCGTCGCCTTGGCATGCACAGTGTCGCCAGGGCGCACCGGCGCCCGGAAACGCAGCGACTGGTTCATGTAAATACAACCGGGTCCGGGCAAACGATTACCCAGTACCGCTGAAATAAGGCTGGCGGACAACATGCCGTGCGCGATGCGGCCTTTGAACATGGTCGTCTTGGCGAAGTCTTCATCCATATGGACTGCATTGACGTCCGTGGACACGCCGGCAAACATGACGAGGTCTGCATCAGTAATGGTTTTGGCGATTTCTGCGCTCATGCCGACAGACAAATCTTCGATGTCGTAACCGTTCTGGGGATTCATTGAAAGCCTTTCTTGGTAATTATCAGCACGGAAACGCCGCGCCCCGGAAAAACGACGCAAGCGACCGCCCGCGCCAACCTATTTGCTTGCGCGTTCCGGACATTTTGAAATAGGTACGTCGCAAGGCTGGATATTACAATTGCACGACGACGAGTATCCTTGATATGGGCATTTAGGTCAAACGCCAGCAGCCGTCAGCCCGTCCGTGATCAGATCAGGCGCTCGAATAGAACGTTGTTCGCGCAATGAACGCACGTCGTTGGATAGACAAGAAGCGCGAGCAAGAAGTACAGAGAGGTCTTGACTCAGGGGTCCACTTCATCGTCAGGCCGGTACCCGTTGTGACGTACTCAATGAACTCAGTGGCTGGAAGACTCGGTCGATGGTGTATCGTTACGCCAAGTTCGCCACAGAGCATCTGGCAACGGCAGCGAAGCGAATTGAGACAGTGACGGCGGATAACGTGATTGAATTGTCACGTTTCTGTCACGCTCCAGAAACGATAAGAGCCTGACCTTACGGTCAAGCCCTTGGCGGTACGGGTGGTGGAGAACCTCCACCTGAAGAACCAGCATCTTAAAGCATTTCGGTTTTTTTAGGAAGGATTGAGGCCAGCAGGGGCTTCAGAGGTAGTTTTTCGAACCTCCACCAGAGCCTGTCCGGAATTTTGTGTGTGAGGCATAACATGTCGAAAGAAAGGAACATGTATGCCAAGCAAAAAGAAGGCCGCTATTGCGGCCGAGGCGGTGTTGCCGCAGATTCCGTCGGAATGGCTTGACCAGGTGGTCACCGGCCCGATGACACCCGAAGCGGTGGAAAGCGTGATGCGGGGTTTCAAGAAGGCGGTGATTGAACGCGCCTTGGGCGCCGAGATGAGCCACCATCTGGGTTACCGATCTGGTGCGGCCAAGCCCGAGCGATCGACCAACCACCGCAACGGCAACAGCGGCAAGACGGTGCTGACCGACGATGGCCCGCTGCGCATTGAGATACCGCGCGATCGTGATGGATCGTTCGAGCCGCAACTGATTGGCAAGCACGAGCGGCGCTTCACCGGCTTCGACGACAAGATTGTGGCCATGTACGCCCGTGGGATGACGGTGCGCGAGATCCAGGGCTTTCTGGGTGAAATGTACGGGGTGGAGGTCTCGCCCGACTTCATCAGCCGCGTCACCGACGCGGTCATGGCAGAGGTCTCTGCCTGGCAGGCTCGGCCGCTGGAATTGATGTATCCGGTGGTCTTCTTCGATGCCCTGCGCGTGAAGATCCGGGAAGAGGCCGTGGTTCGCAGCAAGGCGGTGTATCTGGCCTTGGGCGTGCTGCCCGACGGCACGCGCGACATTCTTGGTCTGTGGATCGAAAGCACTGAAGGCGCCAAGTTCTGGATGAAGGTCTTCAACGACCTGAAGACGCGCGGCTGCAACGACATCCTGATCGCGGTTACCGACGGCCTGAAAGGCATGGGCGAGGCGCTCGGCGTGGTCTATCCCGCCACCACGCTGCAAACCTGTATTGTGCATCTGATGCGCAACAGTTTGGACTACGCCAGTTGGAAGGATCGCAAGGCGCTGGCCGCGGCGATCAGGCCAATCTACACGGCGCCGAGCGCGGAGGCGGCCGAGGTCGAGCTGGGCGCTTTCGAGCAAGGGCCTTGGGGGCAGCGCTTTCCCACGGTTTCTGCTTCCTGGCGTCGGGCTTGGTCCAATGTCATTCCCTTCTTCGCCTTTCCGCCCGAGGTCCGGCGTGTGATCTACACGACCAACGCCATCGAGAGCGTGAATGCGCGATTACGCAAGATCATCAAAACGCGCGGCCACTTCCCCAGCGACGATGCGGCGACCAAGCTGATTTGGCTGGCGCTGCGCAATATCACCAGCGACTGGGGCCGTGCCGCCAACAACTGGAAAGCCGCCATGAACCAATTCGCTATACTCTACGAAGATCGATTCACCCAGGCCGTCGTGTAATATGAAAACCGACTTTCCCACCGCGCCGCTCGCCTCCCGCTTGATAAACCAGCGGGCGGCGGCACCGTGGAAAAGTCTCTCTCCGCCTCACACACGAAAATCCTGACACTCCCATGAAAACAGCACTAATTACAGGTGTAACCGGCCAGGACGGCGCCTACCTTGCCGAGTTTCTGCTCAAGAAGGGCTACATCGTCCACGGCATCAAGCGCCGCGCCTCGCTCTTCAACACCGACCGCATCGACCACCTTTACCAGGATCCGCACGTCGAAAACAAAAACTTCGTTCTGCACTACGGTGATCTGACCGACTCGACCAACCTGATACGCATCATCCAGCAGGTTCAGCCCGACGAAATCTACAACCTCGCCGCCATGAGCCATGTCGCGGTCAGCTTCGAAACTCCCGAATACACCGCCAACGCCGACGGTATTGGCACCCTGCGCATCCTGGAAGCCATTCGCATCCTCGGCCTCGAAAAGAAGACCCGCTTCTACCAGGCCAGCACCTCCGAACTCTACGGCCTCGTCCAGGAAACCCCGCAGAAAGAAACCACACCCTTCTATCCGCGCAGTCCCTACGCCGTCGCCAAGATGTATGCCTACTGGATTACTGTTAACTACCGTGAAGCCTATGGTCTCTATGCCTGCAATGGCATCCTCTTCAACCACGAATCGCCATTGCGTGGCGAAACCTTCGTTACCCGCAAGATTACCCGCGCGCTGGCACGTATCAAGCTCAACCTGCAAGACTGTCTCTACCTTGGCAACATGGACTCACTGCGTGACTGGGGCCATGCCCGCGATTACGTCGAAGCGCAGTGGCTCATGCTCCAGCAGGACAAACCCGAAGACTTTGTCATCGCCACCGGCGTGCAATACAGCGTCCGCCAGTTCGTCGATGCCGCGACCAAAGAGCTCGGCATCCAGATCACCTGGCAAGGCCAGGGCGTCGAAGAAACCGGCACCGACCAGCACGGCAAAGTCATCGTCAAGGTCGATCCGCGCTACTTCCGCCCGACCGAAGTCGAAACCCTGCTCGGCGACCCGACCAAGGCCCGCGAAAAGCTCGGCTGGACGCCGAAGGTCTCCTTCGACGAACTGGTTGCCGAAATGGTCCGTGAAGACCTGAAGAGTGCTGAACGCGACGAACTGGTGAAGAAGCACGGCTACGCCGCCTTCGATTACAACGAATAAGCCGATGGAAAAAATCCGGATCTTCGGTGAAAAACAAGTCCGCTCCATTTGGGATGAAGAGCGGGAGTTATGGTATTTCGTGATTACGGATATCGTTGCGTTGCTCACGGAAAGTGCCGCGCCGGGCGCTTACTGGCGCAAGCTCAAGGAAAGGCTGAAAAAGGAAGGTAATCAAACCGTGACAAATTGTCACAGTTTGAAATTGCGGGCCGCTGATGGCAAGCAAAGAGCGGCCGACGTTGCCGACACAGCCCAGTTGCTGCGACTCGTACAGTCGATCCCCTCACCAAAAGCCGAGCCGGTAAAACAGTGGCTGGCACGCATTGGTTATGAACGGATTGAAGAAACCGAAGACCCGGAATTGGCCCTTGATCGGGCAATGGAAACATACCTCAAAAAGGGCTATTCCACTGCCTGGATCAATCAGCGCCTGAAGAGCATAGAAGTGCGGAAGGAACTCACTGACGAGTGGGAGCAGCGAGGGGTAAAAAAGGGGGGCGATTTTGCGATCCTGACCGATGAAATCACCCTGGCGTGGAGCGGCCTTTCTACGCGGCAGTACAAGACACTGAAATCGCTCAAAAAGGAAAATTTGCGCGATCACATGACGAATCTGGAGTTGGTTCTCAATATGCTGGCGGAAGCGACAACCACCGAAATTTCACGCGAGAACAAACCGCAGGATTTTGACCAAAACCGTAAGGTGGCAAGGCGCGGCGGTGCCATCGCTGGCAATGCACGAAAAGAAATCGAAGAAACTACCGGGAAAAAGATCGTAACTGCAAAAAGCGCCAAGCAACTCAAATGAACAAGAATGCCAAAGTCTACATCGCCGGTCATCGCGGCCTCGTCGGCTCCGCCATCGTTCGCAACCTGCAGGGAAAAGGCTTCACCAACCTCCTGACACGCACACACGCCGAACTCGACCTGACCAGCCAGGCCGCTACCGACGCCTTCTTCGCGCAGGAAAAGCCCGACTACGTTTTTTTGGCAGCCGCCAAAGTCGGCGGCATCCTCGCCAACAACAACTTCCCGGCTAAATTCATCCATGACAATCTGGCGATTCAGACCAACATCATCCACGCCGCCTACCTGAACAAGGTCAAGCGCCTGCTGTTTCTCGGCTCAAGCTGCATCTACCCCAAGCTGGCGCCGCAGCCGATGAAGGAAGAGTACCTGCTCACCGGCCCGCTCGAAGCGACCAACCGCCCGTACGCGATCGCCAAGATTGCCGGCATTGAAATGTGCTGGAGCTATAACAGGCAATATGGCACCCGCTACCTCGCCGTGATGCCGACCAATCTTTATGGTCCTGGGGATAGCTACGACCTCGATACCAGCCACGTCATCCCCGCGCTGATCCGCAAGTTCCACGAGGCCAAGCAGGCCAATGCGAAGGAGGTGGTCGTCTGGGGTAGCGGTACACCGAGAAGGGAATTCCTCTACAGCGACGACATGGCCGATGCCTGCGTTTTCCTGATGAACCTATCGGACGAGAAGTGCGACAGTTTGCTCGGCAGTGATGAATCAAGGACTGGCCAGTTCGAACCGCCTCTGATAAATATCGGCGTGGGCGAAGATGTCACCATCCGCGAACTGGCGCAGACGGTAAAGTGTGCTGTTGGGTTCGAGGGCGAGATCGTCTTCGATACGAGCAAACCGGATGGGGCGCCCAGAAAGCTGCTGTATGTTGGTAAACTGTCGGCACTGGGTTGGCAGGCAACGGTCGGGCTCAAAGCCGGCATTGGGCTGGCCTATGATGATTATTTCAAGCAGGCTGGTGCCCGCCTTTGAAGTCCGTAATATACGTTGGGGCTTCGACGCCCGAATTTTTGAGGAAGATCCGCAGCAAGTCCACTGCTGTCAGCCCTGTTTGCAGAATAATTCCATGCAGCCCACTCCACCCATATCTCACCTCCTAAGCCGGCTCTGGCATCATATCAGCCCACGGCGACGCGGGCAGCTAGGGCTTCTGCTCGTATTGATGATTCTTGCCTCATTTGCGGAAATTCTCAGTATCGGGGCAGTGCTACCATTTCTTGCCGTATTGACTGCGCCGAGCCGCATTTTTGTACACCCGGCTGCCCAGCCTTTAATCCAGATTATGGGCATAACTTCGGCAGAGCAACTTTTATTGCCGCTGACTATTGCTTTTGGTTCGGCGGCTTTTGTTGCAGGGGCTATGCGTTTGATACTGCTCTGGGCCACTACCCGGCTTTCTTTTGCAACCGGGGCAGACCTCAGCATCAATATCTATCGCCGTACGCTTTATCAGCCTTACGCGGTTCATGTCGCGCGCAACAGTAGCGAAGTCATTAACGGTATTTCAACCAAGGCCAACGGAGTTATTCACGGCATTATCGGGCCTGTTTTGACCCTCATAAGCGCTGGCATCATGTTGCTTGCCATCCTTCTCATACTGTTGTCAGTTGAGCCTGTTATTTCGCTATTGGCTGTTTTTGGGTTCGGCGTGATATATGGCGTAATCATCAGAATTACCCGTGCTCAGAAAATAAGGAACAGTCAGCGCATCGCCCGTGAATCCACACAGGTCATCAAATCCCTGCAAGAGGGTCTGGGCGGTATTCGCGATGTTCTTATTGATGGGAGCCAGTCTGTTTACTGCAAAATTTATCGTGACGCGGATCTGCCTGTGCGTCGCGCACAGGGTAACAACCAGTTTATTGCTCAGAGTCCTCGTTACGGTATGGAGGCGCTGGGTATGGTGCTCATCGCTACACTTGCCTATACGCTTGCCCAGCAACCTGATGGCGTCGCAAAAGCCATTCCCGTTCTTGGTGCTCTCGCACTCGGTGCGCAGCGCTTGCTGCCTGTAATGCAGCAACTCTACGCAGCTTGGTCTGCCATTCAAAGCAATCAGGCTTCCCTTCAAGATACGCTTGAACTTCTCGGACAGCCGTTGCCGGACCATGCCTACCAGCCTGTTGCCAAGCCGTTATCGTTTCATGAGCACGTTCGCCTGAATCAACTCTCGTTTCGCTATAGTCCACAAACACCGTTGGTACTTAAGAATCTGGATCTCACGATAGCGAAAGGCAGTCGCGTAGGCTTTATCGGGACAACTGGCAGTGGCAAGAGCACCTTGCTTGATATTGTGATGGGGCTGTTGCAGCCAACGGAAGGGACGCTTGAGATTGATGGTCTGCCCATTACGGCAATCAACTACCGTGCCTGGCAAGCGCATATCGCGCATGTTCCACAAGCGATCTTTCTTGCCGACAGCACCATCGAAGAAAACATCGCTTTTGGCCAGCCGAAAGACCAGATCGATCATGAGCGTGTCCGACGAGCTGCTCGCCAAGCGCAGATAGCTGACATCATCGAGACTTGGCCTCGGCAATATCAGACCTTCGTCGGCGAGCGCGGCATTCGATTGTCTGGCGGTCAGCGTCAACGCATCGGAATTGCCCGCGCACTGTATAAACAGGCGGATGTGATTATTTTTGATGAAGCCACCAGCGCACTGGACAACGAAACCGAACAGGCTGTCATGCAGGCCATCGACGTTCTCAGCGAAGACCTTACTATTCTCATCATCGCTCATCGCCTCACCACGCTGAAAAACTGTACGCAGATCGTGGAGCTGGGTGACGGTGGAGTTCGTCGTATTGGCAGCTACCAGGATATCGTGCCCCAAGCGGCGGCGTAAATGACAAAAAATTTGAAGGGAAGTATTAACTATGCTTAACAATTCGTCCATCCTGATCACCGGGGGAACTGGTTCCTTCGGCAATACTTTCGTCCCGATGACGTTGGCTAAATACAATCCGAAACGACTTGTTATTTATTCCCGTGACGAGATGAAGCAGTGGGATATGGCGCAGAAGTTTGCGGGTGACCCGCGGGTGAGTTTCATCATTGGCGATGTGCGTGACAAGGATCGCCTGGCGCGGGCGCTGGACGGGATCGATTATGTGGTTCACGCCGCAGCGACGAAAATTGTACCGACGGCGGAATACAACCCGTTCGAGTGCGTCAAGACAAACATCAACGGTGCGATGAATTTGATTGACGCCTGCATCGATCGAGGCATCAAGCGGGTGGTTGCCTTGTCGACAGACAAGGCCAGCAATCCGATCAATCTGTATGGCGCCACCAAGCTGGCGTCGGACAAGCTGTTCGTGGCGGGCAACGCCTATGCCGGAACCCACGATACCCGTTTTTCAGTCGTTCGCTACGGCAATGTAATGGGCTCGCGGGGGTCGGTCATTCCGTTTTTCATGTCGCTGGCGCACACCGGCGTATTGCCGATTACCGACAGCAGAATGACCCGCTTCATGATCACTTTGGAGCAGGGCGTCGAATTGGTCTGGCACGCCTTTGATGACATGCAGGGCGGCGAGATCTACGTCAAGAAAATCCCGTCGATGACTATTCTCGATATAGCACGGGCTGTAGCGCCAGAGGCGGAGCACAAAATCATCGGCATTCGACCCGGCGAGAAAATTCATGAGCAGATGATCGGCGTCGAAGATGCGCCGAATACCTTTGCGTACACAGATCATTTCAAGATACTTCCGATGATTCATAACTGGTCTTCTGATCCATCGCGCATCAATGACGGGATCAAGGTTGATGAGGGGTTCATGTATTCCTCTGACAATAACGAAGAATGGATGCCGGCCGATACCCTGCGGCAGTGGATCGACGCGCACCGAAACAAGGTTGGAGCGATCTGATCAAGTATGCCAAGTAATATTCTGATTACCGGTGGCTCGGGGCTTCTGGCGCTTAACTGGGCGGCAACAATCCGTGATCACTGCTCTGTTGTGCTCGGACTGCACGAGAGATCGGTGCTGCTGCCCGGTGTCATCGCGCAGAAAATTGACCTTGAGTCCGCCGATGCGATTGAACATACCATTCGGGCGGGCCAGTTTGATTTGGTGGTTCATGCGGCTGGCTTTACCAGCGTCGAGGAGTGCGAGGCCAAGCCCGATCTTGCCCGGCACATCAATGTAACGCTGGCCAATAACGTTGCCAAGGCATGTGCTGACGCGGGCATGCCCTTGGTGCATATTTCAACCGACCATTTGTTTCGCGGAGACGAAGCGCTGGTCGACGAAGGTTTTCCGATTGCACCAAAAAATGTCTATGGAAAGACAAAAGCCGAAGCGGAGCGCCAGGTGCTCGAGACGAATCCACGTGCGCTCGTGATACGAACCAATTTTTATGGCTGGGGTTCGAGCTATCGGCACTCTTTCAGCGATGCAATTCTTGGCGCACTGCGTTCCGGCAAGGAGATAGCACTCTTCAAGGATGTTTTCTACACGCCGGTGCTGATTGAGGTGCTTGCCGAAGCCGTACTTGAACTTGTCGATCGAAAAGCGTCTGGTATTTGCCACGTGGTTGGCGATGAGCGACTTTCAAAGTATGAGTTCGGGCTCAAGATAGCCGAGCGGTTTGGGCTGGAGGCTGCTTTGATCAAGCCGGTTTTGATGGCCAACCAGGCATCGCTGGTCAAGCGTCCCTTCGATATGAGCCTGTCGAACCAGAAAGCCTGCAGCATGCTTGGTAGAGCATTCGGCAGTGTTGATGAGCAAATTGCAAGACTTCGCCAACAAGAACAGAACGGGCTTGCCCAGGAGTTGCACCGCCTATGATTCCCTACGGAAAGCATCACATTGACGAAGAAGATATTCAGGCCGTCGTCGATGTGCTAAGAAGTGGTGTGCTCACACAAGGCCCTGCAGTGGAAGGTTTCGAGCGGGCAATTGCAGAGTACGTTGGGGCTAGATACGCTTTGGCGGTGTCCAGTGGTACTGCCGCATTGCATCTGGCAGCACTGGCCGCCGGGGTTGGCCCGGGCAGGTCGCTGATTACCTCACCAATTACATTTGTGGCCAGTGCGAACGCAGGCCTATACGCTGGCGGTGGGGTTGCTTTTGCTGATATTGATCCACAGACGATCAATATGTCGCCCGATAGCCTCAAAGCTGCGCTTAAAACAACGCCTGACGTTCGTGCGGTCATTCCTGTTCATTTCGCCGGCTTGCCATGTGATATGCCTGCTATACGCTCGGCAGCCGATCAAGCCGGGGCAGTCGTTATTGAGGACGCCGCTCATGCACTCGGCGCGCGATACCCTGATGGTCAACGTGTGGGGTGCTGCGCTTATTCGCTGATGACGATTTTTTCCTTTCATCCGGTAAAGGCGATTGCCGCCGGCGAGGGAGGCATGATCACGACGAATGACGAGCATATCTATCGAAAGCTGCTACGCCTGCGTAGTCATGGAATCAATAAACTGGATGACCCATTCGAAATCACAGAACAAACCGAAACCGATGGGGTTCGTAATCCGTGGTACTACGAAATGCAGGAGCTTGGCTTTCATTACCGCATTACCGATATTCAATGCGCGCTGGCGCTTTCGCAATTGAAGAAGCTTGATGGCTTCATGGCCCGGCGGCGGGTGCTCGTCAAGGCATACGACGAGGCGTTTGCCGACATGGCTCATTGCCGCCCGGCTCAGACTTCGGGACAAGACTGGAGCGGACATCATATTTATCCTCTCCGCATTGATTTTGAGTCTGCGGGTATAAACCGGACTCAATTGATGCAGGAGTTGAAGCTTCGTGGCATCGGAAGCCAGGTTCATTACATTCCCGTCCCGGCTCAGCCCTACTACCGCCGCCTAGGTTTCAGGCCGGAGGATTATCCGGCTGCGCAAAACTATTACAAGGAAGCCTTGACCATTCCTTTGTACTTCGACCTGGCTGAAGAACAGCAAGCACATGTGATTGCGTCCCTAAGGGATTTGCTGTCTTGAAGCTGGCGCTAGGGACGGCACAGTTCGGATTGAGCTATGGCATAGCCAATACCCAGGGGCAGATTTCCCGCGATGAAGCCAGGGCGATCATCGACCTGGCGGCAAGTAAAGGTGTTAAAACACTCGATACTGCAGTCGGGTATGGCGACAGCGAGCTGCGGCTTGGCGAGCTTGACGTCAAGCATTGGCAGGTCGTGTCAAAACTTCCCGCTCTTCCCGACGGATGCAGCGATGTGTCTCAATGGGTGCGGGAAACAGTTGTTCAGAGCCTTAAGCGCCTGAACGTTGATGCGCTATACGGTTTGCTGATGCACCGCCCTCAACAGTTGTTTGAGCGTGAGGGGGCGAATATCCATCGGGCTTTAAGGAAACTCCAGGACGATGGTCTGGTGCGCAAGATCGGCGTGTCGATATACGACCCGTCAGAGCTCGATGCGATCTGTGATCGCTTTCCCATTGATCTGGTTCAGGCCCCCTTCAATGTCCTGGATCACCGATTGATCGAGACGGGATGGCTATCCCGCATGCACGAGCAAGGGATGGAATTGCATGTGCGATCGATTTTTTTGCAGGGCTTGCTTCTCATGGCGCCAGGTAAGCGGCCGCCGAAATTCGATCGCTGGAACAGGCTATGGCGTGATTGGCATCAGTGGTTGGCAGAGGCGAATTTGACACCGTTGGAAGCCTGTCTTGGGCATGCATTGTCGTACCCGGAGATCGGCCGGGTCATCGTTGGCGTGGATAGTCTCAAGCATCTGAAAGAAGTCCTTGCAGTGGAAGGTCCGATCCCCGAACCCCCGAATTCAATCAGGAGTGCCCCGCCAGAACTGCTGAATCCGGCGAATTGGACTGCACTCGTTTAGGTGTATGGGGTCTTCCAGAATGCAAATGGTGTGCTGCACGCAGCCCCGTTGGCTCATTCGATCGTGATAGTTGGGAAAGGAATGCAATGTCGTTACAAATTATTGCTGAAATAGCACAGGGGTTCGAAGGTTGCCCCGATCAGGCGCGCTTGCTGTTGAAGGCGGCCGCTGCAGGCGGTGCCGATGCGGCAAAATATCAACTCGTTTATGCAGATGAGCTGGCGACCCCCGACTACAAATATTACGGACTCTTTCGCTCCCTTGAGATGCCGGACGAAGTATGGCAAGGGCTGGCAACTTATGCCCGTGAGTTGGGAATACAACTGCACCTGGATATCTTCGGTTCGCGCAGCCTTCAGCTGGCCGAGCGAATCGGGGTCGAGGCGATCAAGCTGCACGGCACCGATATTGCGAACATCGGCTTGCTGGACGAAGTGGCGAACAGCTCGATAGGGAAGGTACTTCTCGGCGCGGGTGGCGCCCATGCAAATGAAATCGAGAGGGCAATTGCGATTTTGTCTGGCAAGGAGGTCGTGGTTCTCCTCGGCTTTCAGGGGTATCCCACGCCAAACGAGACGAACCAGATTGCGCGGGTCCGCACCTTGGCCGAGCGATTCAGGCTCCTGCACCCACGGGTACTGATCGGGTTTGCCGATCATGCGCTGCCGACCAGTCCATTGCGGCATGCGCTTGCTGCCGTCGCTTTGGGAAACGGCGCCACGGTTCTTGAGAAGCATTTGACGCTGGGGAAGGTCATGATGCTTGAGGACCATGAATCAGCCCTGAATCCTGATGAATTCCTGGAGTTTGCCGAGGTTATTCGCAATTGTGCGCAGGCCATGGGGGCTGTTGTCGAGGCGGATGATTTTGGCATGAGCGAGGCCGAGGTCGCTTACCGCAAGATGATTCGCCGACACGTGGTGACGAGCCGGGATTTGGCGGCGGGAGCGAAAATAGCCCCGTCCGACCTGGCGCTCAAGCGCACATCGGCTGAACAGGTGATCACCGATATCGGATCGGCCTATCAGAAAACACTCAATCGTGACCTCAAGACAAATGAGCCGCTGCTGCTCACCGACATCGACCAATGAGTTCCAACATGAAAAGACGCCTCGTTGCCGCCATCGCCTGCCGTAATCAAGGGGCACGTCTGTATGGCAAGCCGCTCCAGAATCTCGATGTCGAACATTCGGTGAGGATTCTCGACAACATCATCGACTGTCTTCGGACGCTGCCCTGTATTGATGAAATCGTACTCGGCATTTCCGAGGGCGTTGAAAACGAAGTTTTCAAGCGTGTGGCCGAAGAGAAGGGGCTCCGTTACGTTGTTGGCGATCAGATTGACGTACTGGCGCGCTTGGTTGCCTGTGGCCAGCTGGCCGGGGCAACGGATATTTTCAGAGTGACCAGCGAGTCGCCGTTTTTGTATTTTGAACCTGTCGAGGCCTTGTGGCAGCATCATCAGGAGGCCGGTGCCGATGCCACCTTCATGGATGAGATCATCGACGGCTGTGGATTTGAAATCATCTCTTTAAGCGCGCTGGAGGCTTCCCATGCGCGGGGGGAACAGAAGCATCGCTCCGAACTCTGCACGCTGTATATCAGGGAGCATCCCCAGGATTTCAAAATCAACAAGGCAACGCCACCTGCAGAGCTAATTCGAAAGGATCTTCGGCTGACGGTCGATAACCCTGAGGACCTGGCGGTATGCCGGATTATCTATGGCGTGTTCAAGAATTCAGCGCCACGGCTATCGGTCCCGGAGATCATCAAATTTCTGGATGCCAATCCACGATTGATTGAACTGACTGCTCCCTACGCCGAAGCGGGCTATGCGACGATGTATCGCTGAGTTTTGCGCCAGTTGGGAACGCCTGCAAACGAATTGACGGGAATTAATGATGAGTACAGTTAAGAAAGTAGAGACCTTCGACCGCTCACGGGCGTTTTCTGCACAGATTCAAAATCTGATTCCCGGAGGGGCGCATACCTACTCCAAGGGCGACGACCAGTTCCCGTTCAATGCGCCTGGCGCCATTACACATGGCAAGGGTGCGCATGTCTGGGATCTCGACGGCAACGAATTCATCGACTGCAGCATGGGCTTGACCTCGGTCTGTATCGGTCATGGCTACGAGCCGGTTGCGCAGGCCGTGTGTGAAGCGGCGTTTCAGGGCACCAACTTCCAGCGGCCGGCGGTCATTGAACTGGAAGCCGCAAAACTGTTCCTCGAAACCGTCGAGTCCGGCGACATGGTCAAGTT
>WBZP01003034.1_pt1 | contig 18662 bp, 8 predicted proteins | sample 5204301 | NCBI WGS metagenome assembly WBZP01 (sample SAMN12412401, study PRJNA552823) | activated sludge metagenome | isolation source: activated sludge from nitrification reactor of wastewater treatment plant... | place: USA: Pennsylvania | collected 2017 | reverse complement strand
AAGCGCTGCTGATCGAAAACGAGCGCATCAAGGAGGTCGGCCCGGAGGCGCAGATCTTGGCGCATGCTCCGTCGGGGGCGCAGCTGATCGACCTTGGGGCGTATACGGTGCTGCCGGGCCTGATCGATGCGCATACGCACCTGACCTACCGGGTGGATGTCGCAAGCTTTGCCTGGCTGGGGGTGTCCACTCCGCGTGAGGCGCTGCTGGGGGCACGACATGCGCGGGCGACGCTGCTGGCGGGGTTTACGACCGTGCGCAACCTGGGAGCGCGCGGCTATGCCGACGTGGCGCTGCGTGAAGCGATCCGCGCTGGTGATGTCGTTGGGCCGAGGATGCAGGTGTCGGGGCCGGCGATCGGATCGACCGGCGGGCACATGGACTCGAACCTTTTGCCGTATGCGTTTCGCTACAGCGAAGAGGGCATTGCCGACGGGCGCGAGGGTGTGATTCGCAAGGTCCGCGAGGTCGTCAAGTACGGCGCAGATGTGGTCAAGGTCGCGGTCACAGGTGGGTTCTTGTCGGTCGGCACCAATCCCAACGTCGGCCAATATAGCGACGAGGAGCTGCTCGCCTTGGTGGCCGAGGCGAAGCGGCTGGACCGTCCGGTGGCGGCGCATGCGCACGGGACAGTCGGCATCAAGCAGGCGGTGCGCGCGGGCGTGGACTCGATCGAGCATGGCACCGAGCTGGATGACGAGTGCATTCAGCTGATGAAGTCGCGCGGTACCTATCTCGTTCCGACCGTGTTCCTGTGGTCGCATTTTCCCGAAAACGCGCGCCCGCCCGAGGTTTCACAAGAAACAGCCGAGAAAGCGCGCGAAATGGCTCCGAAGGCCAAGCAAAACCTCTCAAAAGCGCTAAGAGCGGGCGTAAAGATTGCGTTTGGTACCGACTCCTCGGTGTATCCGCACGGCATGAATGGCCGCGAGTTCGGTGCGCTGGTCGAGCTGGGGATGTCACCGCTCGGATCGATTCAAGCCGCAACGCTGCACGCGGCCAAGCTGCTGCGCTGGGCGGATCGGGTCGGGCAGCTCAAGCCGGGCTTTTATGCCGATTTGGTGGCGGTGCCGACCAACCCGCTCGCCAACGTGCGCGTCCTGGAAGACATCCCGTTTGTCATGAAAGGCGGCGAGGTGGTCAAAGACCAGCGGGTGAGCGGTTCCTGTGGACAAGGCGCGACATCGTCCTTCGCAGCGCCACAAGAGGACGGTACGCTGCGCCGGCATGGATATCCTGGTGTTTCTCTGCTTCCTGCTGTCCGGCGGCTCTGGGCTGCTTTTCGAGGTGCTCTGGACGCGGGAGCTGCAGCTCGTGTTCGGCTCGACGACGCTGGCGATGTCGACGGTGCTGTCGGTGTTCATGGGTGGGCTCGCGCTGGGCAGTCTCATCGGCGGCAAGCTTGCTCCCAAGGTTAAGCGGCCGCTGGTCGCCTACGCGCTGGTCGAGGCGGGTGTCGGCCTCTACGCGCTGCTGCTGCCGCTGGTCCTGGCACGCTATCCAGCGCTGAACAGCTTTTTGTGGCGGACCGTCGGTGATCACTTCGTGCTGCTGTCGTTTTTGCGCTTTTTGGCGACCACGCTGGCGCTGATCATCCCGACGACGCTGATGGGCGCGACGCTGCCGCTGCTGTCGCAGTACGTGTCGCAAAAACCCACCGGGCTCGTCGGGACCTCGGTGCGGATTGGGACGCTGTTTGCGATGAACACGACCGGAGCAGTGGTCGGCACGTTCCTGTCGGGCTTCATCTTGCTGCCGCGACTTGGGGTGACGCGGACCAACCTGCTCGGAGCCGGTACCAACCTGACCTTGGCAGCGCTGATCCTCGTCGGTGGGCTGTTGTGGCGACGGCGCCAAAGGGCAGCGGACCTGGCGAGTGAGCCGATCGGCAGCGATAGCGACGGGGACGACAAAAATAACGAGGACGAAGCGCAAGCGGCCTCGGAGCTGCCAAGTCCCCTTCGACTGCGGCGACTGGCGGTGCTGTCGTATGCGATCTCGGGGGCGACGGCGATGATGTACCAAGTGCTGTGGACGCGGGCGCTGGCGATCATCATTGGCTCGTCGGTGTACTCGTTTACGCTGATCCTGCTCGCGTTTCTGATCGGGCTGGCGGCGGGCGCGGCGGTGGTGACGAGGCTGCTGCCCAAGATTGCGCGGCCAGTGCTATGGCTCGGGTCGCTGCACGCGCTGACGCTGCTGGCGGTCGGCTATTCGTATCTGATGTTCGATCGCTTGCCGGGGATCTTTCTGTCGATCCTGCGCTCGGGGCAGCTGGGTGTCGACGAGCTGCTCTCGACTCAGTTTGGGCTGTCGGCGCTGGCGATCTTGCCGGCGACGCTGGCGATGGGCGGAGTGATGCCGCTGACGATGCGCATCTACACCGGGAGCGTCGACGGGGCCGGGCATGATGTCGGGATTGCCTATGCGATGAACACGCTCGGGGCGATCGTCGGTTCGTTTGCGGCTGGGTTTTTGGTGCTGCCGGGGCTGGGCTTGCAGCGCGGGCTGCTTGGTTGTGCCCTGCTGACGGCGGGTGTGGCGGCGCTGCTGCTCTTCTTTGCCGAGTCGCGAGCCAAAGACTCGATCAGCGACGGTGAGCCGCCAGTTCCCGAGCCTCCGACAGCTGAAAATGCACCCAAGCGAGTCGTGCCGATCGTCCTGGCGGGGCTGGTGCTGGTGACGGCGGTGCTGTTTGCCTGGCTGTCGCCGCGCTGGAACCTGACCCACTTTGCGGCGGGGCTGTTTCGTGTCTCGGTGGCGCGGTCGGTGGTGCGGCTCCACAACCGGGTGCTGCCCGACCTGCTCTATTACAAAGATGGCATCGCGACGACGGTGTCGGTCGAGCGCTGGGGCAAGACGATCGCGCTCAAGAACAACGGCAAGGTCGATGCCTCGAACTCCGACGACATGGGCACGCAGATCATGGTCGGGCTGATGCCGCTCTTGTGGCATCCGACGGCGCTCGAAAAGCCGCCTCGGGTCGCGGTGGTCGGCTATGGCTCGGGGGTGACGATTGGCGCGGTGACGCAGTTTCCGATTGCGCATGCCGACGTGATCGAGCTGGAGCCGGCGGTGGTCGAGGCCGGCGATCGCTTTTTTGCCGAGGTCAGCCACCTGCCGAGCAAAGATCCGCGCGTCCGAGTCATCATCGGCGACGGTCGCAACTTCATGACGCAGGCCAGCTCGGTGGACGATCGCTACGACGTGATTGTCAGCGAGCCGTCGAATCCGTGGATTACCGGCGTCTCGAACCTGTTTACGATCGACTACTGGCAGCTTGCCAAAAGCCGCCTGGCCGACGACGGCGTGTTCTGTCAGTGGGCGCAGCTGTACGAGCTGTCGCCGGTGAACATCAAGACCCTGCTGCGCAGCTTTGCGAGCGTGTTTCCCCACACCTACGTGTTCACGTCGGAGTATGGCTCCAGCGACATGATCTTGGTGGCAACCAAGCGACCGCTGCCGCTCGATCTGCAGCGCCTGCGCAAAAACTTTCGGATTCCGGCACTGCGGGCCGAGCTGTCGCGGGCCGGGATCGATCGCGCCGAAGAAGTGCTGGCGGACCTTTTGCTGACTCCCGACGAGCTGTGGGCTTTTACCGTGGGGGGGCAGATCAACACCGACGACAATGCACGGATCGAGTTTGCGGCACCGCGTGATCTGCTCGGCTACATGCGTCACGAGTCGTCGGTGCCGCGTGTCCACAGTGATGACTGGATCTATGGTCGTTTCGAGCGCTACCTCGTCGGTCATGGGCTGCCGTTCGAGGTGCCGCCAGCAGGACAAAGCGGCCAAGTGACTGGCGAGCAGCGGGCTGAGGTCTATGCGAGGATCGGGCGGGCGCTGCTGATGCGGGGCAAGCGCAAGGCGGCGGCGCGGCTGCTGCGGCGCTCGCTGGGGACAGGTGGCGGCCCGGAGGCAGAGGAGCTGGGGCGGCTGCTGGCGATGTTTGGGCCGCAGACGGCCAGTGCGCAGGAGGAGCCGCTGTCTCTCGACTGGGATGGCCAGAGCGAGCACTTTGCCGATGGACTGGGCACACCAACGCTCCCGGTCGGGCTGTCCGCAGCGGAGCAAGCGCAGATCCTGCGGCAGTGGCAAGACGCGGTGCGCAACCTGGCGAAGCGCGAGTACGTGTATGCCCTGCGTGAGCTGCGCGAGTGGCCGATGCGCTGGATCGATCAAATGGGCCCGAGTGTGCGGCTGCTGCTCGGCTACTTGCTCTACAAGGCCGACCTGGCGCCCGAAGCGCTTGATCACCTGGCCGAGCTGTCCGACGACGAAGCCTACCTGCAAAAGCACCCCGGCGCGTTCTATTACCTGTCGCGGACGCAGATGGCGAGCGGCAAGCCTCGGCAAGCGGTGCGCAACATGGAAAGCTACCTGCGCCAAAAAAACGCTATCGCTCCTCGCTTGGGAAGGTAAAATGCCCGCCCCTAAGGCAAGGTGTGTCGGCGCTCATACTGTCCGACCTTTCGTGCAAGGTTCTTTTTGTCGGCTGCGACGGGACCGCGCGAGCTTGCCCACCGACAGGACAGACTTGGTTAGGAGGTTTCTGGGATGCGCAACTACAGCGAAGCAGAGATTCGGGATGTCGTCGTCATTGGGCATGGTGGTTCGGGAAAGACTTCGCTGGGAGAGGCCATCTTGTTCGACGCCAAGCTGGTCACCCGGCTGGGGCGAGTCGATGATGAAACCTCGAACCTGGACTCGGAGCCCGAAGAGAAAAAGCGCCGGGGCACGATCAATCCACACGTCTATGCGGTGGAGTGGCAAAAGGGCAAGCTCAACCTGATCGACACCTCGGGGCAGGGCGACTTCATCGTCGACACGATGGTCGCGATCGGCGCGGCGGACTGTGCGCTGTGTGTCGTCTCAGCGTCGGATGGCGTGCAGGTCTACACCGAGAAGACCTGGGAAGAGGCCGATGGACTGCACATGCCGCGCGTGCTGTTCGTCAACAAGATGGATCGCGAGCGGGCCGACTTCGACGGTGTGCTCGAGCAAGCTCGACGGGTGCTGTCCCCGGCGGCGGTGGCGGTTCAGCTGCCGATTGGCGCCGAGAGCAGCTTCGAGGGCGTGGTCGATTTGATTGGCCAGCAGTCCTACCGCTTTTCGGAAGATGGTCGCGACGTTACGGTCGGCGAGGTGCCGGCTGCGATGGCGGCGGCGGTCAAAGAAGCGCGCGACAAGCTGATCGAGGAAGTCGCCGGCTCGGATGATGAGCTGATGTCGGTGTACTTCGATGCCGGGACGCTCACCGATGAAGAGCTGCAGATCGGGCTACAGCGCGCGGTGGCGGCGGGCAAGCTGTTTCCGGTGTTTTGCGGCTCAGCGGCGCAGAATCGGGGCGTGCAGGCGCTGCTCGATGGCCTGACGGCGCTGTTGCCACCCGCGTCGGCGGGTCGATCGCGTACCGGCACTGGCAAGGCGGGGGCCGAGGTGCGGCGCTCTCCAAAGAGCAGTGAGCCGATGTCGGCCTATGTATTCAAGGTGATTCCATCGGAAGTCGGTAAGCTGGCGCTGGTGCGGATTGTCTCCGGCAAGATCTCCGCCGATGCGCCGATCTGGAACGCAACCCATGAAAAGGGCGAGCGCGTCGGTCAGCTGTACGTGTTTACGCCCGGCAAAAGGACCAGCGTTCCCGAGGCGCATGCCGGTGACATCGTCGGGCTGGCCAAGCTCAAGCAGACCCGCATCGGGGACACGTTCTCGGATGAAAAAGAGCTGGTGAAGTTTGCGCCGCCGGCGATTCCGGCCCCGGTGGTGCGCTACTCGCTGCACATCAAGGGCAAGACCGACGAAGCGAAGCTGGCGCAGAAGCTGCACGACATTCACGAAGAAGATCTGGCGCTGTCGGTTGAGTACGATCCGGCGACCAAAGAGACGCTGATTGGCGGCTGTGGCCCGGTGCACATTGAGGCGACGCTCGACAAGCTGCGCCGCGTCGGAGTGGAAGTGGATCTGGCGCCACCGCGCGTGCCGTACCTGGAGACGATTCGTGGCCGGGCCAAGAACGTCGAAGGCAAGCACAAGAAACAGACCGGCGGCAAAGGTCAGTACGGCGTCTGTTACCTCGATCTAGAGCCGGCGCCGCGTGGCAGTGGCCTACAGTTCGAGGACGCGATCGTCGGTGGCTCGATTCCCCGGCAGTTCATTCCGTCGGTGGAAAAGGGCATCAAAGAGCGCATGGTGCGTGGTGGGCTCGCCGGCTACCCGATCGCCGATGTCAAAGTGCGGCTGTTCGACGGCAAGTATCACGATGTCGATAGTGACTCGCGCAGCTTTGAGATGGCGGGCAGCAAGGGCTTCCTGACCGCGTTCAAGCAGGCGCAGCCGGTGCTGCTCGAGCCGTACATGAAGATCGAGGTCGCCATTCCCGAGGAGTACATGGGCGCGATCATCGGCGATCTCAACAACCGACGGGCGCACATCGGCGGCATGGAAGCCAAGGGCAAGAGCCAGGTCGTGATGGCGCAGATTCCGATGAGTGAGACGCTCGATTACTCGGCGTTTTTGCGCTCAGCGACGGGTGGACGGGGCAGCTTCAGCCTGGCGACCTCGCACTATGCAGAGATGCCGCAGCAGCTGGCCGACAAGGTGATCGCGGCCAAAAAGCACGTCGAAGAGGAAGAAGAGTAGGCGCAGTCGCGGCGGTTTACAGGGCAGTGACGGTGCCGCCGACGATCTTGAACTTGCGGGTGGTGAACTTCATCGCCAGGGCGGCGGTGTCAAGGCCGGTAGAGTCGGTCTTGACCTCGCTCTGGCTGATGAGGTGAAACGTTGCTTGCGCCTCGGCTGGCCCGATCTCGACGATCACGAAGCCGTGCTGGTCGGGGGCGGTGAACTGGATCGCGGGGTTGCTGTCGCGCAGCGTCTGATCGAGGTTGGCGACGACCTTGTTGTAGCCCGGCGTGTCGATGGCAAAGCCAAGTCCGATGGCGGCGGCCTGCACCGACTCTTGAAGCGTGCCCGAGCTGATGGCCGGCGTGGTGAGTGACACGGAGGTGTCACCGCCCAGCTGCGAGACGAAGCCGCCGTGGATGTCGCCGGAGACAAACAGCGTGGCTGGGATGGCGTTTGACTTCAGAAACTCGATGAGCTCGCGGCGCTTGTTGGGGAAGCCGTCCCAGCCGTCGACGCCGTAGAGGAACACGTTCTGGAAGTTGGCGGGGATGCCGGTGGTGCTGGTCAGGTCAAAGATGCCTTCGGTGGGCATGACCGAGCTGCCGAGGACGCGGAAGGTTGCCTTCGACTCGGTGAGGGTCTTTTCGAGCCACTCTTGCTGGGCGATGCCGAAGACATTTTCGCTGTCGTGGTTGCTCGTCTGCCACTTATATAGTGCGTACAGCTCGAACAGCGGCTTGACGACCAGATAGCGCGCGCCCATCGACGAAAACAGCTGCTGCTTGCCCATGTGCGCCCAGGACACACCTCGCTCCATATCGCGGGCTGGCGGAACCAGCAGCGCGGTCTGCATGGTCGCCTTGAGCACCGCGTTGACGTACAGGAGCGCCAGGTTGCCGGTCACCCAGCTGGCTGCTTTCTGCTCGGCGTCGGCCTGTGGCAGACCGGCGGACACACAGCCAGCGACGGCGGCCAGCAGCAGCACCTGCTTTTGCCGGGCATACAGCGGCGCATCAATGTCGATCACCGCAAAGTTGTCGTTCGCGGCAAACGCCGGATAGGCCCCCAGGGACTGCAGCGCCAGCTGATCGAGCGCGAGGCTGCCGGGATAGGCCTCCTCGGGGATCGGGTGATCGGGCCGGAAGCTGCGGTAGTCGGTGAGCACAAGGTGCAGGTGCTTGCCGAAGCGGAAGTCGCGGAACAGGCGCGTCTTGGGATACAGCTCGCTCTCGATCACCTTGAGGCTGCCGGACGGCGACGAGGCGTCATCGATCGGCATGTACTCGAAGAATGCTCGCTCGGCGGCGCGGCGACGAGGCGGGTTTAGCTCTTGGCTCTTGCCGTCGCTGTCGGTGCTGTTCGGGCCGAAGCAGTCGTTGGCGAACTCGTGGTCGTCCCAGATGACGATCATCGGATAGCGCTCGTGGACCTTCTGCAGCACCACGTCGGAGCGATAGCGCTTGTAGAGGTCGCGATACTGTCCGACGGTCGCTGCGGCCAGGCGACTGCCGACGGTGATGGCGCCAGCCGGATCGGCAAAGCGGACGCCACGTGGTCCAGTCGCTGGGGTCGCCGCAACTTTTTCGTACACGTAGTCGCCGAGGCCGAGCACAAAGTCGAGATCCTCGTCGAGCTGGTTGAGCCGCTGCCAGGTGTTGTAGTAGCGACCGTCGAAGTCTTGGCAGGACCAGAACGCAAACTTGACCGGCTTGTCGTCGTCGACGCCAGGGGCTGTGCGGGTTCGGCCCTTCACCGACGAATAGACGTTGTCAGGCCGAACGAGCAGGAAGCGATAGTAGTAGGTGGTGCGCGGCGAAAGACCGATGACCTTGATGCGCAGGGTGTGGTCGCTGTCGGCGCTGACGGTCAGGGTCATGCTGCTGTAGATCACGGCGGCAAAGTCGGCATCGCTGGCGACCTGCAGGCGGACCTGGCAGGGCTCGCCGGGGGCAGCCGGATCGACGACTCGGGTCCATAGCACGATGCTGTCGGGACGGGGATCGCCGGATGCCACCGACTGCGGAAAGTACTGCTTGCCGTCGACAATCTCGAGCGTTCGTTCCGGATCAGAGCAGGCCGGCAGAAGCCAGGCCCCGGCCGTGGTGGCGACCACCGCATGAAGAAAGGATCGACGTGAGGGCTGTTGTGGCTGGGAACCGAGCTTTTGATCAGAAATTGGTTTCATAGATCACTATTTTTACAAAAGAAATCGGTAACACCAGCCCAAACATGAGCCGGTCGCTGCCAGGAAGCCAAAAGCCGTGGTAAGGTCGCCGCCCATGTCAAGCATCAACCGCTCAGAGAGCATTTCCAGACTCGATCAGATCAAGGTTTCCTCGTACTTCGGCTGCGACACGTTCGGCTGGCGCACCATGCAAGAGCGGCTCCCGAAGGAAGTGTTTCGCGCGCTTCGCAAGTGCATCCGCAAAGGCGAGCGCCTGTCTGCCGAGGTCGCTCACGTCGTCGCTCAAGCCATGAAAGACTGGGCGATTGAGCGCGGCGCGACCCACTTTACCCACTGGTTCCAGCCGATGACCGGCGCGACGGCTGAAAAGCACGACGCATTCATCACTTGGGACGATCACGGCGGGCTCATCGAGTCGTTTTCAGGCGCGCAGCTGATCCAGGGCGAGCCGGATGCGTCAAGCTTCCCGTCGGGCGGACTGCGTACCACCTTCGAGGCGCGCGGCTACACGGCCTGGGACCCGGTCAGTCCGGCGTTTCTGATGAATGGTCCGCTCGGCAAGACGCTGTGCATTCCGACGGCGTTTATCGGCTATCACGGCGAAGCGCTGGATCACAAAGTGCCGCTGTTGCGGGCGATGGACTTCGTCGGGCAGCAGGCCAGTCAGACGCTGGCGCTGTTTGGTCATGCTGGGGCGGTGGTGACGGCGCAGTGCGGGGCCGAGCAGGAGTACTTCCTCGTCGACCTGGAGCTGTATAAGGCGCGGCCCGACCTGATGTTCTGCAACCGCACGCTACAAGGGGCGCGGCCACCGAAGGGTCAGGAGCTGGAAGACCACTACTTTGGCGCGATCAAAGAGCGGGTGCTGCGCTTTATGCAGGATCTCGAGCTGGAGCTGTTTCGACTCGGGATTCCCGCCAAGACCCGGCACAACGAGGTCGCGCCCAACCAGTTCGAGCTGGCGCCGATTTACGAGCCGGCCAACGTCGCTGCCGATCACAACCAGCTGCTGATGGAGGTGATGAAAAAGGTCGGCGAGCGGCACGAGCTGGCGGTTCTGCTCGGTGAGAAGCCATTTGCGGGCGTCAACGGCTCGGGCAAGCACGTCAACTTCAGCCTCGGCGCGGACGACGGTCAGAACCTGTTTGATCCCGGTCACTCGCCCGAGGAAAACCTACAGTTTCTGTACTTCCTGTCGTCGGTGCTGCTCGGGGTGTTTCGTCACGGCGCGGTGCTGCGGGCCTCGGTGGCGTCGGCGAGCAACGACCATCGACTGGGCGCCAATGAAGCGCCGCCGGCGATTATGTCGGTGTTCCTCGGTGAGCAGCTCAACCGCATTCTCGATCAGCTAGAGAGTGGCGCGGTGCTGGCCTCGTCGGAGCGGCTGCAGCTCGACCTGGGGATTCCGGCGCTACCGGTGCTGGCCAAGGACTACACCGATCGCAACCGCACCAGTCCGATGGCCTTTACCGGCAACAAGTTCGAGTTTCGTGCCGTCGGTTCGGGCCAGGCGATTGCTGTGCCGCTCAAGGTGATTCAGACCCTCGTCGGCGACTCGCTTGCGTGGATGAACCAGCGGGTGCGCGAGCTGGAAACCAAGCAGGTCGACCGTCGGCAAGCGCTGATGGAGGTCATCCGCGAGGTGGTGACGCTGACGAAGCCGGTCCGCTTCGATGGCAACGGCTACTCGGCGCAGTGGCGTGAGGAGGCAGAGCGTCGTGGCCTGCCGCACGCCAAGAACACCGTCGAGGCACTGGCGGCGTGGGAACAGCCCAAGACGCAGGAGCTGTTTGCCCGAGCCGGCGTGATGTCGACGCTGGAGCAAGAGGCGCGCATCCATGTTCGTCACGAGCAGTACGCCAAGAGCCTGCTCATCGAAGCGCAGGTGCTACGCGAGCTGGCCGAGACGCAGATCCTGCCGGTGCTGCTCGAGGATCTTGGCAACAAGGCCAAGTGTCTGTCGCGGCTTCAGGCGGTGGGGCCGGCGACGCAGATGCCGACGCTGCAAGAGTCGCTGACGACGCTCTCGGGGCAGGTCGATTTGGGGTATGGACGGGTGGCGGCGCTGCGCAGTGCGATCACGCGGGCCGATGCCGTCGAGGACCTACATGGTCGCACCCTCGCTTTTGCCACCGAGGTGCTGCCGGCCTGCCAGGCGCTGCGCGAGGTGCTCGATAGCCTCGAAGATCAGTGCGATGCCCGGCTGTGGCCGCTGCCCAAGTACCGCGAGCTGCTCGCTCCCCTTGGCTAACTTTCAGACGGAGATCTTATGAGCGAAACCGAGCCGCAGCGACCTTCGGTGCCGACGCCTTCGTGGCGACGGGTGCATACCCAGCTTCCTGCCAAAGTGGACGTGGCGATCATCGGCAGTGGACCCGGTGGGCTCGTGGCGGCGGCGCTGCTCGCCCAGGCCGGCAAGCGCGTCATGGTCTTCGAGTCGCACTATGTGGCCGGCGGCTGTGCGACGCAGTTTCGGCGCGGACCCAAGCAGGCGCGCTACCACTTCGATGTCGGGCTGCACTACATCGGCGACTGCGACCGCCAGGGGACGATTCCGCGCATCCTCGATGAGCTGTCGGTGCGGGTTGACTATCAGCCGCTGGATCAAGACGGGTTCGACACGCTGCTGTTTCCGGGGCTGACGTTTCGGATTCCGGCCAGCCTGGAGCTATACAAAAAGCGGCTGCTCGACCTGTTTCCGGCGCAGCGCCAGCCGATTGAGCGCTATGTGAAGCTGCTCGCGGCGGTGATGAAGGCGATGCGGGCGGTGGAGCTTCACGACAAGCCGCCGCTCACCAAGCTGCTGCCGCTGGCACTCGATGGGCTGCGGCTGGCTCCGTATCGGCGGGCGACGGCGACGCAGATGTTCGAGGGCCTCGGGGTCAGCGATCCCAAGCTGCGAGCGGTGCTGCTCGGTCAAAACGGCGACTACGGGCTGCCTCCCAGTCAGGTCAGCGCGCTTCTGCACCTGGGGCTGGCGGCGCACTACTTTCGCGGCGCGTTTTATCCCAAAGGCGGCGGTCAGATCATCGCTGACCGCTTGGCGGCGCGCATCGAGTCGCTCGGTGGCCGCATCTGCCTGCGCCACACCATCGAAAAGATCCTGATCGAAGACGGGCGAGCGGTCGGGGTGCAGATTGCCGCGCGCGACGAAGAGCCGGTCCGCCAGGTGTACGCCGATGTGGTGCTGTCGAATGCCGACTACAAGCGCACGCTGATTGACCTCGTGGGGCCGGAACACCTGCCGAGCGAGTGGCTGACCCGAGCGCGTGAGTCGAAGATGGCGGCGGCGCTTTACATGACCTTCCTGGGCATCAAGGGCGATGTCCGCGACGACGGCATGCGCGCCACCAACTACTGGCAGTACGACGGCTTCGACATCGACGAGATGTACCGCGACGACCCGACGCAGCCGCCCAAGATCGCGGCCTGCTACATCACCAGCGCCAGCTTGAAAGACCCCGAGCACGCGCTCCACCACGCGCCCGCCGGCTGTAGCAACGTCGAGGTGATGACGATTGTGCCCGGCGCCGCGTCCCGCTGGGGCATCCGCGACGACGAGGTCCTGTCCTGGGGCTACCGTCGCAACGAGCGCTATCACCAGATCAAGCAAGCGGTCGAAGACAACCTCGTCGGTCGGCTCGATCGGCTGTTTCCGGGGACGGCGGCGCGCATCTGTTATCGCGAGTCGGCGACACCGCTCAGCCACAGTCGCTTTACCCGGGCGTCGGATGGCTCGGGCTACGGGCTGGCAGCGACGCCGGAGCAGTTTCTTGACAAGCGGCCGGGCTATCGCGGACCCGTCGAGGGGCTGTATCTGTGTGGAGCCTCGACGCGAGCTGGACACGGCGTGGCCGGCGCGATGCTGGGAGGCTTCAAAGCCGCGCAGCGGATCTTGCGACACGGCGGACCGCGCTAAGCCCCGCGCTCATCGCCACAGCTTGTCTTGGGCCGTCGCACCGATCGACACACAGCCGAGCTGCTCGGGCGCAAGTCGCAGCGCCGTCATCAGTACTTCCACATACGCCTCTGCTTCGACCGTCAACGTGCCGTCGCGTCGCGCACGCTGCGGAATCGGTGCCAGCTCGCGGTAGACCGGTCGACACTGCCCGAGCAGCGCGGTCAGTCGTCGCTGACGATCGAGACTCGGCTCGACCACCACCCGAATTTCGGTCAGCAGCCCCGCGTCGTTGCGGACAAAGAACTCCTCCAAGTCGGGCGTACCTGGACCCACAAACTGATACATCTCACACAGGCGCAGCCGACCGAGTCCCGCCAGGCGATCGAGACAAGTCAGCGCCAGCGAGTCGACGCCACCCACGACCGCCAGCGCATACCGAGCCGCCACCGCATCAAACCAGCCGACCCGCATCGGCCCTTGCCACGGATTGGCGACATTGTGCGGCTCATCGAGTCGTGTCGTTAGCACCGGCTCTTCACTGACCAGCGGTCCCGGCCCATGGCGCGTCGCATAGGCTCGCAAGATCCCGACTCGGGTCGCCGCCTTGCCAGCAAGCAGCGTCTGCGCATTGCCAAAGCTGGTTCGACTGGGCGTCACAAACGGAAAGAAGCCATGGACCGCATCGAGTAGCACGCCTTGGGCACCCTCGAAGACGAGCGGCTGCTCTTCATCGGCCAGTGCGGCGGCCAGCTGCGAGCCATCATCGACGGTGATTCCCGACTGCAAGAGCTCGCGGTAGCCCTCGCACAGCTGCCCGATCCAGTCGCGTCGCTGCAGCTCCGCCAAGAGCGCTCTCGGCTCGGCATCGAGGCTTCCGGTCGGCCACTGGTCCAGAAGCTGCTCCGCCTGATCGACCTTGATGAGCTGCACGAAGCGCAAGCGCTGCAACAGGCGCTCTCGGTCGAGCAAGTCTTCCACTCGCAGCGACGGCAAGCTCGGATTCTGACTGTCGAGAAAGGCCTGCCCGACGCCGAGCCCGCAGCTGCCATGTCGATCCGTCCCGCGTGACAGCTCGCGCAGCCGTCCCAGCAGCTTGTGAAACGGCGTCACCACCACACTGCGCACCGAGAGAGTCGTCCGCGAAAGCGGCTCGACCACCCCAAGCCGGGTCAGCTGCCGAGCTTCCCGCAGCAGCGCCAGCGGCTCGACGAGCATAAACGGCGACAGCAGCGTCTTTGTCCCCGGCTGCAGCATCCCCGCGCCGAGCTGCGCAAAGCAGTGACTGCGCCCGTCCGCCAGCACGACATGATGCGCGGCCTGCGGTCCGCCGTTGTAGCGCACCACCCACCCAGGACGAGACTGCCGACGCACCCAGGCATCGACGAAGCTGCCCTTCCCCTCGTCGCCGAGTCCGAGCCCTGCGACGACCACAATCGGCGCCCCCCGCTGCGACACCTGCTAGAACGCCAGGCCCTTCTTTTGCTGCACCAGCTCGCCCTGCGCTTTGAGCAGCAGCTGGTTGGCCTCGTACAGCTCGCGGCTGCGGGTGCGAATCTGCGTCGCCAGTCGCTCGCGCTCACGGGCCTCGTTCTCGAGCATCTTCTTGTACTTGTCCTGCACCAGCGCTTCGTCGGTGACATCCCGCTGAATTTCCAGCGCCCCGACCTGCTTGTTGTTCTCGTCGAGGATCGGGATCGCTGACAGCACATACCGCCGCGTCGGAGCATCGTCAGGCTGGCCGATCGGCTTGCCATCGATCTCGTCGAGCCGCACCTGCCGGCCCTCGCGCCAGCACTGCTGGGCAATGCAGCGCTCTTGGCAGATCGTCAGCCGCATCACCTCGTGACACTTCTTGACTTTCAGCTGCCGCGCCTCGGGCCGAGGGAACAGCGAGAAGAACGCCCGGTTGTAGTCGACGATGTTGCGGTCGTTGTCGCAGATAAACCAGCTGTCGATCACCACGTCCGAGGTGGCCTTAAACTGCTGGATAAACCGCTCCAGAGCTGGGTGCATACGCGCGATCGTAGCGAGGATTGACCGGCGGGGCAAGGGTGCGTAGACTCGGGGTTAATGTCGAGCCAGCGCGGTGTGTCGATTAGCGTAAAGATGATCTCCACCAGCCTGGTGCTGATCATTCTGATTACGGGCCTCCTCGGGACGGCGAGTACTTATTACGGACGGCGCGCTTTCGATGAGGCGGCCCAGAAGCTGTCCGAGGCGTATGACTCGGCACTGGGAGCCCGGGCGCAGACGCTGACAGCGGCGATGTCCGAGAGTGCGCGCGCCGCGCTGATGCAGTCCGACTACAGCAGCCTCAAGACCTTCGTCCCCAAAGCGGCCAAGACCGACCCCGATGTCAAGGCGCTGTACGTGATCAGCGACACCGGCTACGTGGCCGCCCACAGCGACGAGCGCTGGAACGACGCCGAGAAGAAGATCACCGAGGTCGATCCGGTCATGGGCCCGGAGCTGGAAAAGCTGACCAAGCCGCTCGAAAAGACCATCGAGGTCGATGAGGGCGGTCAGAAAGACACCCGGCGGGTGTTCGCTCGTCCGGTCGTGACGGATCAGGGCAAGAAGTTCGGCACCCTGGTGGTCATCTACTCGATGGCGTCGCTGAAGAACCAGCTCCGCTCGATTGAGGAGTACAAGCTGGCGCAGGGGCAGGCGTTCGTGGTGCAGGTCGCAGTCCTGGGGCTGGTGTTCTTGGCGATTGCGGCAGGCATCTCGGTGTTTCAGAGCTTGCGCATCACCCGGCCCATTCAGCAGCTGGCGCAGCGGGCCGACCAGATTGCGCGCGGTGACCTGACCACCCGGGTCGAGATTCAGTCGCCCGACGAGATCGGCATGCTCGCCGAGAACTTCAACTTCATGGCCGATCGGCTGCAGGTTCTCCTCGAAGAGACGGCGGCCAAGGCAGTGCTGGAGAAAGAGCTAGAGCTGGCGCGCACGATTCAAGAGACGCTGGTGCCGTCCTCGGAGCTCATCACGCGCGGGCCGGTCCAGGTGGTCGGCCACTTTCAGCCAGCGACGCAGTGCGGAGGCGACTGGTGGGCGGTCTACGACCTGCCGGGCGACCGCGTGCTGCTCATCATCGGCGATGTCACCGGCCACGGTGTACCGGCGGCCATGATCACCGCAGCGGCCAAGGCGGCGTGCGATGTGGGCCGCGCACTCGAAGGCGAGCGCATCACCTCCTCGCGCATCCTCGAGATCATGAACCACGCCATCTACGAGAGCGCCCGCCGCAAGTTCGTCATGACCTGCTTCGCCTGCGTCATCGACCAAAAGACCAAGGTCATCACCTACGCCAACGCCGGCCACAACTTTCCCTACCTGTACCGGCAGCCGAGCACGCTCAAGGAAGGCGAGTCGGCCTTCACCGTCCTGATGTCGCGTGGCAACCGCCTCGGTGACGTGCCCGAGTCGACCTTTACCGAAAACACCCAGCAGCTCCGCTCGGGCGACAAGATCGTGTTCTTCACCGACGGCCTCATCGAGTGCGAGAGCCCAATGAACGAAGAGTTCGGCGAAAAGCGGCTCCGTCAGGTGATCGGCCAGACCGGCGATCTCGCCCCAACGGCGATGCGCGATGCGCTGATGGCGCAGGCCGCCCAGTTCTACGCCGACAAGCCCCGCAAAGACGACATCACCCTCCTCATCACCCAGATCTCGTAACGCGCAAGCAGCCGGGCCCACAGCGAAGCGACCCCTGGTGTTGCGGCTCTAACAGTCACGGTGGGCGAGGGCAGGCGCAGGCGATCCGGTAACAACCGTATGGAAGCTGGTGGCGGGCGACCCTAAAATCGCACCATGCTACAAGAGCTTTCGCCCGGCAGCGTGGTGTCCGAGCGGTTCCAGATCGAGCGGATGGCGGGCAGCGGGGGCATGGGCGCGGTCTATCGCGCGGTCGATCGGCAGACCCAGCAGCCGGTGGCGGTCAAGGTGCTGTTTGACGGGGCCGACAAGGCGCGCTTTCACCGCGAGGCGCTGCTGCTCGCCGAGCTGTCCCATCCCGGCATCGTCAGCTACGTCGCGCACGGCCACACCGATGGCGGGCACCCGTTCCTGGCCATGCAGTGGCTGCCAGGACACGATCTCGCCGAGCGGCTGCGCCACGGGGGCCTGAACCTCAAAGAGGCATTGCACCTGGCGCGCCGAGTCGCCGAAGCCCTGTCCGTAGCCCACAATCGCGGCGTCGTTCACCGTGACATCAAGCCATCGAATTTGTTTTTGGTGGATGGCGATCCGGGGAAGGTGGTGCTGCTGGACTTTGGGATTGCGCGGCGCGGCTTTGGCGGGCGCTCGGCGGCGATGACGCAGACCGGCACGATCGTGGGCACTCCCGAGTACATGGCGCCCGAGCAAGCGCGGGGGCAGTCGCAGCTGAGTCCGGCTGCGGATGTGTTCTCGCTTGGCTGTGTGCTGCATGAGTGTCTGACGGGCCGGCCGCCGTTTGTCGCCGCCCATGTCGCCGCCGTCCTGGCCAAGATCCTGTTCGAGGAGGCGCCGCCGCTGCGCTCGCTGCGACCGGAGCTGCCGCCCTCGCTGGAGCTGCTGCTGGCCAGCATGCTGCGCAAAGACTCGACCAAGCGGCCTCAGGGGGGTGGCGCGGTGCTGTCCGAGCTGCTCAGCCTGCCCGAGCTGCCGACGCTGCAAGGGCCGGGCTCGGAGCGATCGGTGGTGGCGCCATCGATTCGTCAGAGCGAGCAGCAGCTGGTGAGCGTGCTGCTGGTCAGCGAGGTCACCGAGGTGTCAGCGCTGGCGACGATGGCCCAGGCCGATGATGCGGTTCAAAAGGCGCGGCTCGAGACGCTGCGTACCCACCTTGCGCCGTCGGGGCTGCTGCTGGAGCGACTGGCCGATGGCTCGCTGCTGGGGACGCTGCATCAGCTGGGCTCGGGGGCGGCGACGGACCTGGCGGGACGGGCGGCGCGGGCGGCGCTGCACATTCACGAGCGCTGGGGCGAAGCGGTGGTGGCGATCGCGACCGGCAAGGGCATGCTCGACGGGGATGTGCCGGTGGGCGAAGCGGTTGATCGAGCGGCGCTGCTGCTGCGACAGCGCACGACCGGCGGTGGGCCGCACTCGGTGCTCCTGGATGAGCTGACGGCGGGCCTGCTGGATGCACGCTTCGAGGTGACGCGGCTCTATCACGGGGCGTATGCCCTGCGCGGTGAGCGGCTGACCATTGACGAGTCGCGCAAGCTGCTTGGCAAGCCCACCCCGTGTGTCGGTCGCGAGCAAGAGCTTTTGGCGCTGTCGGCGGTGCTCAGTACCTGCATCGAGGAGTCCACCCCGCGAGTGGCACTGGTGGTGGCGCCTGCTGGGGTGGGCAAGTCGCGGCTGCGGCATGAGTTTGTGCGGCGGACGGCAGCTGGGCCAACGCCGGTCGAGGCCCTGCTCGGTCGTGGCGATGCCATGAACCCGGGGGCGCCGTATGGGCTGTGGGCCTCGGTGCTGCGCGGGCTGTCGGGACGACTTGATGGCAAAAAACCGCAGGAAGCGTGGGCGCATCTTCTGCAGCGCGCGACCGAGTGTGTGGGGGAAGCCGAGGCCCCGCGTGTGGCGGCGTTCTTGGCGGAGCTGGCCGGGCTGAGTCCGTCGGTTGACAAGTATCCGCCGCTGCATGCTGCGCGCTCGGATGGACGGCTGTTTTTCGAGCAAGCGACCCAGGCGGTGACCGACTTTCTGCGCGGAGCTTGTCAGCAGCAGCCGATCTTGCTGGTGCTCGAAGACCTGCAGTGGGGCGATCCTCAGAGCATCGAGCTGACCGAAGCCGCGCTGCGTGCGCTGCCCGAGTCGCCGTTTATGGTGCTGGCGCTGGCACGGCCAGAGTTCGAGAGTCGGCTGCCCAAGCTCGGCAAGGATCGTGGCCTGCAAGAGATTTACCTCGGGGGACTGGGCAAGCGAGCCAGCGAGCGCCTGGTGCAGAGCATCCTGGGGGCCAAG
>WBZP01003032.1_pt1 | contig 18668 bp, 17 predicted proteins | sample 5204301 | NCBI WGS metagenome assembly WBZP01 (sample SAMN12412401, study PRJNA552823) | activated sludge metagenome | isolation source: activated sludge from nitrification reactor of wastewater treatment plant... | place: USA: Pennsylvania | collected 2017 | reverse complement strand
CTGCACTGGAATCCGGACGCCGGTCCGCTGGACCCCGGCGTGCTGGACGGCGTCGACGCCGTCGTCAACCTGTGCGGGGTGAGCATCGGCGGGTCCCGCTGGTCGGGGTCGTTCAAGCAGAGCCTGCGCGACAGCCGCATCGACCCCACCGAGGTGCTCGCCGATGCGGTCGCCCGGGCCGCGGTGCCCACCCTGGTCAACGCCAGCGCGGTCGGATACTACGGCGATACGCGCGGGCGCACGGTCGACGAGACCGCACCGCCCGGTGCCGGATTCCTGGCCCGGTTGTGCGTCGACTGGGAATCGGCCACCGCGGCGGCCCGCAACGCCGGTGCGCGCGTCGTGCTGGCCCGGTCCGGCCTGGTGCTCGCGCCGTCGGGCGGGGTGCTCGGGCCACTACGGCCGTTGTTCGGACTGGGCCTGGGCGCCCGACTGGGCAGCGGCCGGCAGTACATGCCGTGGATCAGCCTGGAGGACGAGGTCCGGGCGCTGATCTTCGCCCTGGGCGACGAATCGCTGTCCGGTCCGGTGAATCTGACCGGACCCGCGCCGGTCACCAACGCCGAATTCACCAGCGCGCTGGGCCGGGCGCTGAACCGGCCCACGCCCATGCTGGTCCCCGGCTTCGCGCTGCGGACGGTGGTCGGCGAGTTCGCCAACGAGGGACTGCTCGCCGGGCAGCGGGCCATCCCCGCGGCACTCGAACATGCCGGATTCACGTTCCACCACAACACAATTGGCGAGGCGTTGCGGTACGCGACGGCACGGTCGTGAACACCGGCATCCGATCCGCCGACGGCCCGATCGATGTGCAGCGGCTCGGACTGATCGACTATCAGGCCGCCTGGGACCGCCAGCGCGCCCTGGCCGACGAGCGACTGGCCGGCGGCCCCGACAGCCTGCTGCTGCTCGAACATCCGCCGGTGTACACCGCCGGGCGGCGCACCGAGGCGCACGAACGACCCTCGGGCGGCATCCCGGTGATCGACACCGACCGGGGCGGCAAGATCACCTGGCACGGTCCCGGGCAGTTGGTCGGCTACCCGATCGTCAAGCTCGCCGAGCCGATGGACGTGGTGAATTTCGTCCGGCGGCTGGAGGAGGCGCTGATCCATGTGTGCGCCGGACTCGGCCTGCGCACCGGCCGGGTCGACGGCCGCTCCGGCGTGTGGCTGCCCGCCGACGGTGCCCGGCCCGAGCGCAAGGTCGCCGCTATCGGCGTCCGGGTGGCCCGCGGGGTCACCCTGCACGGTTTCGCCCTGAACTGCGACTGCGACCTGGCCGCGTTCGGTGGCATCATCCCGTGCGGGATCACCGACGCCGGGGTCACGTCGCTGACGGCGGAACTGGGGCGTGACGTCGGTGTGACCGACGTCATCCAACCGGTCGCGCAGGCCGTCGCCGATGCCCTGGACGGGCGGCTGCCCGTCGGGTCCCATGCCGGGAACATGGCCGCCAAACGCGTAGGATCGCACCCGTGAGCGTCGTTCCCGAGGGCCGGAAACTGTTGCGGCTCGAGGTGCGCAACGCACAGACCCCCATCGAACGCAAGCCGCCGTGGATCAAGACCCGGGCGCGGATGGGCCCGGAGTACACCGAACTCAAGGCGCTGGTCAAACGCGAAGGCCTGCACACCGTTTGCGAAGAGGCCGGCTGCCCCAACATCTACGAATGCTGGGAGGACCGCGAGGCCACCTTCCTCATCGGCGGTGAACAGTGCACGCGCCGTTGCGATTTCTGCCAGATCGACACCGGCAAGCCCGCCGACCTGGACCGCGACGAACCCCGCCGCGTCGCCGAGAGCGTCGCCGCGATGGGCCTGAAGTACGCGACGGTCACCGGCGTCGCACGTGACGACCTGCCCGACGGCGGTGCGTGGTTGTACGCCGAGACGGTGCGCGCGATCAAGGAACTCAATCCCGGCACCGGTGTCGAGTTGCTGATCCCCGACTTCAACGGCAACGCCGATCAACTGCGCGAGGTTTTCGACACCCGCCCGGAAGTGTTGGCGCACAACCTCGAAACGGTGCCCCGGATCTTCAAGCGGATCCGTCCGGCGTTCCGGTACCAGCGCAGCCTCGACGTGTTGACCGCGGCCCGCGAGGACGGGTTGGTGTCCAAGTCGAATCTGATCCTCGGGATGGGCGAGACACCCGACGAGGTCCGGGTGGCGCTGCGGGACCTGCACGACGCGGGCTGCGACATCGTCACCATCACGCAATACCTGCGGCCGTCGGCGCGCCACCATCCCGTGGAGCGCTGGGTGCACCCCGACGAGTTCGCCGAGCATTCCACGTTCGCCGAGGGCCTCGGCTTCGCCGGGGTGCTGGCCGGACCCCTGGTGCGGTCGTCGTACCGGGCCGGTCGGTTGTACGGCCAGGCCGTGCAGGGGCGGATCGCCGTCGAGGGCTGATTCGGCCGCCGTATCCTTGTCGCATGGCCAAACCCCGTAATGCCGCCGAGAACAAGGCTGCGAAGCAAGCCGCGACCGCGGCCCGCAAGGCGGCGTCCAAGCAGCGGCGCAGTCAGCTCTGGCAGGCGTTCCAGATGCAGCGCAAGGAGGACACCCGGCTGCTGCCGTACATGATCGGCGCATTCGTGCTGATCGTGGCGCTCTCGATAGCCGCGGGCATCCTGATCGGCGGTGGCGGCTTCACCACCTACACGTTCATCGTGCTGGGCATCGTCCTGGGCGCGCTGGTGGCGTTCATCATCTTCGGCCGCCGGGCCCAGAAATCGGTCTACACCAAGGCCGAGGGCCAGACCGGCGCCGCGGCCTGGGCGCTGGACAACCTGCGCGGCAAGTGGCGGGTGACCCCGGGCGTCGCCGCGACGGGCCACTTCGACGCCGTGCACCGGGTCATCGGCCGGCCGGGGGTGATCTTCGTCGGCGAGGGCCAGGCCAGCCGCGTGAAACCCCTTCTGGCGCAGGAGAAGAAGCGCACCGCGCGGCTGGTCGGCGATGTCCCCATCTACGACATCGTGATCGGCAACGGCGAAGGCGAAGTGCCACTGGCCAAGTTGGAGCGGCACCTGACCAAGCTGCCCGCCAACATCACCGTCAAGCAGATGGACTCACTCGAGTCCAAGCTGGTGGCGCTGGGCAGCAAGCTCGGCCCGGCCGGCCTGCCCAAGGGCCCGATGCCCACGCAGGCCAAGATGCGCGGCGTGCAGCGCACGGTACGCCGCAAATAACTCTTCTCCCTACATCTGTTCAGTGACCCCTGCGACGAACTGCGAGTAGCCCTCGCAGGGGCTACTGAACAGAGGGAATTTCAGCGCCGGACGACGGCGGTGAACGTCAGCTTGTCCTGCAGCCCCCGGCCGTCGACGTCCATGAACAGCGCCGGGATCACCAACGCCAGCAGCACACCGCGCACTACCGCCCGTCCGAAACCGACGTGCAACCGGCCATCGACCGGCACCACCTGCAGGCCCAGGGCCAGCTGGCCGGGGCTGAACCCGTAGAGCCGCACCGACACCGCGCCGACGACGAACCACACCGCCAGCACCGCGGTCGACAACATGGCCAGCGGGATCCAGCCCAGACTTATCAGCAGGGCCGCGATGCCGTAACTGATCAGCCAGTCCACACACAGGGCGGCCAGCCGCCGGCCCGTGCGGGCCAGCGATCGCGGTCCGACCTGCGGCAGTCCCAGCGCCTGACCCGGGTAGGCGTTGTCGACGGAATCCGCAGGTTCGGGGCCGGAGAGCCAGGAGGAGACGGAGCGGGCCATGCCCCCAGCATAGGGCCGGAGCCAATTGCGTAACGTCTACGCAACATGCGGTTGACTGCCGTGCAACATCGGCTCCATAGCGTCAGCCGCGGGTTTAGAAACGCTGTATACACATGCCCGCAAGAAGGAGCTCATAAGTGGCAGACAAGAACGCGGACGACATCTTCAAGCTGATCAAGGACGAGAACGTCGAATACGTCGACATCCGGTTCTGCGATCTGCCCGGTGTGGTCCAGCACTTTTCCATCCCCGCGTCGGCGTTCGACGAAAGCGTGTTCGAGGACGGCCTGGCGTTCGACGGCTCGTCGGTTCGCGGCTTCCAGTCGATCCACGAATCCGACATGATGCTGCTGCCGGATCCCGAGACCGCCCGCATCGACCCGTTCCGGGCCGCCAAGACGCTGAACCTGATGTTCTTCGTGCACGACCCGTTCACCCGCGAGGCCTACTCCCGCGACCCGCGCAACGTGGCCCGCAAGGCCGAGAACTACCTGACCAGCACCGGCATCGCCGACACCTGCTTCTTCGGGGCCGAGGCCGAGTTCTACATCTTCGACTCGGTGTCCTTCGACTCGAAGATGAACGGCACCTTCTACGAGGTCGACTCCGAGTCGGGCTGGTGGAACACCGGTGAGCCGTTCGAGGCCGACGGCAGCGCCAACCGCGGCTACAAGGTGCGCCCCAAGGGCGGCTACTTCCCCGTCGCGCCCTATGACCACTATGTGGATCTGCGCGACGACATGGCCACCAACCTGCAGAACGCCGGTTTCACCCTGGAGCGCGGCCACCATGAGGTGGGCACCGCCGGTCAGGCCGAGATCAACTACAAGTTCAACACGCTGCTGCACGCGGCCGACGATGTGCTGCTGTTCAAGTACATCATCAAGAACACCGCCTGGGCGGCCGGCAAGACGGTCACCTTCATGCCCAAGCCGCTGTTCGGCGACAACGGTTCGGGTATGCATGCGCATCAGTCGCTGTGGAAGGACGGCAAGCCGCTGTTCCACGACGAGTCGGGCTACGCGGGTCTGTCGGACGTCGCCCGCCACTACATCGGCGGCATCCTGCACCACGCCCCGAGCCTGCTGGCGTTCACCAACCCGACGGTGAACTCCTACAAGCGCCTGGTCCCCGGCTACGAGGCCCCGATCAACCTGGTGTACAGCCAGCGCAACCGGTCGGCCTGCGTGCGCATCCCGATCACCGGCAACAACCCGAAGGCCAAGCGCCTCGAGTTCCGTTGCCCGGACAGCTCGGGCAATCCGTACCTGGCGTTCGCGGCGATGCTGATGGCCGGCATCGACGGCATCAAGAACAAGATCGAGCCGCTCGCTCCGGTCGACAAGGACCTCTACGAGCTGCCGCCGGACGAGGCCGCCAACATCCCCCAGGCGCCCACGTCACTGTCCGCGGTGATCGACAAGCTCGAAGAGGATCACGAATACCTCACCGAGGGTGGCGTTTTCACCGAGGACCTGATCGAGACCTACATCTCCTACAAGCGGGAGAACGAGATCCTGCCCGTGCAGATCCGGCCTCACCCGTACGAGTTCGCGCTGTACTACGACGTGTAGTCCAGCTGGTCCGCAGTAGCTCTCGAGTCCATCCGTTCCGCGATCACACCAGCGATCGCGGAACGGATGGACTCGCTTGCGTCCGGCCACCGTTGGCCGTCGGTGTCGCGAGAACTGCGCCTATGCCAGCCTTTCGGCGAGCGTCGCCCGTCCCGAACCCGAGAGTTCATCGACAACGACACCGCGACCGGCCATCGCCATGAGAAGCGCCTCGCCGGTCCCGACCACCTCTGGCCCGTCATCGCCGTGCTGCCAATCAACGTCGTTGGCTCGCAGTCGAAGTCCCTTGACGCGCTTCCCCGCACCCAATCGCGGGTTCCTCGGCACCAACGGCAGGATGCGTTCGATCCGCTCGATCGGCACCGCGCGTGGGTGACCCAGCGTGCGGCGTATGTCCTGATGGTGGATCGTTCCATCGACCAACGCGATCATGCCTCCGAATCCCGAGGTGAGTCCCTGCGGGTGCAGGTGTCGCTCCAGGAACTGGACGAGTTCTGCTGGCGTGTACGAGGCGAAGTCCTGCACTCCGACCTCGTTGGCGTTCACGACTCGTCCGCGTATGAATCGTTTGATCAGTCCAACGGTTCCCAGTTCCTCATAGCTCACGACATGGGCGACAACGTCTTTGACCGACCAGCCGTCGCACAGGCTGGCGGCCTGCCAGTCGTCGCCGGACAGCGTCCGTAGGTACGCAGCAAGATCAGAGCGTTCCTCGTACGCCAGATCCATCATGGAACGACCAGCACTTGCGCTCACGATGCCGCCTCGGCAACGGCCTCGCTGTAGCGCAGCAAGTACAGCGGCCATCCGGCTCGGCCGTCCACTCCATCGGCCACGGAACGCCAACCCTCACCGTGGCGTTCGAGATGCCGGTGTTCCAACTCGACTCGCGTTCGCGTCTGCGAGACGGCGATGAATCGCACCTCGACCTCGCTCGTCCTGGCGAGGTCGGATTCCAGTTGCCACGTCGGGCCGATGTCCCAGGAGAACACCACGCGGTTCGGTGGCTCGAAGGCAAACACCCGCGCCCACTGGCATCTGCTGCCGTCGGTGCCCACGTCGTAGATGTGCCCGCCCACCCACGGTTCGAAAACGGTCTCGGCGATCGGAACCGCCAGCAGGTTGTGGTCCCTCGGCTTGATGGCGTCGAACCTGTCGACGAACAACGCGAACGCGCGATCTACCGGTGCGTTGACCAGCACGCTCTTGCGGATCGGTTCCACCTCTGTCGCCATCAATCCGCTCCTTACAGGTCGGCGATCTCCGTGAACGCAGCAAGCGCCTTGTCCCAGAACACGTCCAACTCCGCTCGCAACGCCGCGACACCCGAGGGATTCACCTGATAGAGCCGTCGCGTTCCCACCCGCCGGTCGGCCACCAGACCAGCGCACCGCAACACCTTGAGATGCTGCGACACCGCTGGCCTGCTGACCGGTAGTCCGTCCGCGAGTTCGCCGACAGCCCTCGGCCCATCGGCCAGGCGTTTGAATATCGTCCGCCGGGTGCCATCGGCCAGTGCCGCCCACGGATCGTCTATTGCGTAAGTCATTGCTAACCGTAAGTTACTACTTACACATAGGATCGGCAAGGGACAGTTCGACGGCGAATGTCGAATTCGTTTGCCGCCCTGGTTGTCGGCAGTGGCGCCGCTGCGAGCTGCACGCCGCCAACGACACCAACGCCGTGATCCGGGATGTCGCCCGGCTCTCGGCCTATGCGGGCCGGTGTGCGGGCCGGTCGGCTAATGTCGACCGGTCAGCAAATCTTCAACGAGAGGGCAGGAAGCCTCATGCCGCGCTATACGATCGGCGCTCAGCCGACCCAGGACCCATCGGGCAATCCTGGCCCTCCTCAGATGATCGTCATCGAAGCGGACACCTACGTGATCGACAACAACTTCGTGACGTTCCTCAAGGACCGCCGCCCGATCATCAGCGTGCCGTTCCTGAAGATCGGCATCGTCGCCGAACTCGACGCCAACAACCAGACCCCGCTCAAGACCGCGGCCATCACGCAGCAACCGTTCATCTGACCCCACCGTGCGGGTCCTGGTGCAGCGCGTCACCGCGGCCGGCGTCACCGTCGACGACACCGTCGTGGGTTCGATCGAACCGAACGGTCAGGGGCTGGTGGCGCTGGTCGGTGTCACGCACACCGACACCGCGGCGGTCGCCGGCCGGCTGGCCGAGAAGCTCTGGCAACTGAGGATTCTCGACGACGAACGCAGCGCCGCCGACGTGGGCGCCCCGATCCTGGTGGTCAGCCAGTTCACGCTGTACGCCAACACCGTCAAGGGCCGGCGGCCGTCATGGAATGCCGCTGCCCCGCGCGAAGTGGCCGAACCGTTGGTGACTGCGTTCGCCGATGCCCTGCGCGGGCTCGGGGCCGACGTCGCGACGGGGGTGTTCGGCGCCGACATGCAGGTCACCCTGGTCAACGACGGACCGGTCACCGTATTACTCGAACTGTGACCGGTGGTTCACCCGCGCCGTAACCCCGGGGCACTACCGTCCGGGGAATGAGTCAACTCGGTGCTCGTCTCAGCGGCCTGTCGTCCACGGTCCTGAGCCTCTTCCGGATCGTGTTCGGCCTGTCGTTCTTCCTGCACGGCACGTCGAAGCTGTTCGGCTGGCCGATGGGTCCCACCGTTCCCAGCGGATCGCAGTTCTGGTGGGCCGGCATCCTGGAGATCAGCCTCGGCACGTTGATCACCCTCGGACTGTTCACCCGTCCGGCGGCGTTCATCGCGGCCGGACAGATGGCGGTGGCGTTCTTCACCCAGCACTTCCCCAACGGGTTCTGGCCGATCGCGAACCAGGGTGAGCTGGCCGTGTTGTTCTGCTGGGCGTTCTTCCTGCTGGTGTTCACCGGGCCGGGCTGGCTCGCCGTCGACAGCATCCTGGGCCGGCGTGGCCGGAAGACGGTCGAAGCGCCGCCCGTAGAGCGGGTCTGAGCCGACGCGACCGTCGACATCTGGCACGCCAGAAGCCCTTTCGCGTGCCGTTTCCCGACGGCCGCCGAGCGATCAGGCGTCCAGGTGCATGTCGGCCCGGAACCGCTGCATCCCGTCGATCTTCTGGTCCAGGGTGGATTCCGGCCCGGTGTAGAACATCCACGGCATCGTGATGATCCCGGTGATCCCGCCGGCTTCCGCGCGCTGGTAGTGCTCCGGGGTGAACGCATCGACCAGCGGGGTGATGATCTCGAAACCCGCCATGCCCGAACCGTTCTCGGCGCGCAGCTCCCGTAGCTTGTCCACGCGTTCGAGCGCCTTGTCGGTGGTGATGAGGTCGCCGATCCAGCCGTCGTGACGGGCGGCCCGGCGCAGCGCGATATCGGAGAGACCGCCGACATAGATCGGGATGCGCGGCGGTGTCGGCTCCATCTCGAGGCGCGGGACGTCGTAGAACTCGCCGGTGAACTCGGTCCAGCCCGGCGACCAGAGTTCCTTCATCAGTTCCAGCATCTCGTCGGTCCGCTTACCCCGGCGGTCGAACTGCTGACCCAGCAGTTCGAATTCCTCCCGGCACCAGCCCACCCCGATACCCAGTTCGAGCCGGCCCTGCGCCAGAACCGCCGCCGTACCAATGGCTTTGGCCGCCGAAAACGGATCCCGCATGGCCGGTAGATACACCGTCGTGACGAACCGCAGCCGCTGCGTCACCAGCGCGACGGCCCCGATCATGACCCAGGGGTCGGGCCAGTCGGTGAAGGCCTCCCACCGCCGGGCACCGTCCTTGGTGTACGGGTACGGCGTCTGCAGCGTCTCGAGGTTGATCACATGATCGGGAATGCCCATTCCGTCATAGCCGAGTTCGTCTGCGGCCCTGGCAACTTCGACGGCCTCACGGGTATCCAGGAAGGCGGTGCTGACGTAGAACCGCACTAGCGTGCCCACTGCGGCTGGATGAACACGCCCTCGGCCTCCACCGTCGGCCCGTCCCCATCGGCGATGAATCCCTTTGCGTACGTCTTGATCCCGTCCACCCGGTCGACCCACGTCTCACACCGCAGCGAGCCCAGCGGCGTCCCGCGGAGGTACCGGCACGAGATCGTGCCGGTGAAGATCGGTTTGATCCCGCCCAGGCTGGCGACCTCCCCCAGCATGTGATCGAGGATCAGCGCGCTCACCCCGCCGTGCACATGATCGGGTGGGCCCTCGTAGGCGGCGCCGAGGTCGAACTCCGCCCAGCAGCGGTCTTCGTCCTTGTTCACCACCACCGGCGGGGCGAATGCGTTGTGTACGCCGATCACCGGATTGCCCCATGTCATGCTGCGACCGTCGCTGGTGTACCGGATGCCGCGGGGGCCCTCGAGTTGCGTCGCACGCAGATCGGCGGTGGTGCCCTTCACGGCGCGGATGGCTGCGGCGACGGTATCGGCGTCGGCCTGCGTGCGGATGGTGGCGTCCAGCAGATCCCGGACCGCGTCGGCCAGCGGTTCGTACAGGTTGCGCTGGCGGTCGAATTCCTCGGCGTCCATCACCTCGGCGGAGAACTTCATCGACTCTTCATAGCATCGAGGGTTCTACGAAAGTGCGCCGGGGCCGTGAAACCGCGGACGAACACGGACCCTCGCCGGAGGAGTGGAGGGCGGACTAGTCGCCGAACACCTTGCGCACCACAGACTTCGCCCGCCGGGTGACCCGCAGGTAGTTGTCCAGGAACTCACTGCCGTCGTCGTTGGGCCACCCCGCCGCCACGGCGACGGCGTTCAGTTGCCGCCCCGGCCCGGGCAGTTGGTCCACCGGCTTGCCGCGCACCTGCACCAGCGCGTTGCGGGCCCGGGTGGCCAACAGCCAGGCGTCCCGCAGCTGATCCACATCGCCCTCGGCGATCAGCTCCGCCGCGCCGATGGCGTCCAGCGTTTCCAGCGTCGAGGTGTTGTGCAGCGCCGGGATCTTGTCGGCGAACCGCAACTGCAGGAGCTGCACGGTCCACTCGACGTCGGCCAGCCCGCCGCGGCCCAGCTTGGTGTGGGTGTTCGGGTCGGCGCCGCGCGGCAGGCGCTCGGCGTCCACCCGGGCCTTGATCCGCCGGATCTCCTGCACGGTCTCCGCGGAGATGCCACCGGCCGGATACCGGACGGCGTCGATCATCAGCAGGAACCGCTCGCCGAGGTCCGCGTCGCCGGCCACCCAGTGTGCGCGCAGCAGCGCCTGCACCTCCCAGGCCTGTGCCCACTGCTGGTAGTAGGCCTCGTAGGAGGCCAGTGTCCGCACCAGGGGACCGTTGCGGCCTTCGGGCCGCAGGTTGGCGTCGACCTCCAGAGGCGGGTCGACGCTGGGGGTTCCGAGCAGCGCGCGTACCTGTTCGGCCACCGACACCGACCACTTGACCGCGATGGTCTCCTCCGCACCGGCGGCCGGCTCGCAGACGAACATCACGTCGGCGTCGGAGCCGTAGCCGAGCTCGCCGCCGCCGAGACGGCCCATCCCGATCACGGCGATCGACGCCGGCGCCACGCCGTCGTCCGGAAGGTTCTCCCGGATCACCGCCTCGAGCGCGGCCTGCAGCACGGCAACCCAGATGGACGTCAACGCGTTGCAGACGTCCCGGACGTCGAGCATGCCCAGCAGATCGGCCGAGGCGACGCGGGCCAGCTCGCGCCGCCGCAGCGTGCGGGCCGATGCGATCGCTTTCACCGGGTCGGCCTGCCGGCCGGCCGCGGCCACCAGCGCCTTGGCCACACTGTCCGGGTCGGTATCCAGAAGCTTTGGGCCAGTTGGCCCGTCGGCGTAGGCCTGGATGACCTCCGGGGCACGCATCAACAACTCCGGCACATACGCCGAAGTACCCAGGACGTGCATCAGCCGTTTGGCCACCGCGCTCTCGTCGCGCAGGGTGCCCAGGAACCAGCGCTGCTCGGCCATCGCCTCGGACAGCTTGCGGTAGGCCAGCAGACCGCCGTCGGGATCGGGGGTGTCCGAGAGCCAGTCCAGCAGGGTGGGCAGCAGCACGGCCTGCACCCGGCCGCGGCGGCCGCCCTGACTGGTCAGCGCGGCCAGGTGGGTCAGGGCACTGCGCGGCGACTGGTAGCCCAGCGCGGCCAGCTGACGCTCGGCCGCCTCCGGCGACATGTGTTCGCCGAATTCCATTGAGCCACCGAGAGATTCGAGCAACGGCTGATAGAACAGCTTCGCGTGCAGCCGGGACACCCGCAGACTGTGGCGTTTGAGTTCCTCACGCAGGACACCGAGCGCGTCGTGGGTGCCGTCGGGTCGCATGTGCGCCGCCCGGGCCAGCCAGCGCAGCGCCTCGTCGTCCTCGGGCGCGGGCAGCATGTGGGTGCGCTTGAGCCGCTGTAGCTGCAGACGGTGTTCGAGCAGACGCAGGAATTCGTACGACGCACGCATGTTGGCGGCGTCGTCGCGGCCGATGTAGCCGCCGTCGGCCAGGGCGGCCAGCGCATCCAGCGTGGAGCTGACGTGCAGGGCTTCGTCGTTGCGGCCGTGCACCAATTGCAGGAGCTGGACGGCGAATTCGACGTCCCGCAATCCGCCGTAGCCCAGCTTGAGTTCACGGTCGCGGACATCGGCGGGCACGTTCTCGACGACGCGGCGGCGCATCGCCTGGACGTCGACCACGAAGTCCTCGCGTTCGCACGCCGTCCACACCATCGGCATCAGTGCGGCGATGTACTTCTCGCCGAGTTCGGCGTCGCCCGCGGCCGGTCGGGCCTTGAGCTGCGCCTGGAACTCCCACGTCTTGGCCCAGCGCTGGTAGTACGCGATGTGCGAGTCCAGGGTGCGCACCAACTGCCCGCGCTTGCCCTCGGGACGCAGCGCGGCGTCGGTCTCGAAGAAGGTGTCGGATGCGAACCGCATCATCTCGCCGGCCACCCGGGTGATCACCGAGTCCGCATCCTCGCCGACGAAGATGACGTCGACGTCGCTCACGTAATTCAGTTCGCGCGCACCGCATTTGCCCATGGCGATGACGGCCAGCCGGGGCCGGGTCGCGCCGTCCTTGCACACCGTCGCGTAGGCCACCTCGAGCGCGCCGGCCACTGCGGCGTCGGCCAGATCCGACAGGTGCGCACCGATGGTCTCGAAGGGCAACACGCGTTCGTTCTCGACGGTGGGCGCCACATCCACGGCGGCCAGCACCATCAATCGATCGCGGTAGAGCCGCCGCAGCGCGTGCTGCACCTCGGCCGCGGGCGTGGTCGTCGCGCACTCGGTGAACGCCGCCGTCAGCTCCTCCGCGGACGGCAGTTCCGCCTTGCCGTACAGCAGCCGCCACGCCTGCGGGTGGGCGACCAGGTGGTCACCGAGCGCCAGCGACGAACCGAGCAGCGCGAAGATCCGGCCGCGCAACGCTTTATCGGTCTGGAGCAACTCGGCCAGCTCGGGCCAGTCCTTGTCGAGCGCGTCGGCCAGCCGGACCATGGTGCGCAGCGCGGCGTCGGCGTCCGGTGCCCGCGACAGCGACCACAGCAATTCGATGTGCTTGTCGGTGTTCCAGCCCAACTTCGCCAGATCGGCGGCGGCGGTCGGCTCGACCAGACCGAGGCGTCCCACGCTGGGCAGCGTCGGACGCCGCGTGGCGGGTTTGGGCGCTCCGGGTCGGGACACCACAAAACCGTAACGCACCAGCACGGGTGCTCAGGAACTCACGAGCGTCCGCCGTTGTACAGCGGAACCGGCGTGTCACCGGACAAACACGGCCGCTCGCGAGAAGGAAGAGCTACAGGGAGAGGTACTGCTTGAGCTCGTAGGGGGTGACGTTGCTGCGGTAGGTCTCCCATTCCGTGCGCTTGTTGCGCAGGAAGAAGTCGAACACGTGCTCCCCCAACGCTTCGGCGACCAGTTCGGAATTCTCCATGGCCTCCAGCGCGTTGCCGAGCGACCCCGGCAGCTCCCGGTAGCCCATCGCACGCCGTTCCTCCGACGTCAGGGTCCACACGTTGTCCTCGGCCTGCGGCCCGAGCACGTAGCCCTTCTCCACCCCGCGCAGACCGGCGGCCAGCAGCACCGCGAAGGTCAGGTACGGGTTACAGGCCGAGTCGGGGCTGCGCACCTCCACCCGTCGCGAGCTCGACTTGTTGGGGGTGTACATCGGCACCCGCACCAGCGCCGAGCGGTTGGCCGCGCCCCAGGACGCCGCGGTGGGCGCCTCGCCGCCGGCCACCAGACGCTTGTAGGAGTTCACCCACTGATTGGTGACGGCGCTGATCTCGCTGGCGTGCTCGAGGATGCCCGCGATGAACGACTTGCCGACGTCGGACAGTTGCAGCGGATCGTCGGGACTGTGGAACGCGTTGGTCTCACCCTCGAACAGGCTCATGTGGGTGTGCATGGCCGAACCGGGATATTCGGCGAACGGCTTGGGCATGAACGACGCGCGCACGCCCTCGCCGAGGGCGACCTCCTTGACGACGTACCGGAACGTCATGACGTTGTCGGCCATCGACAGGGCGTCGGCGTAGCGCAGGTCGATCTCCTGCTGTCCCGGCGCACCCTCGTGGTGACTGAACTCCACCGAGATGCCCATCTGCTCGAGCGCGTCGATGGCGTGCCGGCGGAAGTTGGGCGCCGAATCGTGCACGGCCTGGTCGAAGTAGCCGCCGTTGTCCGCGGGAACGGGCACGCTGCCGTCGTAGGGCCCCGGTTCGAGCAGGAAGAACTCGATCTCGGGATGCACGTAGCAGGAGAAGCCGAGGTCGCTGGCCTTGGCCAGCTGGCGGCGCAGCACATGCCGGGAGTCGGCCCACGACGGTGAGCCGTCGGGCATCGTGATGTCGCAGAACATGCGCGCCGAGTGGTGCTCACCCGCGCTGGTGGTCCACGGCAGGATCTGGAACGTCGACGGGTCGGGCCGGGCAACGGTGTCGGACTCCGAGACGCGGGCGAATCCCTCGATCGAGGACCCGTCGAATCCGATGCCCTCGGAGAACGCGCCTTCGAGTTCGGCGGGCGCGATCGCGACCGACTTGAGGAATCCGAGCACGTCGGTGAACCACAGCCGAACGAACCGGATATCGCGTTCTTCCAGCGTGCGCAGCACAAATTCCGTCTGGCGATCCATGACCGCGAGCGTATGCAGCGGCTGTTAAATCGGTGTTACGTCCGTGTCGCCAATCTCTTGCCCAACCCGCACAACCGCCGCGGCGGCGGTGTTGGGTTCCACGGGCCTGACGGTGCGCGGCGAGCCACCTGGTGTCCCTGCGACGCCGGAAAAGTCACCTGACTGGCTCCTCGGCGGCGACGACGACGGCGGCTCAGCAGTGCAGGTTGCCCGGCACCACGCCGTCGACGAAGTAACTGACCGTCGCGGTGTCGATGCATTCGATGCCGTTGAACACCGCCGTGTGCTGGGTGCCCTCGTAGGTGATCAGCGGAGCCCCGAGCTGGCGCGCCAGGTCCACACCCGCCTGGTACGGCGTGGCCGGGTCGTGCGTGGTCGATACCACCACCACCTGGCCGGGCGCCGCGGGCGCCGCGGGTGCGGGCGTCGACGTCGCCGGCACCGGCCAGAACGCGCAGATGTCGCGCGGCGCGTACCCGGTGAACGCGCCGTACGACGCGAAGGGCGCGACCTGCCGGGTCCGCTCGTCGGCGGCCACCCACACCGCGGGGTCGGTCGGATACGGCGCGTCGACGCAGCGCACGGCGTTGAACGCGTCCTGCGTGTTGCGGTAGGTGCCGTCGATCGAGCGGTTCTCGTAGACGTCGGCCAGGAGCAGCAGATCGCCCGGGTCGGTCCCGCGCGCCAACCCCAGCAGCCCACTGGTCAGGTACTTCCAGAACGACGGGGTGTACAGCGCGTTGACCGTGCCGGTGATGGCATCGGCGTAGCCCAGCCCGCGCCGGTCCCCGGTCACCGCGGCCGGCCGGGTCACCAGCGGGTCGACCAGGGCCTGGAACCGGGCGACCGACTGCGTGGGGTCCTGGCCCAGCGGGCAGTCCGGCGACAGCGCGCAGTCGGCGGCGTAGTCGTCGAACGCCTGCTGGAAGGCGGCCATCTGCCGGATGCTCTTCTCGATCGGGCCGATGCTCGGGTCGATGGCACCGTCGAGCACCATGGCGCGCACGTGATCGCCGTACCGGTTGACGTAGGACGTGCCGATCTGGGTTCCGTAGGAGAACCCGAGATAGTTGATCTGCTCGTCGCCGAGGACCCGGCGCACCGCGTCCATGTCGTCGGCCGTGGTCGCGGCTCCGACGCCGGACAGGAAGTCCTTGCCCATCCGGTTGACGCACCGATCGGCGAACTGCTGGTACAGCGCCTCGATGTGCGCGACCCCGGCCGGGCTGTAGTCGACCATGGGTTCGGCGCGCCAGGCGTCGAACTCGGCGTCGGTGCGGCAGCGCAGTTCCGGGGTCGAGTGCCCGACGCCGCGGGGGTCGACGCCGACGAGGTCGAAGTGCTCGTTGATCGGACTGCCCTTCAGGGCGGCGCCCATCCCGGCGACGGCGTCGACGGCCGAGCCGCCCGGTCCGCCGGGGTTGACGAACAGCGAACCGATCCGCGCACCTTCGGCCGGGATGCGGATCACCGCGACATCGATGTTGGCCGCCACCGGGACCAGCGCGCAGCGCGCCGCGGGGATGTCGGAGGCATCGCCGAGCATCGCCGTGCAGTTGGACCAATTCACTTGTGGCACAGCGGGTATCGCGCTAGCTGCGGGTGCTCCGAACCAGGTCCCCAAGAGCAGTGCGAGCAGCGCAGAACCCCGGGATCTGACGAACGGCATCACGTCATGCTCGCACAACCAGGTCACAGCCAGATATCGCGAACGCCACGCGTCAACGGCAGACCGTGCCCGGCGCCGGCAGGGTGTTGTCCAACAGGTAGGCCGTCGAGTAGTCGTCGACACACTTGTTGCCCTGGAAGACGACGGTGTGCTGGGTGCCCTCGAAGGTCAGCAGCGCGCCGCCGAGTTGCTTGGCCAGATCGACCCCGGCCTGATACGGGGTGGCCGGGTCGTGGGTGGTGGAGACCACCAGCGGCGGCGGCAGACCGGGCGCCGAGACCTGGTGCGGCTTGCTGGTCGGCGGCACCGGCCACAGCGCGCAGGTCGGGGTGGGCGCATGTCCGGTGAACTCGCCGTAGCTCATGAACGGCGCGGCCTCACGCATCCGGCGGTCCTCGTCGATGATGGTGGCCGGGTCGGTGATGGCCGGCTGGTCGACGCAGTTGACCGCCACCCGGGCGTCCGAGGAGTTGGTGTAATGCCCCTTGGCGTCGCGGCGCATGTACATGTCGGCGAGGACCAACATCGTGTCACCGCGCCCGGTCCGCAACTCGGCGAGGCCGTTCTCCAGGTGGCGCCAGAGGTTGGGCGAGTACAGGGCCATGATGGTGGCGACCACGGCGTCGCTGTAGGACAGTCCGCGCGGATCCTTGGTGCGGGCCGGCTTGTCCACCAACGGTTCGATCAGATTGCGGTACACGTCAACGGCTTTCGACGGATCGGTGCCCAGCGGGCAGTCGAACGACTTCGCGCAGTCGGCGGCGAAGTTGTCGAACGCCTTCTGGAACGCCGCGGCCTGATCGAGGTCCTGCTGCACCGGATCGGCGTTGGGATCGACGGCGCCGTCGAGGATCATCGCGCGCACCTTCGTCGGGAACTGCTCGGCATACTCGGCGCCGATGCGGGTTCCGTACGAGTACCCCAGGTAGGTCAGCTTGTCGTCGCCGAGTCCCGCCCGGATGGCGTCGAGATCCTTGGCGACGTTGACGGTGCCGATGTTCTCCAGGAATCCCTTGCCCATCTTGTCGACGCAGCGCTGGATGAATTCCTTGGTCTGGCCGTCGATGTGGGCCACTCCCTCGGGCGTGTAGGCCACCACGTTGTCGGCCCGCAGCCGATCGTTGTCCTCGTCGGAGTTGCACCACAGCGCCGGAGTGGACAAACCCACGCCGCGCGGGTCGAACCCGACCAGGTCGAAGCGGTCCCGGATGTCGTCGGGCAGCAGCGTGAGCATGCCCACGGCGGCCTCGACCCCCGACTCCCCCGGACCACCCGGGTTGATCACCAACGAGCCGATCTTCTTGCCCTTGGCGGGGAACCGGACCAGGGCCAGGACCGCGACGTCACCGTCGGGATGGGCGTAATCCACCGGCACCGCGATGCGGCCGCACTGGGCAATGCGCTTGACGGCATCGTCCACGTCGGCGTTGAACTTGCACTTGTCCCACTGGACCGGGTCGCCGACGCGCGGACCGGCGAGCACGGCGCGGCCGTCGACCACCCGCGCGCAACCGGCGCTGCCGGCCACCAGCGCGACGACAGCGACCATGGAGGTCAGGAAACGAAGGGAATAACGCCAGCTCATGGCAACACCAGATTCATCGCCACACATAGTGCCATGCACGCCTGCCGCAAACCGGAACCGCCGGTCAACCGAGGTGTCGGGCGGTCCCACTAGCCCTGGGAGGCCGCCAGCAACTCCTTCATCTCGGCGACGAAGGCATCGGCCAGCTGCCACAGATCGGGCATCAGCTCCGGGGTGGAGAGGATGCCGACGTCCAGCTTGCCGCTCAGCGACATCACCGTGATGTTCAGGCCGGAGCCGTGGAAGATCGGGCCCAGCGGATACATGGCCTTGACCTCGGCCCCCAGGAAGTACAGCGGGATCTGCGGTCCGGGCACGTTGGACACCACCAGGTTGTGCACCGGACGGGCCTCGGTCAGCCGGGTGCTGGCGTAGAGCCGCATCGCGACGCCGAACACCGCGGGCGCGGCGAACTGCGACCAGTCCTGCAGCAGCGTGGCCGCGATCGCCGAACTGTGTTCCTTGGCAACCGAACTCGCCTCGGCGATCGAGCGGAGCCGATCCGCTGGGTCTTCGATGTCGGTCTCCAGGCTGGTGAACATCCCGGACACCTTGTTGCGGCCGGGCCGGTCGGATTTTCCGTGGACCGAGACCGGCACCATGGCCACCAGCGAGCTGTCCGGCAACTCCTCGAGCCCGATCAGATAGTGCCGCAGCGCGCCGGCCACCAGCGCCATCACCACGTCGTTGAGCTTGACGCCGAAGTGATTCTTGACGGTCTTGACGTCATCGAGGTCCAGCTGCGCGAAGGCGACGTTGCGGCGGCCGGTGATGGTGGCGTTGAACGGCGTCGGCGGCGCGGTGAACGGGCTGGCCATGGTCTCGCCGGCGACGGCGCGCCGCACCGTGTCGACGACGGTGCTGACCGTGGCCGGCAGCGCCCGGGTGACCAGATTGACCGGACGGGTGGAGAACCGCAGCAGACCTCGCGCGGCGATCTCGAGCTGGCTGGCGTCCCGGGTCCCTTCCACCGGCTCCGGCGCCGGCGCATCGGCCTCGGTGCTGCACAGCTGCGACATCAGGTTGGCGCCGGTGACGCCGTCGACGGCGGCGTGGTGCACCTTGGTCAGTACC
>WBZP01002088.1_pt2 | contig 18679 bp, 14 predicted proteins | sample 5204301 | NCBI WGS metagenome assembly WBZP01 (sample SAMN12412401, study PRJNA552823) | activated sludge metagenome | isolation source: activated sludge from nitrification reactor of wastewater treatment plant... | place: USA: Pennsylvania | collected 2017 | reverse complement strand
TACCTGAAAAATAAATCGGTCTTTTCCAGTTATTTTGAGCTATTATATCCAAAACTACAAGGTCATTTTTAAGAATATCTCTTTTACCAAAATTCCATTCCATGCGGTCTTTAACCAATGATTTGTAGTTTTGAGGTACAAAACTCATTCCTGCAACTTCTTCGGCATTCATATCAAGGTAGAAATTAGGAGAAGGTAAAACATTGATCAAATCGCCTGAACTCACCTGCATTTGTATCGCAGGATCGTTGGATTTTACCAGTTTCAGGAATTCTTTCAAATTAATGCCCGCCTGAATCTGTGGATTTGAGTTTTCAACAAAAGGTATCTGGTCATTTATACCTTTATAATAATTGTCAGTTTCCAAAGAGATTGGCAATGCCTCTGATTCGTAAGTTTTACGCTTCATTTGTTCAATATACCAATCTGTTCCCAACAAACTTAAATTACATACCCTAACGTCGGTTCTAACGCCTTCCACTTCCTGTGCGTACCAAAGAGGGAATGTATCGTTGTCACCACCAGTAAACAGAATTGCATTTTTTTCGCAGCTATTTAGCAAATTTCTTGCAAAATCAACCTGATGATACCTGTCTGACCTATCATGACCTGCCCAGGCTTGTTTAGCCATCAAAACCGGCACAAACAAGGCAATAACAGTGGCAACTCCAGCTTTGGCAACTCCATTTTTGATAAATTTCAAAACATAATCGGCAATGGCCATGACCCCAACACCAATCCAAATTGCAAAGAAATAGAATGAGCCAACATATATGTAGTCACGTTCACGAGGCTCAACAGGAGGCGAATTTAAATAAATTACTAAACCTAATCCTGTGAAGAAAAATAACAGGAACATCACAATGGCATCCTTATCTCTTTTGAAATACATGTATAAAAATCCAAGTATGCCAAGAATCAAAGGAAGGGCATAATAGTTGGTTCTACCTTTATTCTGAGCGTATAATGAAGGTAAATCTTTTTTGTTTTCAAAAATATTTGTTGCTGCCGCATCAGAGATATCTGAGGCACGACCCCAAAAATTCCAAATAAAGTAACGCCAATACATATGACCAAACTGGTGGGTGAACATAAATTCCAGATTCTTGAACAAACTTGGACGCTGCCCTTCAGCTAGATTCAGCTTGCTTCTGTAAAGGCTCATATGATTAGGGTCTTGCGACCAAACTCTCGGCAATAACATCTTCCCATTAGGATCCCAAACGTATTCGGGTGAGTAATCATACGTTTCATATTTATCCTTACCAACTTTATAGTTAGGCTCTCCCCTTTCAATTGCCTGAAGCTGAGCAGTATAAATTGGTCCATACAACAAGGGTCTTGAACCATATTGCTCTCTTTTAAGATAATAGGTGAAGTTTAATACATCACTTGGATTGTTCTCATTGATCGGTGGATTATAATTGGATCTGATTAAAGCTATTGTATAAGTTGAATATCCTATCAAAACAAAAGAGAATGCAAGAAGGATAGTATTAAGCGTTGCTTTCCCATGCTTTTGGCTGTAATAAATTCCATAAGCCAAACCTCCAATCAATAATAAGATGAAGAAAATCATACCCGATGCAAAGGGAAGGCCGAAGGTATTGACGAAGATTTTATCAAATGAAAAGCTTAGTGTTGGAAGACCGGTAATAAGACCTACCATTATTACGGCAAGAATTATCAAACCACCCAAAAAGGCCATAAATGCTCCTTTTAGTTCAATCTTCTTTGTTTTTTTGAAATAATATAAAATGGCCAATGCCGGAAGTGTAACAAGGTTAAGCAAGTGAACACCAATAGACAAACCAACCAGGTACGCCACGAAAATCAACCATTTATTTTGTTTAGCAGGGTCTTCAATCAATTCCCATCTGAAAGCTGCCCAAACTACAATTGCAGTGAAAAATGATGATAATCCGTAAACTTCGGCTTCAACAGCAGAAAACCAAAAAGATTCAGAAAAAGTATAAACCAATGAACCAACAAGTGCCGCCCCTAATACCTTAATTGTATTTTCAGAATCAATAGCATCGGCTGATTGTCCAACTATTTTTCTTCCCAAAAGCGAAATGGTCCAAAACATGAAAAGAATTGTAAATGCACTTGCCAGCACCGATACCATATTAACCATGAAAGCAACTTTGGAGACATCGGCACCTGCAAACAAGGAGGCAATGCGACCCAAAAGAAGGAAAAATGGTGCACCAGCAGGGTGAGGAACCTGCAGTTTATAAGAACAAGCGATAAACTCACCACAGTCCCAAAAACTGGCCGTAGGCTCAACTGTAAGAGTATAAGTAACCAGCGAAATAGCAAAAACAAGCCAGCCACCAATATTGTTTAGATTTTTGAAATTCATAAAATGATTATATTCAGTTTATTAAAATACTATTTAGGAGAATTTTTTGCCAAAAATAAGAATTTAGATTGGAATATCGTTTAGATGATATTTTAAATAAAGTTAAATCTTAAGCTGAGTACCAATATTAATGGTTTTTTCGAGCTTATCAGTGATTAATTTAAAATCTTCAGGCTTATCGACAAAATCCAAATGATTAACGTCAATCTCAATAAATTTGCCGTGATCATATTGATGCTTAAAGTTCTCATATAAATAATTGAGGCTCTTTAAATACTCAGGATCCATATTTTGTTCATAATCACGATTCCTTTTTTTGATCTGACTCAATAATTTAGGAATATCTGCTTTCAAATAAATCATAAGGTCAGGCGGTGAAATTGCTTTCATAATGGTATTGAAAAGCCCACGATAAGTTTGAAAGTCAGTTTCATTCATACTTCCATTGTCATAAAGATTCTGAGCAAAAATATAGGCATCTTCATAAATGGTTCGGTCCTGAATAATAGTTCTTTCATCCTGATTTATGATTTTTAAAACTTGCTCAAAACGGCTATTAAGAAAATACACCTGAAGGTGAAAAGACCATTTTTTCATATCCCCATAAAATGGTGCCAAATATGGATTGCCTTCAACCGCTTCATAAAATACTTCCCAACCATAATGTTTCGCCAGCATTTCGGCTAGTGTGGTTTTACCTGCCCCAATATTTCCTGTGATTGCAATGTGCATTGTTAATGATTCTCTCGATAAAATATTTCGTAAAAATAAGGAATCGCTGAAAATTTTCCGAAGGAAATAAACATTGATTAGTAAATTTGGAGAAATATTCAGAGAAAATAGTAAAAATGAAGAAACCACTTATTTTGGTAACCAACGACGATGGAATCACCTCAAAAGGAATAAAAGTATTGATTGAAGAAATGTCAAAGCTGGGAGAAGTTTTTGTTCTCGCACCCGATAGCCCGAATTCAGGTATGGGGCATGCTATCACGGTTGATACAACTCTTCATATTAAAAAGTCACCGATATTTGGCGAAATTGCCTCATTTGAGTGCTCAGGAACACCTGCTGACTGTGTTAAATTGGCAAAACATGAGTTTTTGAACGGAAGAAAAATAGATTTAGTGGTAAGTGGAATCAACCATGGTTCCAACTCTTCGATTTCTGTCATTTACTCCGGCACTATGTCAGCTGCCATCGAAGGAGCTATTGAAGGGATACCTTCTATAGGGTTTTCATTAGATGATTTTCATTATGATGCTGACTTTGAGCACACAAGGCCTTTTTTAACCAAAATTGCATCCTATGTTCTTAAAAATGGGATGCCCGAAGGCACAGCATTGAACGTAAATATTCCTAAAAAACAGGACGAAGAAATTAAAGGAATCAAATTTTGTCGTCAAACTAATGGCTACTGGCATGAGGAATTTGATGCACGAAAAGATCCGCATGGACGCCCCTATTACTGGATGGGGGGTTATTATGTAAATCGTGAAGCTGAAGCACAGGATAATGATATCTGGGCTCTGGAAAACAATTACGTGAGTATTGTTCCCTGCAAATATGATTTGACAGATTATTTAGCACTGGAAAAAATTTCTGATTGGGATATTTAAATCAGCCCTTTTAAGATTGCTACCTTTAAAATACCGGCCACTGAAAGTGAGTCTGTTATTTGGTTATTCATAACCAGGTCATAAGCCTCTTTTAAGGATATTTTTTTGATTTGTAAGTCTTCGGTTTCTTCGGGCTCAGATTCACCCTGGGTAAGGTTTTCAGCCAAAAATATATACCCAACCTCTCTGCAAACAGAATTGGAAGTATGAATTTTGGCAATCATAGTATATTTTTCTGCCGAAAATCCGGTTTCTTCTTTTAGTTCACGTTTAGCCGCTTCCAGGATGTCTTCACCCATGGGACATCCCCCTTCCGGAATTTCCCATGAATATTCTTCTATCGGAAATCGGAACTGACCTACCAACCAGGTATTAAGATCATCATCGACAGGAATGATTCCAATCGCAATATTTTTAAAATTAACTTGCCCGTAAATTCCGGCACCTCCTGATGGATTTAACACCTCATGATGTTCAATTTCGATCCATGGGTTATCATACACTACTTTTGTAGATAGTTTTTTCCAGGTGTTTTTTTGGCTTTCCATGGCTCAAATTTAAGTCAAAAGCAGTAGTTTCGGAAAATTTTTCTATCCAAATGCTCGAAAGACTTTTTTCGAATAAAAAAAACGCCATCATCATTTCGCTCATAGTGTCTTTTATCGTAATGGCGATGAAGTTTTCGGCCTATTTAATTACAAAATCCAATGCAATATTAACAGATGCTGCTGAATCAATTGTGAATATAGTAGCTGCTGGTTTTGCCTTGTATTCATTATACCTGAGTGAACTTCCAAAAGATGAAAACCACCCATACGGACATGGGAAAGTTGAATTTTTTTCTTCAGGTTTAGAAGGATTTTTGATAATTATGGCCGGGATTTTAACGCTTATTCCGGCGATAGTTTCACTTGGAAAAGGCAATATAGCCATAGATAATTTGAGCTCAGGTCTGGGAATTACCCTTATTGTGATTGTTGTAAATGGAATTGTAGGGTATTTATTGATAAACTATGGAAAAAAACTACACAGCATAGTTTTGGAAGCCGACGGCCATCATCTTCTGGTAGATACAGTTAGTAGTATTGTTTTATTAATTGGTCTTTTTGCGGTCAAACTCACTGGTTATAAAATTATTGACCCAATACTGGCTATCATCATGGCTTTCTATATTATCTACAATGGTATCATGATTTTCAGAAAATCTGTTTCAGGCTTGATGGATGAAACTGATTATGATGTTTTGAAAAAAATAATCGAAATTCTTAAGAAAAACCGAAAAGATGAATGGATTGATATTCACAATTTTAGGGTTAAAAAATATGGAGCCGATCTACATATTGACTGTCATTTGACACTTCCATACTATTTATCACTGCAAGATGCCCATGAGGAAGTGAGCGGTTTAGAGAAAATTCTGAGAAAAAATACCGTAAATGATGTCGAACTCTTCATACATTCTGACCCTTGCCTGCCTGATTGCTGTCATTATTGCAGGGTGAAAAATTGCGATAAAAGAACTCAAAACTTTGAAAAAGAAGTGCTTTGGACCGCCGAAACATTGATTAGCAACCAAAAGCACTTCAATTATTAATATCAAAGGGGCTTTTTAAGGGTATTGCCCGAAATAGCAACTACTTCTTCTCCTTTAACATTCAATAAGATATCCGGACCATTAAGATTTACAATTTCGATTTCAGATTGGCTAATTACGATTTCGAGTAAATTTTTCTGAATTCCCACTCTAAATGAGAGACCTTCCCATTGTTGCGGTAACTTAGGATCAAGGAAAATTTCCCCATTTTTTACTCTCATACCACCAAAACCTTTGACTACTGACATCCAGGTGCCGGCCATTGAAGTGATATGAAGGCCGTCTTCTGTATCATTATTATAATCGTCAATGTCTAACCTTGAAGTACGAAGGTACATTTCATTGGCTTTGTCCATTTTGTCAAGTTTTGTGGCCAAAATGGTATGTACACAAGGTGAAAGGGATGATTCATGCACTGTCATTGGCTCATAAAAGTCAAAATTCCGACGGTGCGTATCCAGGTCAAAATCGTCTTCAAAGAAATACAAACCTTGCAAAACATCGGCTTGCTTGATGAAACAAGACCTCAAAATACGGTCCCATGACCATTTTTGATTAATGGGGCGATGTTCGGCAATCTGGTCTACAGTTAATAATTCCTTGTCCAAAAATCCATCCTGCTGTAAATAAACTGCCTTAGATTCATCATACGGGAAATGCATATTCTCGATTATATGCGACCACCTGGAAGTTTCAGATTCTTGGGCAAAAGATATTTTATTTACAATCTTTTCAAAGTCAGCAACCTCTGCTTTTACTTTTTGCAAAGATTCCAAAGTGTATTTCAATGTCCAAACCGCCAGATAGTTGGTGTACCAGTTGTTGTTTACGTTGTTTTCATATTCATTGGGTCCTGTAACTCCCAACATTACGTACTTTTTGAGGTTTTCTGACCAGGTAATGCGTTGTGACCAAAATCTCGAAATGCCGATTAGTACTTCCAGTCCATATTCATTCAGGTATTTTTCATCCCCTGTATAATTAATGTAGTCAAAAATGGCATAGGCTATGGCTCCGTTTCTATGGATTTCCTCGAAAGTAATTTCCCATTCATTATGGCACTCTTCCCCATTCATGGTTACCATCGGATACAGAGCCGCTCCATCTTTGAAACCCAGCTTTTGGGCATTCTCAATGGCTTTTTGTAAATGATTGTACCTGTAAACCAAAAGATTACGTGCAACTGACGAATCAGCAGCAGAAAGATAAAATGGAATACAATAAGCCTCGGTATCCCAGTAAGTCACCCCGCCATATTTTTCTCCGGTAAATCCTTTCGGACCAATGTTTAATCTGGCATCTTGCCCGGTATAGGTTTGTTGCAAATGAAAAATATTAAAACGAATACCTTGCTGAGCTGAAACATCACCTTTAATAATGATATCATTGCGGCTCCACTTTTCTTCCCATGATGCAACATGTGCAGCCAATAAGTCTTCGTATCCTATTTTCGTGATTTTTTCAAGATAAGCTTTTGAATTAAGAGTAAGTTTCTCAACGGGGTGGTTTTCAGAGGAAAGATTAACAGCGTACTTATAAACAGTCAAGGTCTCACCTTCAGTAACCGAAATTTTCGTCTCACAGGCTACATATTTTTCAAGCTTTATAGGTAAAGAACTAAAAGACAAGTCTTTATCATTTTTAGAGACTGTAAATTTCATCCCTGTACACACCTGAAACTGAGGCACACTTGCCCAGGGTGATTTTTTGGTTTGAAGTGTCAAATTAGCCTCAGCGAAAAGTGTCTCCTTGTCGATTTCCTCCCAGAACTTCTCTCCATGGTTGGAATCACGATTGGAAATATCACCGTCAATAAACGGTTTGAAGGTAATTTCTCCTGAAAAATTCAAAGGCGTAACCTGATATTTGATCACTCCGGCCTCATCGTGAGCCATCGAACAGAATCTCGAAGATTGAATTCTAAGGCGTTTGCCATCTTCTATTTCAATAGTGGTGTCCCGGTTTAGAACTCCGGTTTTCATGTCCAATTCCCGATAAAAATGCTCTATCTTCGATTTTGCAAGGTCAACAATAACATCCCCAATTTTTACTTCGATACCCACCCAGTTGGCCGCATTGATAACTTTTGCGAAATAATCAGGATACCCGTTTTTCCACCAGCCAACCCGTGTTTTGTCAGGAAACCATACTCCCGCAACATAATTTCCCTGTAAAGAATGACCTGAAAATGTCTCTTCAAAATTTCCCCTCTGCCCCATTCTACCGTTTCCGAGACTCATGAGACTTTCAGTTACTTCATTGTATTCAGCATGAAATCCTTCCTCGATAATCTTCCATTCATCATGCCTGATATAGTTTTTCATTGGAATAATATTTATATAAATGAATTTACAAATTTAAAAATTCGGACACGGAATGTCCTTCAAAACTGTTCATGACAATGTCCGCATTAAATAAAACTTTAGAACTTCCAATTCCAACAGCTTTCATATTGGCGGCTTTGGCTGCTTCAACGCCTGCGAAGGCATCTTCAAAAACAATGCAACTTTCGTTCTCAAAACCTAAAGATTGAGCTCCTTTTACGAAAACTTCAGGATCAGGTTTACTTCTTGAAACTTGATTTCCATCGATAATCGCATCAAAAAATGGCTTTACTCCGATTTTTTCCAGAATAAGATTTGAATTTTTTGAAGCCGATCCCAGGGCGATTTTTACCCCCATCGCTCTGGCTTCTGCTAGAAAGCTTGAAACGCCCGGTAAGATATTTGCCGGAGTCATGGTATTGACCAGTTCAAGGTAGTCTGCATTTTTTCTGGCGGCTAATTCTAGTTTCTGTTCTTCTGAAATCTCCAGATTCCCATGTTTTAATATAGCGTTTAGGGAATCCATCCGGCTGATTCCTTTCAAAGTTTCATTGAATTCCTCATCAATATCAAACCCAAGTCCATTTGCCATTTTTTTCCAGGCCTGGTAATGGAAAATGGCAGTATCCACTATCACTCCATCCAGATCAAATAGGAATGCTTTTATTTTCATTTTTATTTGGTAAATGTTTTTAATATTTTATTAAATTGATCATCCCGAAGTTTTATAATTTGCTTATTACACTTCGACAAGCTCAGTGTGACATCTACTTCAACTCTAAAACCAACACCTGTTTTGGGCCGATTTCAATTTTAGAAATATCATTATATTCTCTTCCTGAAATAATGTCATTTCCTGCTTTTTGGTTTTTGATTACTTCCGCAAAACGGTCTGTTTCTATGGTTTTCTTTTCATTTGAGGTGTTTGAAATAACCATTAAAACCTGTTTTTCAGTATGTCTGAAATAAACAAAAACTCCATCTCTTGGCACAAACTGCGTATATTGTCCTTTGGCAATAGCCTCAGAGTTTTTACGATAGTTGGCCAATTTTTTCACAAAGTCAAATGCCTGATTTTCTGCGGCAGTCCTGTCCTTTGCCTCAAATTTATTCAAAGAATCTGCTTTCCACCCACCGGGGAAGTCACGTCTTACCTCTGCATCCGAAGGATTCTTGAAATTTTTCATTAAAATCTCAGTTCCGTAATAAAACTGAGGTATTCCTCTGAGAGTCAATAGCCAGGTAACACCCATTTTATACTTATCAAAGTCTTCTCCGATGACTGAAAAGAATCGGTGATGGTCATGATTTTCAAGAAATAATACATTTTTTTCAGGTTTTTGATAAACTAAATCCTGAGCCAGCACGGAATACAACCTACTTACGCCTTCATTCCATCCAAAATCATGATTCAGAGCTTCGAAAATCGCTTCTTCCACTACAAAGTCCAGAGTTCCCGGCAGATTAGACTTCATCGGAACTACCAGATTGTTTTTTGTATAATATGCCTGAGCAATAGGGTTATTTACAGCCGATTCACCAAAAATATGCATTTCAGGATATTCGTCATTAAGTGCTTTATTGCATTTATTCATAAAATCCTGATCATTGTACATGTAAGTATCGATTCGCCAACCGTCGATTCCGAAATATTCAACGATCCAAAGGGCATGTTGAATCAGGAAATTTGAAACGAAAGAATTTTTCTGATTTAAATCCGGCAAAAATGAAGTAAACCAGCCATTCAACATCTCTTTTTTATCGATTTCGGCTGCATGTACATCGTAGGTAGGCTGGTCTTTGTAAGTAGTATTGGTGTATTTATCCCATTGATTGAGCCAGTCTTTCATAGGAAGATCTTTCAATATCCAATGATTGATACCCACATGATTATAAACTGCATCGTGTACTATTTTCAATCCTTTTTTATGGGCTTCATTGACTAACGTTTTGTAGGCCTCATTTCCTCCCAATCTTTTATCAATATTATAATGGTCGGTAAATCCATAACCATGGTAGGCACTTCTCATAGCACCACCTTCATCAGTCAAAAATTGATTGTTTTCTATCACTGGAGTCATCCAAATCGCCGTGACACCCAGTTCTTTCAGGTAATCCAAATGACCGGTAACACCTTGAAGATCACCTCCATGTCGATAAAACGGATTTTTACGATCATGATTAGGGTCGGCCATGTCTGAAAATTTATCGTTGGATTCGTCAGCATTTGAAAACCTGTCGGGCATCAAAAGATAGATAAAGTCGTTTTGAGCCAAAGGTTGAGGTTTGGCTGTTCGATTGAAAAGTGAATAACTGATTTCGGTTTTTCCAAACATAAATTTCAGGTTTCCGGCCTTTGTAGTTTTGGCAATTTCCAAATCCACAAATAAGTAGTTTGGATTCTCAACTTTGTTAACCTTCTTAAGTTTTACGCCCGGATATGGCTTTAAACTCACAACTGATTTTGAGATATCTTTTCCGTAAAAAAGAATTTGAAGATTAGGATTTTTCATCCCTACATACCAATTGGTAGGGTTAATCTTTTCCACTTTAAAATTTTGGGAAAACCCTAAAAACGGGCATGCAAATAGAAGAATAGCGGGAATAATCCCGGCAAGTTTTCTTTTTATCATTTTTTGTTAAAGTATTTTTTACAAAATAAAGCATTTAGAGTTTTTTTTCATAGAAAAAACATTTTTACCTTTGAACAGAATACTTTACACCTTATGAAATTTAAAATAACTACGTTTCTTTTTATTACCCTTATTATGAACTTGGCAGTGGCACAGAGGCAGGACAAAATTGTTGTTTATCAGATTTTTACACGATTATTTGCAAATCAAAACGTATCCAATCATTTCAATGGTACCCTTCAGCTAAACGGTACGACCAAATTTTCTGATATTAACCAAAATGCCCTGAAGTCTTTAAAAGAGCTAGGAGCCAGCCACATTTGGTACACAGGTGTGATTGAACACGCCACCATGACCGATTTTAGTGAATTTGGAATTAAAGCCGATCACCCTCAAGTAGTAAAGGGTATAGCAGGCTCGCCATATGCCATCAAAGATTATTATGATGTAAATCCCTATCTGGCCAATAATGTCAAAGACAGGATGAAAGAGTTTGAGGCTCTGATAAAAAGGACACATGATCTTGACCTGAAAGTTTTAGTTGATTTTGTGCCAAATCATGTGGCCAGGCAGTATAAGTCAGATGTAAAACCAAAAGGAATCAAAGATTTTGGCGAAAATGATGAAAAAACAGGCGGCTTTTCAAATCAAAATAATTTTTATTACCTGAAAGATGCCCTACAGCTGCCCTCAGACATAAAACCACCTGTTTCGTTTTCTGAAAACTACACCGAAAACCCTGCCAAAGCCACCGGAAATGATGTTTTCTCAGCTCAACCCAATATCAATGATTGGTTTGAAACCATAAAACTCAATTATGGCGTTGATTATCTCAATAATCGAAACCGTCATTTTGATCCTATTCCCGATACCTGGAATAAAATGTATGAAATTCTGGAATATTGGAGTCAAAAAGGCGTGGATGGTTTCAGATGTGATATGGCCGAGATGGTTCCTGTTGAATTTTGGGGCTGGGTCATTCCAAAAATAAAAGCCAAATACCCGAATACGATTTTTATCGCTGAAATTTATAATCCCGGTGAATATGCCAATTATATTTTTAACGGAAAATTTGACTATTTGTATGATAAGGTAGGTTTGTATGATGCTTTGAGAAGGCTGATTGAAGGTCATGGAAATGCGATGGACATCACGAATGTTTGGCAAAAAGAGTCAGGTGACTTTGCCAATCATATGTTAAGATTTCTTGAAAATCATGATGAGCAGCGGATTGCTTCCGACTTTTTTGGAAAAAAACCGGAGTCAGCCTTTGCCGCCTGGATGCTCTCTGCTACACTACATACCGGCCCGGTGATGGTTTATTTTGGTCAGGAATTAGGGGTAAAACCCGACAAAGCCGAAGGTTTCCAGGGAAATGACGGCCGCACCACTATTTTTGATTTCTGGGGACTGCCTGAACTTCAGGATTGGATCGCCAAAGGAAAATTTGACAGCAAAAAAATTAAACCTAATCAAAAAGCTATACGTGATTTTTATAAAAATTCATTGCATTTTGCGGTCAAAAATGAGGCAATTTCAAAAGGACAATTCCATGATTTACAATATCTTAATGCCTGGGGCAAATCTGAGGGTTATAGTCAGGATAAACTGTACTCTTATTTGAGATTTACGGATGGGCAAATGTTACTTTTTGTCTATAATTTTGATTTAAATAATACAATAAATACAGAAGTAAAGCTTCCAAAAGATCTGATTACAGATCGTTTCAAAGGTAAAAAATCAATAAAAGCCACGCAAAAATTCAATGGAAATGAGAAATTGAATATTAGTGTTGAATCATCTGAATTAAATGTTTCAATAGCACCGAATTCATTTAAAATATTTGAACTTAAATAATACTTTAACCTTAAATACAATGGCATCAGGAGGACAAATTAATGCTTCAGGAAAAAATAACAAACCGGCTCTTTCGGGAGCGGCTATATGGAATATGAGTCTTGGATTCCTCGGAATCCAGATGGGTTTTGCATTACAAAATGGTAATGCCAGCCGAATTTTAATGAATTTCGGGGCCGATGTGCACGAGCTATCCTGGTTTTGGATCGTGGCACCACTAACAGGGATGATTGTACAGCCCATCATCGGGAAATGGAGCGATGGCACCTGGACCAAACTTGGCAGAAGACGCCCATTCTTTCTGGTTGGGGCGGTTTTGGCAGCTATTGGCTTATTTATGATGCCCAATGCAGGAAGTTTTACGAAATACTTGCCCGCATTGTGGTTTGGAGCTGGTTTTTTGATGATTATGGATGCATCATTCAACGTGGCCATGGAGCCTTTCAGAGCTTTGGTGGCGGATAAATTAAATTCTGAGCAAAGAACCAGAGGATATTCAATTCAAACGGTTTTGATTGGAGTTGGTGCTGTGGTGGGCTCCTGGCTTCCTTATGCACTGACCAACTGGTTTGGAATGAATCAGGAAACCGCTGCAGGACAAGTGCCTCAAAACGTAATCTGGTCGTTTATTATCGGTGGGGTGATATTATTGGGAAGTATCATCTGGACTATCACTTCTACCTCGGAGTATTCACCCGAAGAATTAAAAGCTTTCGGAGATGAACATGAAACCGAGGCTCCGAAATCTAATATTTTAGCAGATATTATCGCCATGCCTAAAACAATGAAACAATTGGGTTTGGTACAGTTTTTCTCGTGGTTTGGCTTATTTAGCATGTGGGTTTACACCACTTCAGCAGTTGCACAGCATATTTACGGACTTCCAACCGACGACCATTCCTCGGTGATGTTTAACAAAGCCGGTGACTGGGTGGGAATTATTTTCGGAGTTTATAATGGCGTTTCTGCCATTTATGCCTTCATTTTGCCAAAACTCGCTGCGAAAATTGGCCGTAAAAAAACACATGCATTTTCATTGGTTTGTGGAGCTATTGGATTGATTTCCATATATTTTGCCCCAAATCCTGAATTTCTTATAGTGTCAATGGTAGGTGTGGGTATGGCCTGGGGGAGTATTCTGGCAATGCCTTATGCCATTTTGGGAGGTGCCCTACCGGTACAAAAAATCGGGGTTTACATGGGTATTTTTAATCTTTTCATTACCATTCCTCAAATCCTGAATGCATTGGTAGGAGGACTATTCGTAAAATACCTGTTCAATGACCATGCTATTTTTTCCTTGATTTTCGGTGGTATTTGTTTCTTATTAGCTGCGGTGAGTGTCAATTTTGTAGAAGATAAAGACGAATTAAAATAATAATAAAGTCCTTAAAACACCTTCAGTTTTCGGAATTGAAGGTGTTTTTGTTTTTTTCGAGCTCAATTATTCTTTTCATCAATAACTCCCTCTCGTTTTCTGAAGCTTCAAAAAGTCTTTTATAATTGTACAATTGCTCTTTAAGGTGTTCAATTTCATCATTTTTTGTGGGAAAATCATTCCCAAACCAAAACTGCTTGAAAGCATTTAAATCTAGTAGCATTATTTTGTAAATATTTTTTTATTGAATTCAATTATCGTTTTGGCAGCTGCTATGACTTCCTGATTATGAAGTGTTTGATAGATTAGCGTTTTCCTTACGGTGTCATAACTTTTGCCGCTCATTATTTTTATTTTCATCAAATCTCCTCTCGTGAATTTTTCCTCAAATCTTAAGTTTCTTTTTGTGGAAGTATTGTACTTTTGTTTCATTGTAGTAGTAAGTAGTTAATATTTGATAAATATATAGACTTTTTTCTACAAAAGTAATACTTTGTAGATTTTTTTCATTATTTTTATGCTTGAAAGATTAAAAGAATTCATAGTTTATAAAAATTTTAGCATAAGGAAGTTTGAAACTTTTCTTGAAATAGGCAATGGAACCATTTCCCGTGCCATCAAACACAATAAAGAAATAGGTAGTGATAAAATAGCCAAAATCTGTGAACTATTCCCCGAGCTTAACCCGATTTGGCTCATCACAGGTCGTGGTCAAATGCTAAATACTTCAGAAACGAATATTTTGAATGAACCTGAAGAAGTATATGGATTGGACAAAAACGTAGAACAACTTTTGGAAATCATTGAGCTACAAAAATTTAAGATCAGAAAACTGGAGGAAGAGTTGAAAAAGAAATAAACGTTTTTCAATTCATTAAGTGGACCAAAAACCAGTTCAATTAGCAAAATCTGATATAAAATCGCTATTTTTGCGGAAATTTTTAGATAATACGCAAGAATGGCAGAGTACAGACACCGGGAAATAGAAAAAAAATGGCAGCAATATTGGGAAGAAAATCAAACCAATAAAGTTGAAATCGACACCACAAAACCTAAATGTTATGTGTTAGACATGTTTCCTTACCCATCGGGTGCAGGATTACACGTCGGTCACCCACTCGGCTACATCGCTTCTGACATTTATTCCAGATACAAAAAACTAAAGGGCTTCAATGTGTTGCATCCAATGGGATTCGACTCGTTTGGTTTGCCTGCTGAGCAATACGCCATACAGACCGGGCAACATCCGGCCATTACGACCGAAAAGAACATTGAGACCTATATCAAACAGCTCAAAAACATTGGATTTTGCTATGACTGGTCACGGGAATTAAGAACTTCGGATCCCTCCTACTACAAATGGACCCAGTGGATTTTCATGGAGCTTTTCAATGCCTGGTATAATAAAGAAACCGACAAAGCTGAGAAAATAGAGACGCTTTATGAGTTATTCTCAAAAGGGGGCTCAAAAGCCGCCAAAGCTGCCTGCGAGGAAGATTTACCAATATTTAGTGCTGAAGAATGGAATAGCTGGTCTGCCGAAAAACAATATGAAGTTTCCTTAGATTATCGTCTGACCTATCTCGCTGAATCTGTGGTGAATTTCTGCCCCGAGTTGGGTATGGTTTTATCGAACGACGAGGTGAAAGACGGCGTTTCGGAGCGTGGGGGATATCCTGTGATTCAGAAAAAAATGAGTCAGTGGATGATGCGTATCACCGCCTATGCCGACAGATTGATCAACGGACTCGACACCATCGATTGGTCAGAATCATTGAAAGACCAGCAACGCAATTGGATTGGCCGGTCAAATGGTGCTTCTGTGAAATTTGCAGTGGAAAATTCTGACAAAAAAATTGAGGTCTTTACTACGAGAATCGACACTATTTATGGGGTAACATTTCTGGTTTTGGCTCCTGAGCATGAATGGGTGGCTGAGCTAACCACCGCTGAACAGAAATCTGCTATAGACAACTATATCACCGAAACCCAAAAACGCTCCGAATTGGATCGTATGGCAGATGTGAAGACGGTTTCCGGAGCATTTACAGGTTCATATTGTATCAATCCGTTCAATGGAGAAAGGGTGCCTATCTGGATCGCAGATTACGTTTTGGCCGGCTATGGAACCGGTGCGGTGATGGCAGTGCCTTCAGGTGACCAACGTGACTGGAACTTTGCTGAGCATTTTGGTCTTGGTAAACCCCAAATACTTGATGCCCAACAAAACTTAGAAACGCAAGCTGATCCTACCAAAGAAGGAAAATATATCAATTCGGGAATGATCAATGGTCTGGGATACAAAGAAGGTACTGTCAAATTGATTGAATATCTGGAAGCCAATGGTATTGGAAAAGGTAAAGTTAATTTCCGACTGAGAGATGCAGTATTCGCCAGACAAAGGTATTGGGGTGAGCCCGTGCCCGTATATTTTAAGAAAAATACGGAGGGCAGAGACATTCCGCATTTGGTTGATAAAAAGGATTTGCCTTTGATTTTGCCAGAAATCGACAAATACCAGCCGACTGAAACCGGCGAACCGCCACTGGGACGAGCCAAAAACTGGAATTATACACCGGAAGGTTCAACCGAGGCTTATCCATTGGAAATGAGTACCATGCCGGGCTGGGCTGGTAGCAGCTGGTATTGGTTCCGGTATATGGATGCCAACAATTCTGATGATTTTGCCTCAAAAGAAGCCATAGGCTATTGGAAAGATATTGATTTGTATTTGGGTGGAACGGAGCATGCAACCGGGCACTTGTTGTACAGCCGTTTCTGGAACAAAGTTTTGAAAGATCTGGGTCATGTACAGGAAGAAGAATTTGCCAAAAAACTGATTAATCAGGGGATGATTCAGGGCAGAAGTAATTTTGTGTATCGTTTAAAAGAATCAGAAAAACCAACTTTTGTTTCATTTGGCTTAAAAGATCAGTATGAAACCGTAAAACTTCATGTGGATGTAAATATCGTGGATAATGATGTCTTGGATTTGGAAAAATTCAAAAACACCCGAAATGATATCGGCGATGATCCTCAATTCATTCTTGAAGATGGAAAATATGTTTGTGGCTCGGAAGTTGAAAAAATGTCCAAATCAAAATACAATGTGGTTAATCCTGATGATTTGGTTGAAAGATACGGTGCGGATACTTTGAGGCTATATGAAATGTTTTTGGGGCCATTGACAGAATCAAAACCATGGGATACCAGAGGAATTGAAGGTACCAACCGCTTTTTGAGAAAATTCTGGAGGTTATTTTTTGACCAAAATGGCAAATATTTAGTTTCAGATGCAGAACCGACAAAAGAGGAATTAAAATCATTGCACAAAACCATCAAAAAGGTAGAAGAAGATGTAGAAAACTTCTCTTTCAACACTTCGGTGAGTACATTCATGATCTGTGTAAATGAATTGACAGATTTAAAATGCCATAAGAAAGCGATTTTAAGCGACTTACTGGTAATCATTTCTCCTTATGCTCCCCATATCGCCGAAGAGCTTTGGAGCTTGATTGGCAATACGGAAAGTATCACATTGCAGCAGTTTCCCCAATGGAATCCTGAATATTTGGTAGAAGATAGCTTTGAATATCCTGTACAAGTCAATGGAAAAGTAAGGGTAAATCTCAATTTCCCAGCTGATATGAGCAAAGAAGATATCGAAAAGGCTGTACTGGCTAATGAGCAGGTAATCAAATGGATGGAAGGTAAACCCTTGAAAAAAATCATTGTGGTGCCTAAAAGAATCGTGAATGTAGTGATTTGATAAATATTTATTTTTTTATAAAAAACGTAAAAAAGCCTGGGAGAAACTCTCAGGCTTTTGTTGTATTATTAAAATTAACATTCTAAAAATCAAATACTCACACTGGTTACCGCTGAAGTAATCGTAAAAGTACCTTTTTCAGTGCCCCCACTATAAACTCCCCCAGAATAAAGGCCTCCATTCAATGTTCCGGTTGAGGTTCCACCGGTACTGATGGTATAAGTGGTTCCTTTTACAAGCTCAGCCGCTGAAAAAACAATTCCTATGTATTTCCTGGCCGGTTTAAATGTTACAAGGGTATTTCCCTTATCATCTTTGATATGAAACAGGGTTTCAGCCGCATTCTGAGACTTAAATGTGAGTTTCAAAGAATTTTGCTTGGAAGAAGTACTCGGAGCCTGAAACATCTGAGTTCCCGGTGCCGATGCCAGGAGGATTCCTCCCGAGATATTGAAGGTACCATTGTAATCTATGGGTACTTCCGGGCTGGAATTAGGCCCATGGGCGACAACTGTGCCGCCAGTTTGAACCATGCTGCCGTTGCTATCTAAAGGATCACCCGCTGAGCCGTTAAGGACAATGTATCCTCCGTTTATGGTTAATATTGCTCCATCGTTTTGTTCTGTTCTGTTTCCTGCTGTGGCATTAAGGCAATCGTTGCTTGATACTATACTAATATTACCATCATCAATCGTAATAAATTTTGCCTCGACTCCTTCATAGGCTTTAGTGATATTAATGGTTCCTTTTTTTATCACCACCTCATTGTCGGCGTGAATGCCATCATCAGCCGAAGAAACTTCATATACACCATCAAAAAAGGAAACTTTAGTATTGGAGTGAATACCATCATCGGCAGAATTAATGGTAAAACTACCGTTTAAGGCTACTGAAGTCAGACCTTTTATTCCTTTTGCAGACAGGGTTGCTGCCACTGTTTTACTGCTACCACCACCACTCGTAATATTAAAATTTCCTCCGGTAATGTTTACATTGGTTTGAGCACTTATTCCATCACCTCCTGAGGTGATTTTAAATATCCCGTCTTCTATACCAATATAACCAAATTCAGCATCTGTCTCGTTGTCGGATTTCATGCCATCACCACCGGCATTCACATTAAAGTTTCCTCCTCTGATT
>WBZP01003031.1_pt1 | contig 18685 bp, 17 predicted proteins | sample 5204301 | NCBI WGS metagenome assembly WBZP01 (sample SAMN12412401, study PRJNA552823) | activated sludge metagenome | isolation source: activated sludge from nitrification reactor of wastewater treatment plant... | place: USA: Pennsylvania | collected 2017 | reverse complement strand
CGCCGCCGCGCTGTTCTACGGCGACAGCATGATCACGCCGGCGATCTCGGTGCTCTCCGCCGTCGAAGGTCTCGAGGTCATCACCCCCGATCTCAAGCCGTACGTGATTCCGATCACGCTTCTGATCCTCAGCGGCCTCTTTTTTATCCAGAAGCACGGCACCGGCGCGGTCGGCCTGCTCTTCGGCCCGGTCATGATCTGCTGGTTCTTGATCCTCGGCATTCTCGGGGCGGTGGAGATCATCCATTACCCGAGCGTCCTGGCCGCGCTCAGCCCGCACTACGCCATCGGCTTTGTCGGCGCCCAGCCCGGCCTCGCCTTCCTCGCCCTCGGTTCGGTCGTCCTTGCCGTGACCGGTGGCGAAGCCCTGTATACCGACATGGGCCACTTCGGCCGGCCGCCGATCCGTCTCGCCTGGTTCGGCTTCGTGATGCCGGCGCTGGTCCTCAACTACTTTGGCCAGGGCGCGCTGTTGCTCAACGAGCCGGAGGCGATCGAGAATCCGTTTTTTCACCTCGGGCCCTCCTGGGCGCTGATCCCGATGGTGGCCCTGGCGACGCTGGCCACGGTGATCGCCTCGCAGGCGGTGATCTCCGGCGCCTTCTCCGTCGCCCGCCAGGCCGTGCAGATGGGCCTGCTGCCGCGCATGCAGATCGTCCACACCTCGGGCAGGGAAGAAGGCCAGATCTACGTACCCTTCACCAACTGGACGCTCTATCTGGCGGTCGTCGCCCTCGTGGTCGGCTTCCAGAACTCATCCAACCTGGCCGCGGCCTACGGCATCGCGGTCACCACCACCATGCTGATCGACACCATCCTGGTCGCCTTCGTCATGGTCCTGTTGTGGCATTGGAACCTGATGCTCGTTGCCCTGGTCGCCGGTTCCCTGCTCGCCGTCGATATCGCCTTCTTCTCCGCCAATATCATCAAGATTCCCGAGGGCGGCTGGTTCCCGGTCGCCATGGCCCTCGTCTCCTTCACCGTGCTCACCACCTGGCGGCGTGGCCGGCGGCTGCTGCTCGAGGAAATGGCGAGGCAGACCTTCCCGCTCGCCGATTTCATCGGCACGATCGGCGACGTCCATCGCGTCCATGGCACGGCGATCTTCATGACCAGTGCCAAGGAGGGCGTGCCGTCGGCGCTGCTGCACAACCTCAAGCACAACCAGGTGCTCCACGACCGTGTGGTACTGCTGACCGTCCAGACTGCCAACAGCCCCCTCGTAAACGATCTCGATCGCCTCTACCTGCGCCGGCTCGACGAGGGCTTCGTTCGTATCATCATCCGCTACGGCTTCATGGAAGACCCCGACATTCCCGCCGCGCTGGAGCAGTGCGCCCGCTTCGGCGAGACCTTCGACATGATGGAAACGACCTTCTACGTCTCGCGCGAGGTCGTCATCCCGCGCATTCCCGGGCGCGACATCGCTCCCTGGCGGGCCCGCCTGTTCGCCCTGATGTCGAAGAACGCGACCAGCGCCACCGACTTCTTCAAGATCCCGACCAACCGCGTCGTCGAACTGGGGACGCAACTGGTCCTCTAGCGCCGCCGCAAGCCGTGCAAGGAAGCCCCGGCCGCGGTCGGGGCTTTTTTGCGCCGGTCGCGGTCGACCCCCGAAAACCGCCCAAAACCGGTTTATCATCGGCCATCCTTCATGACAGGCGATTGGCATGACTCCCGAGCGATTCATCACCCGCTGGCGGCACGCCAGCGGCAGCGAACTGGCCAATGCCCAGAGCTTCGTCCGCGAGCTCGCCGAACTGCTCGGCGAGCCGCCGCCCAACCCGGCGCGCGAGGACACGCGCGACAACGACTACGTCTTCGAACGCCGCGTCATTTTCCGCCACGGCGACGGCAGCAGCAGCGAAGGGCGCATCGACTGCTACAAGCGCGGCCACTTCGTGCTCGAAGCCAAGAAACTCAAGCAGAACGCGCAGACCAAAGGCTACGACGGCGCCATGCTGGGCGCCCGCAACCAGGCCGAAGGCTACGCCCGCGCCCTGCCGGCGGCAGAGGGCAGGCCGCCCTTCATCGTCACGGTCGACGTCGGAAACGTGCTCGAAATCTACGCCGAATTCAGCCGCAGCGGCGCCACCTACACCCCATTCCCCGACCCGCGCTCGCACCGCATCAAACTCGTCGAACTTGCCGATGAGCCCACCCGCGCCCGCCTCAAGGCCATCTGGAGCGACCCGCAAAGCCTCGACCCCAGCCGCGCCGCCGCCCGCGCCACCCGGCAGATCGCCGAAACCCTGGCCGGCGTCGCCAAGGCGCTGGAGGGCGCCGGCGGCTCTGCCAACCACAGCCCCGAGCGCGTCGCCGGCTTTCTCACCCGCTGCCTGTTCTGCATGTTCGCCGAAGACGTCGGCCTGCTCCCCGCGCACGCCTTCAGCGACCTGCTCGAAAACCTGAGCCGGACGCCCGAACAATTCGTCCCGCTGGTCGGCGCCCTGTGGAAGGAAATGGACGAAGGCGGCTTCTCCGTCGTCCTCCGCCACACCCTGCCGCGCTTCAACGGCAAGCTGTTCAAATCGCCGGAAGTCCTGCCGCTCACCCGCGACCAGATCGACCTCCTGCGCCAAGCCGCCCGCGCCGACTGGACGCAGGTCGAACCCGCCATCTTCGGCACCCTGCTCGAACGCGCGCTCGACCCCGGCGAGCGGCACAGCCTCGGCGCCCATTACACCCCGCGTCCCTACGTCGAACGCCTCGTCCTCCCTGCCGTCATCGAACCGCTGCGCCGGCGCTGGCAGAACGTCCAGGCCGCCGCCCTGCTGCTCGCCAACGAAGGCAAGGCCGACGCCGCGCTGGCCGAGATCGACGCCTTCCACCACGCCCTCTGCCAGGTCCGCGTCCTCGACCCCGCCTGCGGCAGCGCCAACTTCCTCTACGTCACGCTCGAACACATGAAGCGTCTCGAAGGCGAAGTGCTCGACTTCGCCCACGGCATCGGCGGCGGCCAGCAGCGGCTGGAAGCCGCCGGCCTCACCGTCGACCCGCACCAGTTTCTCGGCCTCGAAATCAACCCGCGCGCCGCCGCCATCGCCGAACTCGTCCTCTGGATCGGCTACCTGCAATGGCACTTCCGCACCCGCGGCGCCGGCCTGCCGCCCAGCCCGATCCTGCGCGATTTCAAGAACATCGAATGCCGCGACGCCGTGCTCGACTACGCCAGCCGCCAACTCGTCACCGACGCCCACGGCCGGCCCGTCACCCGCTGGGACGGCCTCACCACCAAAGCGCACCCCGTCACCGGCGAAGCCGTGCCCGACGAAAGCGCGCAAGCCCCCCTCTGGCGCTACCTCGACCCGCGCCCCGCCGCCTGGCCGGCCGCCGACTACATCGTCGGCAACCCGCCCTTCATCGGCGCCGCCGCCATGCGCGCCGCGCTCGGCGACGGCTACGTCGAAGCCCTGCGCGCCACCTGGCCGGAAGTCCCCGAATCCGCCGACTACGTCATGTTCTGGTGGCACGCCGCCGCCCGCCGCGTCCTCGCCGGGCAGGCCGAACGCTTCGGCTTCATCACCACCAACAGCCTCAAGCAGACCTTCAACCGCCGCGTCGTGCAAACGGCGCTCGACGCCGGCCTCGGCCTCGCCTTCGCCATCCCCGACCACCCGTGGGTGGACAGCGCCGACGGCGCCGCCGTGCGCATCGCCATGACCGTCGGCACCTGCTCCTCCCCCGTCAAAGGGGAGGCCGGGCGGGAGATGGGTGAAGGCCGGCTGTCCACCGTCACCACCGAAACCGACCACGGCGGCGAAGGGCTGGACGTGACGCTGGACACCCGTTCCGGCCTGCTGCACGCCGATTTGCGGATCGGCGCGAACGTGGCCGCTGCCGCCTCTTTGCAGGCGAATGGCGACATCAGCAATCGCGGCTTTTGTCTGTTCGGCGCCGGCTTCATCGTCACCCCGGAAGAGGCCGCTCGCCTTGACGCCGAAGCGCCGATCAAGGACTACCGCAACGGCCGCGACCTGACCGACCGTCCGCGCGGCGTGAAAGTGATTGATTTATTCGGGTTGACCGCGGAAGAGGTGCGCAGCCATTACCCGGCGACTTACCAATGGGTTTTTGAGCGGGTAAAGCCGGAGCGCGACAGCAATAAACGTGAAAGCCGCCGCAAAAACTGGTGGTTGTTTGGCGAACCCAACCCCAAACTGCGCCTTCAACTTGCCGGCCTGCCGCGCTACATCGCCACTGTCGAAACCGCCAAGCACCGCCTTTTCCAGTTTCTCGACGCCCGCATCGCCCCCGACAACAAGCTGATCTGTCTTGCCCTCGACGACGCCTACGCGCTCGGCGTGCTCTCCAGCTCGGCGCACGCCGCATGGGCGCTGGCGGCAGGCAGCACGCTGGAAGACCGTCCGGTTTACGTCAAAACCACCTGCTTCGAAACCTTCCCGTTCCCCGCCGCCACCCCCGAACAGCAAACCCGCATCGGCGACCTCGCCGAACAGATCGACGCCCACCGCAAACGCCAGCAGGCCGCCCACCCGGTGCTGACGCTCACCGGCCTCTACAACGTGCTGGCCAGGCTGCGCACCGGCGAAGCCCTGAGCGCCAAGGACAAAACCACCCACGAGCAGGGCCTGCTCAGCGTGCTGGCGACCCTGCACGCCGAACTCGACGCCGCCGTCTTCGAAGCCTACGGCTGGCCCGACCTGCAAGGCCGCGCCGACACCGAAGAAATCCTCGCCCGCCTCGTCGCCCTCAACGCCGAACGCGCCCGCGAAGAAGCCGCCGGCCGCATCCGCTGGCTGCGCCCGGCCTTCCAGAACCCGCAAGCCAGCCTGCCCGCGGTCGACGCCGAAAAAGGCCCAAAAACCGCGTCGACCGCAAGCGCCGCCACCCCCGCCGCGCCGGAAAAATCCCCCTGGCCGCCGACCCTGCCCGAACAAATGGCGCTCCTCGCCCAACTGCTCGCCAGCGCCCCGCACACCGAACCCCAACTCGCCGCCCGCATCGCCGGCAAAGGCACCTGGAAAAAACGCCTCCCAGACCTCCTGCAAACCCTCGCCGCCCTCGGCCGCGCAAGGCAGGCGGGGGAAACGTGGGTGGCCCTCTGAACGAATACGACCGAGGAGACTGGAAATGAGCGTGAGCGAACTGCTGACCCCGTGGGCCACCATCAACACGGCACTCGGCCTGTCCGCCCCGGTGCGCGACAAGGCGCATTACGCCGCGCTGCTGGCCTTTGTCGACGAGGCGTTCGAGAAATTCGGCGATGACGACCGGCACCCGATTTTCACCCTGGTGAGCCTGGTCGCCGAGCGCATCCGCGAGTATGAGGACCGCCAACACCCCTGGCCGGCCGGCGCCACCCCGGCGTCCTGCCTGGCCTTCCTGATGGAAAGCCACGGCCTGAACCAGAAGGACGTGCCGGAAGTCGGCACGCAGTCGGTCGTTTCCGAAATCCTCTCCGGCAAGCGGCAGATCAACCTGCGCCAGGCCGCCGCGCTGGCGAAGCGTTTCGGGCTGCCGATGGAGGTGTTCGCGGGGTGAGTCGATGAAGCGAGCGATCCATGAAATTTGAATTCGACCCGATTGCCGATGCCGCCTACCTGGAGATTTCCGACAAGGAGGTGGAAAGCACCCGCCAGATCGAACCGGGCATCATGGCGGATTACGATGCGGACGGTCACATTGTCGGCATTGAAATCCTGGCAATCAGCAAACGCGCCATGCCGCCATTGAAAGACGCGGCTTGATCCCGCAATCCCGGCGCGGCGGACCTGAATGAATGCCTTGGCTAAATCGGTGCGTTTCGACGATTCGATGATGTGGCTCAGCCTGGCCGATGGCCGCCAACTGGGCGCGCCGCTGGCCTTCTTCCCCCGCCTGTTGCAGGCGCAAGCCGAGCAACGCGCCGCCGTTGTCATCAGCGGCGGCGGCCTGGGGCTGCATTGGGACGAACTCGACGAGGATATTTCCGTTCCCGCCTTGCTCGCCGTGCCGGGCGATGGGGGCCGGTCGTAGCCCCTTGCCCGCCGCGCCGTGTGGCACAATCCGTCTTCCCTTTCCGCCACACAATCCCATGAAATTCGCCCTGTCGCTGATCGCTCTCGTCCTGCTGGCGCTGATCGTTCCGTTCTTCATCCCCGGCGCCGGCAAGCAGGCGGGTGTCGATCCGAACGGCAGCCTGCCGTGGCAGATTGCCGCGGACGGGCAGGGCGGCAGCACGGTGTTCGGGCTGCGGCCGGGCGTCAGCACGCTGGGCGAGGTGCGGCGGAAGCTGGGTGACGAGATCGAGGTGGCGATCATCGCCGAACCGGAGGAGATCGGTTCGCTGGAGGGTTATTACGCGCAGATTCCGCTGGGTTTCGTGCTGGCGAAGATGGTGGTCACGGTCGACGCGACAAACGAGGCGATTTCGGCGATGCGCGAGCGGGCGTTGAAGGCCAGGCACATGGAGAGCACGACGCGCCGCATCACGCTGCATCCGGACGATCTGGCGGCGGCCGACCGCCTGCCGGTGCGCGCCATCAGCGTCATTCCGACGGTGAATCTGGACGAGGCGGCGATCGTCCAGCGCTTCGGCGAGCCGGGCGAGCGCATCGCGGTTTCGGAGAAGCGCACGCACCTGCTGTACCCGAAGCTGGGGCTGGACGCGGTGGTCGACCAGGACGGCAAGGAACTGCTGCAGTACGTCGCGCCGCGGGAATTCACCCGGCTGCGCGAGCCGTTGCTGGCGGCGGCGGCAAGCGCGCCGCGGTGAACCCGGCGCGCTTGCCGCATATCTGCTAAAATTGCCCGTTTTTCAACTGACTAGCATTACGGAGCAATCAAATGGCCATCGAACGCACCCTCTCCATCATCAAGCCCGACGCCGTCGCCAAGAACGTCATCGGCCAGATCTATTCCCGTTTCGAAGGCGCCGGCCTCAAGGTCATCGCCGCCCGCATGACCTGGCTGTCCGCCCAGGAAGCCGGCCAGTTCTACGCCGTGCACAAGGCGCGCCCCTTCTTCAAGGACCTGGTCGAATTCATGACCTCCGGCCCGGTGATGATCCAGTGCCTGGAAGGCGAGAACGCCATCGCCAAGAACCGCGAGCTGATGGGCGCCACCGACCCGAAGAAGGCCGACAAGGGCACCATCCGCGCCGATTTCGCCGAATCCATCGACGCCAACGCCGTCCATGGCTCCGACGCGCCGGAAACCGCTGCCGTCGAAATCGCCTTCTTCTTCCCCGGCATGAACACCTATTCGGGTCGTTGATCCAAAGCGTATGACCGTCAATCTGCTGGATTTCGATGCCGAAGGCCTGACCGCCTGGTTCGCCGCGCAGGGCGAAAAGCCCTTTCGCGCGAAACAGGTGCTGCGCTGGATGCATCGTGCCGGCGTGGCGGATTTCGACGCCATGACCGACATCGCCAGGAGCCTGCGCGACAAGCTCAAGGCGCAAGCGGTCGTGGCGCCGCCTGCCGTGGTTTCCGACAAGTTGTCGGACGACGGCACGCGCAAGTTCCTGATCGACGTCGGCAACGGCAACGCCGTCGAAACGGTGTTCATTCCCGAGGACGACCGCGGCACGCTGTGCGTCTCCACGCAGGCCGGCTGCGCGCTCGACTGCGCCTTCTGCTCGACCGGCAAGCAGGGCTTCAACCGCAACCTGACGGTGGCCGAGATCATCGGCCAGCTGTGGCAGGCCAACAAGGCGCTGGGCGCGGTCCACGGCGCGAATTTTGGTGAGGGACGGGTGATTTCCAACGTCGTCCTGATGGGCATGGGCGAGCCGCTCGCCAATTTCGAAAATTCGGTCGCCGCGCTCAAATTGATGCTCGACGACAACGCCTACGGCCTGTCGCGCCGCCGCGTCACGGTGTCCACCTCCGGCCTGGTGCCGGTCATGGACCGGCTGCGCGACGAGTGCCCGGTGGCCCTGGCGGTGTCGCTGCACGCCCCGAACGACAAGCTGCGCGACGAACTGGTGCCGATCAACCAGAAATACCCGCTGAAAGAACTGATGGCGGCCTGCCGGCGCTACCTGGACAAGGCGCCGCGCGATTTCATCACTTTCGAGTACATCATGCTCGACGGCATCAATGACAGCGATGCCCACGCCCGCGAACTGCTGGCGCTGGTCAAGCAGGTCCATTGCAAGTTCAACCTGATTCCCTTCAACCCCTTCCCCGGCTCGCCCTTCCGGCGCTCGCCGGCGGAGCGGGTGCGGCGCTTCGCCGACATCCTGATGGGGGCGGGTGTCGTCACCACGACGCGCAAGACGCGCGGCGACGACATCAACGCTGCCTGCGGCCAACTGGCCGGCCAGGTGCGGGACAAGACCCGGCGCGCCGCCGGGCGGATCATTCCCCTTCAGGAGGCAAGAGCATGACTGGCTCGCGAATGAAAACGTGGATTTCCGGTTGCTGCCTCGGCGCATGTTGCGCGCTCTCCGCGCATGCCCAGCAGAAACTCGAATGGGTCACGATTCCCCCGGTGACGAACACCCCCGGCGTCAGCACTGGCGTCGGCACCGGCGGCGGGGCGGTTACCATCCAGGAGCCCGAGACGTCGCAGGTCAAGCCGGCCGACCCGAAGTACCGCTCGAAGATCCATACCGAACTGGCGGCCGCCTATTATCAGGCCGGCAACATGGCGGTGGCGCTCGATGAAACCCGCATTGCCCTCGAGGCCGATCCCGAGAACGTTCAGGCGCTCAGCATGCGCGGCCTGGTCCATGCCCAGCTCAAGGAAAACGCCAAGGCCGAGGACGATTTCCGGCGGGCGCTCAAGATTGCCCCGAATAATCCGGACGTCAACAACAACTACGGCTGGTTCCTTTGCGACATCGGCCAGCCGCGGCAGTCGATCCAGTACTTCCTGAATGCGTTGAAGGATCCGCTCTACGAAACGCCCGAGGTCGCCTATGCCAATGCGGGCAATTGCGCCATGAAGGCCGGGGATCTCGACGGGGCGCTGAATTATCTGCTGGAGTCGCTGCGCCTTTCGAAGAACGCCGCCCCGGCAACCCGGCAAAAACTGGCGGAACTGCTCTATCTGCGCGGTAACCTGGACGAGGCGAAGGTCTATCTGGGCGAAGCGATCAAGGCGATGGAACCGCCGTCCGCCGAGGCGCTCTGGCTTGCCGTCCGCCTCGAGCGCAAGCTGGGCAACAAGGCTGGCGAGGGTAACTACGCGTCGCAGTTGCGCGGCCGCTATCCGACATCGAAGGAATACCAGGCCTTCCTCAAGGGGAATTTTGAATGACCGAGCCAGTCAGTCTCGATCAAACGACTGCCGGGACCGGCGAGACGGGCGGCGGGATCATGCCGGGTGTCGGCGCCCGTTTGCGTCTGGCGCGCGAGATGCGCCAGATGACGGTGGATGATGTCGCCCTGGCGCTGCGGCTGGGCCCGCGCCAGGTGGAGGCGCTGGAGCGTGGCAATTGGCAGGGATTGCCGGGCCAGACCTTCATTCGCGGCTTCGTGCGCAATTATGCCCGCGTGTTGCAGATCGATCCGGCGCCGCTGATGGATCAGCTCGACGATACCCTGGGCAAGCCGGCTGACAGCCTGAACGTGCCCGCGGGCAAACCGACCGCGATGCCGAGCGGCCAGCACCGGCGCAGCCGGCCGCTGATTGTCGCCGGTCTGGTTCTCGTGGCGCTGGCGGTGCTGGTCTATGCGCTGTTGCCCAACGATCTTTCCGTGCTGCGCGAGCGTGTTCAGGGGTTGATCGACTCCGTGTCGCGCAAGGAACCGGCGCCGGAGCCGGCCACCGCTTCTCCGGCGGCGCGGGCGGCATCCAGCGAACCGGTATTTCCGCCCGGATCGACGCAGCAGCAGGTCATGAATCCGCAGGCGCACGCGCCCGCCGAGATGGCGCCGGCGCCGCTTGCAGCCCCCGGTGCGGCGCGCAACGAGAACGCACCCTTGCGCTTCGTGTTCGCCAGCGAGGCCTGGGTCGAGGTGCGCGACCGCGACAACAATGTCGTCCTTTCGCAAGTCGGGGCGGCCGGTTCCGAACGCGCAGTCGGCGGGACGGGGCCTTTTTCTCTGGTCATCGGTTACGCGCCGGGCGTCAAGCTCTTCTGGCGCGGCCAGAGCGTCGATCTGGCGCCGCATACCAAGGGCGAAGTCGCCCGCCTCGTCCTGGAGTAAGCCGTTGACCGCTGTTGCCGGGCGCCTTGCACGCGGTTGCCTGATCGGCCAGGTGAGGATCGGCGGCGGCGCGCCGGTCGTCGTCCAGTCGATGACCAATACCGACACCGCCGACGTCCTCGCCACCGCCATGCAATGCGCCGACCTGGCGCGCGCCGGCTCGGAACTGGTGCGCATCACGGTCAACACGCCGGAAGCGGCGGCGGCCGTGCCGAAAATTCGCGACCACCTCGACAAGATGGGTTGCGCCGTGCCGCTGATCGGCGACTTCCACTACAACGGTCACCGCCTCCTCACCGAGCATCCAGCTTGTGCCGAGGCGCTCGCCAAGTACCGCATCAACCCCGGCAACGTCGGCTTCGGCCGCAAGAAGGACGAGCAGTTCGCGCAGATGGTCGAACTCGCCTGCAAATACGACAAGCCGGTGCGCATCGGGGTGAATTGGGGCAGCCTCGACCAGGAGTTGCTGGCGCGAATAATGGACGAAAATTCGCGTCGACCGCAGCCGCTCGACGCGACCGAGGTGATGCGCCACGCGATGGTCACCTCGGCGCTGGAATCGGCGGCGAAGGCCGAGGAAGTCGGCCTCGCCGGCGACAGGATCATCCTTTCGTGCAAGGTCTCCAGCGTCCAGGACCTGATCGCCATCTACCGCGAACTGGCGCGCCGCGCCGACTACGCGTTGCACCTTGGCCTGACCGAGGCCGGCATGGGCTCCAAGGGCATCGTCGCGTCGACCGCGGCGCTCGCCGTGCTGCTGCAGGAGGGCATCGGCGATACCATCCGCATTTCGCTGACGCCGGAACCCGGCGGCTCGCGCACACAGGAAGTCATCGTCGCCCAGGAAATCCTGCAGACCATGGGCCTGCGCGCCTTCACGCCGATGGTCGCGGCCTGCCCCGGCTGCGGGCGGACGACCAGCACCTTGTTCCAGGAACTGGCCGGCGAGGTGCAGGACTTCGTCCGCGCCCGGATGCCCGAATGGAAGCTGCACTACGACGGCGCCGAGAACATGACGCTGGCCGTCATGGGCTGCATCGTCAACGGCCCCGGTGAATCGAAGCACGCCAACATCGGCATCTCGCTGCCGGGCACGGGCGAAGCGCCGTCGGCGCCGGTCTACGAGGACGGCGAGAAGACGGTGACGCTCAAGGGCGACAATATCGCCGGCGAATTCAAGGACATCATCGAGCGCTACGTCCGGCGCACCTACAAGAAGAAGCTGCCGGCATGAGCCAGACACTGCAGGGCGTCCGCGGGATGAACGACATCCTGCCCGACGAGGCCGAATTCTGGGAAGTCTTCGAGGAAATCGTCCGTTCCTGGCTGAAGGGCTACGGCTACCGGCCGATCCGCCTGCCCGTCGTCGAGCCGACGCCGCTGTTCAAGCGCGCCATCGGCGAAGTCACCGACATCGTCGAGAAGGAGATGTATTCCTTCATCGACAGCCTCAACGGCGAGCCGCTGACGCTGCGGCCCGAAGGCACGGCCGGCTGCGTGCGCGCCGTCATCCAGCACAACCTGATCGCCCGCCAGCCGCAGCGCCTTTATTACATCGGCCAGATGTTCCGCCACGAGCGGCCGCAGAAGGGGCGCTACCGCCAGTTCCACCAGGTCGGCGTCGAGGCGCTCGGCTACGCCGGCCCCGACATCGACGCCGAGATGATCCTGATGGGCGCTCGCCTGTGGGCCGACCTCGGGCTCGACGGCATCGAACTGCAGCTCAACAGCCTCGGCCAGGCCGCGGAGCGGCTGCAGCATCGCGCCGCGCTGATCAGCTTTTTCGAGGAAAACGCCGAACTGCTCGACGAGGACGGCAAGCGCCGCCTCTACACCAACCCGCTGCGCATCCTCGACACCAAGAACCCGGCGCTGCAGGACCTGTGCGCCGCCGCGCCGAAGCTGATCGACTACCTCGGCGCCGAGTCGCTCGCCCATTTCGAGGGCGTCCAGCGCGTGCTGCGCGACGCCGGCATTCCCTACACGATCAACCCGCGCCTGGTGCGCGGGCTGGACTACTACAACCTGACGGTGTTCGAGTGGGTCACCGATCGCCTCGGCGCGCAGGGCACCATCTGCGCCGGCGGGCGCTTCGACGGGCTGGTCGAACAACTCGGCGGCAAGCCGGCGCCGGCCTGCGGCTTCGCCATGGGCGTCGAGCGCCTGATCGCGCTGATCCGGGAAGCCGGCGGCGAACCGGCAGCCCCGGCGCCGGATGTCTATCTGGTGCATCAGGGCGAGGACGCTTCGCGCCTCGCCTTCCGCGTCGCCGAAGGCCTGCGCGATCAGGCGATCGACGTCCTCCTGCATTGCGGCGGCGGCGGCTTCAAGTCGCAGATGAAGAAGGCCGACGGCAGCGGCGCCACCTTCGCCGTCATCATTGGCGACGACGAGGCGGCGACCGGGGAGGCGCAGCTGAAGCCGTTGCGCGAGGAAGGCGCGGCGCAGTTGAAAGTGAAAGTGGATGATCTGGCGGAAGCCATCATCGGACAATTGATCGATTCGGAGGAAGAGGAATAGGGACATGGCGCATTACGACCTCGAAGAACAGGAACAGATAGACTCCATCAAGACCTGGTGGAAGATGTACGGCAACCTGGTGACCGGCATCGTTGTCGCCGGTTCCCTGGCGGTGATCGGCTGGCAGGGCTGGAACTGGCATCAACGCAGCCAGTCGGCGCAGGCCTCGGCCATCTACGGGGCGCTGGAACAGGCGGTCGCCATGCGCGATGCGCAGAAGGTCAAGGCGGCTGCCGGCGAACTGGCCGAGAAGTTCGGCGGCACCAGCTACGCGGCATTGGGCGCCCTGGTTGCCGCCCGCCAGTCCTTCGATGCCGGGGACCTGAAGACGGCCAAGGCCCAGTTGACCTGGGCGGTCGAAAACGGCAAGGACGAAATCAGGGATCTGGCCCGCCTGCGGCTGGCCTCCGTGCTGCTCGACGAGAAGGCCTACGACGACGCCCTGAAACAACTGGAAGCGGCGCATGCCGCAGCGTTCGCCGCCCGCTTCCTCGAACTCAAGGGCGACGTGCTGGCGGCGTCGGGCAAGAAGCCCGAGGCGCGCACCGCCTACAAGGCCGCGCTGGACAAGGGCGGGAGTCGCGAGGGCAGGGGCGGCGGCGCCGGCGCCGGGCGCGAACTGCTGCAGCAGAAACTCGACAATCTGGGCGAGGCGGCATGATGACTTCACGGATACTTCCGCTGCTGGCGTGCGCCAGCCTGTTCGTCGGCGGTTGCTCGACGATTTCCGACACCCTCGATTCGATCAACCCCTTCGCCTCGTCGGGGCCGAAGATGGCGAAGCTTGAACCGATCACCCCGACCATCGACGTCCGCGACCAATGGTCGGCGAGCGTCGGCAAGGCTGGCGACTACATCTTCAGGCCGGCTGTGGTCGGCAACGCGGTCTTCGTTGCCGCCCGCAATGGCGAGATCAGCAAGCTCGTCGACGGGCGCAAGGAGTGGACGATCAACGCCGGACAGCAACTGTCGGCCGGTGTCGGCGCCGACTCCCGGCTGGTGGTGGTGGCGACCGGCAAGGGCGATGTCCTGGCATTCGCCGCCAGCGACGGCCAGCCGCGGTGGACCGTCAAGGTGTCGAGCGAGGTCCTGGCGGCGCCTGCCGTCGGGGCCGACGGCGTCGTCGTCAAGAGCGGCGACAATCGCGTGGTGCTGCTCGATGCCGGCGACGGTGGCCGCAAGTGGGTCTATCAGCGGGCGACGCCGACGCTTTCGCTGCGCAGCGCGGCGCCGCCGGTCTTTGCCGAGCGCTTTGTCTTTGTCGGTTTCCCCGGCGGCAAGCTGGTCGCCCTGGCGCTGCAGAACGGCACTCCGGTCTGGGAAGGTCCCGTCGCTTCGCCCAAGGGGGCGACCGAACTCGATCGCGTCGCCGATATCGTCTCGGTGCCGGCGATCGAGGGACGGCAGATCTGTGCGGTGGCCTTTCAGGGCCGCGTCGCCTGTTTCGACATGGGGCAGGGCGGTGCGCTGCTCTGGGCGCGGGACATTTCGTCCGCGGCGGGACTGGCGCTCAGTGACCGCTACCTGTTCGTCACCGACGAGCGCGGCGCCGTGCATGCGCTCGATCGCACCTCCGGATCGAGTTTGTGGAAGCAGGACAAGTTGCTCAATCGCCGCGTTTCCGGCCCGGCCGTTCAGGGCCGCGTGGTCGCCGTCGGCGACGCCGAGGGCGTCGTCCATTTTCTGGCGCGTGACGACGGCAGCTTCGTGGCGCGCCAGAAGACCGATGGCGCGCCGATCCGGACACCGGTCCAGACGATGGGCACGGGTTTCCTGGTGCAGACGAGCGGCGGCAGTGTCAGCGCGATCGAGGCGCGATGAAGCCAACCCTGGTTCTCGTCGGCCGGCCCAATGTCGGCAAGTCGACGCTGTTCAATCGCCTGACGCGGTCGCGGGACGCCCTCGTCGCCGACTTGCCGGGGCTGACGCGCGACCGCCATTACGGGCACGGACGATTGGGGAGCAAGCCCTACCTGGTGGTCGACACCGGTGGTCTGGAACCGCTGGTCAAGGACGGCATCGTGCACCAGATGGCGCGCCAGGCGGAACAGGCGATCGCTGAAGCCGATGCGGTGATATTCGTCGTCGACGGCCGCTCCGGCGTGACTCCTCTCGACCAGGAAATTGCCGACAAGCTGCGTCGCGCCGGGCGGCCGGTGGTGGTTGCGGTCAACAAGGCCGAAGGCATGAAATCCGCGATGGTCGAGGCGGATTTTCACGAACTCGGCCTCGGCGAGCCGAATGCCATTTCCGCCGCCCACGGCGAAGGGGTCCGCGGCCTGGTCGAGTTGGCCCTCGCAGCGTTTCCCGAGCCGGAAGACGACGAGGAGATATCCGACGCGGTGCGGGTCGCCATCGTCGGCCGCCCGAATGTCGGCAAGTCGACGCTGATCAACACCCTGCTCGGCGAAGATCGGGTGATCGCCTTCGACGCGCCGGGAACGACCCGCGATTCGATCGCGATCGATTTCGAACGCGGCGGCCGCAAGTATGTGCTTGTCGATACGGCCGGCATGCGCAAGCGCGGCAAGGTGTTCGAGTCGATCGAGAAGTTTTCGGTGGTCAAGACGCTGAAGGCGATCGAGGACGCCAACGTCGTCATCCTGATGGTCGATGCGCAGGCCGACGTTTCGGACCAGGACGCCCGCATCGCCGACTTCATCGTGCAGTCCGGGCGGGCGCTGGTGGTTGCGGTCAACAAGTGGGACGGGCTCGATTCCTATGTCCGCGAGCAGACCCGCGCCATCCTCCAGCGCAAGCTGAAGTTCCTCGATTTCGCCAAGTTTCATTTCATTTCGGCGCGCGACAATATCGGCCTGCCGGCACTGTTCCGTTCGGTCGACGCCGCCTACGCGGCAGCCATGACCAAGCTGTCGACGCCGCGCCTGGCCCGAGTGCTGGCCGATGCGGTGACGCGGCAGCCGCCGCCGCGGCATGGCATGTTCCGGCCGAAGCCGCGTTATGCCCACCAGGGGGGATCCAATCCGCCGATCATCGTCGTCCATGGCAATGCCGTCGACCAGATCGGGGACAGCTACCGGCGCTACCTGGAAAGCACGTTTCGCGAAGCCTTCAAGCTGCAGGGGACGCCGTTGCGCATCCAGTTCGTCACCGGCAAGAATCCCTTTGCGGACAGGGACAAGTAGTAAAAAGCCGTGGCATCCTGAACCAATATTGGGTACAGTAGTCATCTCATAACAACATAACCCCATGGAGTCCCCACCATGAGCAACAAAGGGCAACTGCTCCAAGACCCCTTCCTCAACGCGCTTCGTCGCGAGCATGTCCCGGTTTCCATCTATCTGGTCAATGGCATCAAGTTGCAGGGCCAGGTGGAGTCGTTCGATCAGTATGTCGTGCTGCTCAAGAACACGGTCACCCAGATGGTCTACAAGCACGCGATCTCGACCGTGGTGCCGTCCCGCCCGGTCAGCCTCCAGCAAGAACAGGCGGCTGAATAATAAGCGCATCTTCAAATTCCCGTCCGTGCGGCGGGCCTGTGCTTCCCACTTCCGGAAATTCCCATGAATGAACGTCCCGCTGCCGGCGAGCGTGCGGTGGTCGTTCAGCTCGATTTCGGCCAGGGTGATCTCGCCGATCAGCTCGAGGAGGTGCGTCTGCTGGTCGAATCGGCGGGCGGCCTGGTTGTCGCCGAAGTGTTCGGCCGGCGCCGCAGTCCCGACCCGAAGACCTTCGCCGGCAAGGGCAAGGTCGAGGAAATCGCCGCCATGCTGGCGGCCGGCGACGCGGATCTGGTGATCTTCAATCACGAGTTGTCGCCGGCGCAGGAACGCAATCTCGAGCGCGAACTCAAATGCCGCGTGATCGACCGGACCAGCCTGATTCTCGACATTTTCGCCCTGCGGGCATCCAGCGCCGAGGGCAAGCTGCAGGTCGAACTGGCCCAGCTCGAGCACCTGTCGACCCGGCTGGTGCGCGGCTGGACGCACCTGGAGCGCCAGCGCGGCGGTATCGGCCTGCGCGGACCGGGTGAGAAGCAGTTGGAAACCGACCGCCGCCTGCTCGGCAACCGCATCAAGCTGCTCAAGGAGCGCCTGAAGAAGCTGTCGCGCCAGCGCGGCGTGCAACGCAAGGCGCGGATGCGTGGCGACGTGCTCAACGTCTCGCTGGTCGGCTACACCAATGCCGGCAAGTCGACGCTGTTCAACGCGCTGACCCATGCCGGCGTCTTCGCCGCCGATCGGCTCTTCGCAACGCTCGACACCACGTCGCGCAGGTTGTGGATCGAGGGTGCCGGCAACGTCGTCATTTCCGATACCGTCGGTTTCATCCGCGATCTGCCGCATTCGCTGATCGACGCCTTTCATGCGACGCTGGAAGCGGCTGCCGATGCCGACCTGCTTCTCCACGTCGTCGATAGCGCCAGCCATGCCCGCGACCAGCAGATGTCCGACGTGAACAAGGTTCTCGAGGAAATCGGCGCCAGCAAGGTGCGGCAACTGATCGTCTGGAACAAGATCGACCTGACCGCGGCGGCGCCGGGAATCGAGCGTGATGAATATGGTAATATCGCGCGCGTCCGCATCAGTGCGCGGTCGGGCGAGGGCCTGGAACTGTTGCGGGAATCCCTCGCCGAATATGCTCTGGCCAAGGCCGAAACCCTCCAGGACGAACTGGCGGCCGCAGCTCGCGATGCCCAACCCGAATACATTAGCTGACCCCCAAACCACATGATCCCGACTTTAGGAATTTTCATGTCTCTCAACGACCCGCAATGGGGTAACCGTGGCGGTGACGATGGCGACAAGCCCGGCGGTGGCGGTCCGCGCCGGCCCAACCAGGGACCGCCCGACCTCGAGGAGCTGTGGCGCGACTTCAACCGCCGGCTCAACGGCATGTTCGGCAAGAGAGGTGGCGGCGGCAATAACGGCGGTGGCGGCAATGGGCCGCGCCTGCCGCAGATCGACTTCAATCCGAAATTCCTCGGTGGCGGCGTCGGCCTGCTTGCCGCTCTGGTGGTCGTGATCTGGCTGGCTTCCGGCTTCTATATCGTCGATGCCTCGCAACGCGGTATCGTGCTCCAGTTCGGCAGTTACAAGGAAACCACCGAACCTGGCCTGCGCTGGCGCCTGCCGTATCCCATCCAGTCGGTCGACCTGGTCAACCTGACCGGCGTGCGCACCGTCGAAATCGGCTACCGCGGCAGCGAGCGCAACAAGGTCCTGAAAGAGGCGCTGATGCTGACCGATGACGAGAACATCGTGAATATTCAGTTCGCGGTTCAGTACTTCCTCAAGGACCCGAGCGAATATCTGTTCAACAACCGCCATCCCGAAGATGCGGTCATGGGCGCCGCCGAGTCGGCCGTCCGCGAAATCGTCGGCAAGAGCCGGATGAACTTCGTGCTCTATGAGGGCCGCGAACAGATTGCCGCCCAGGCCTCCCAGTTGATGCAGGAAATCCTCGATCGCTACAAGAGCGGCATCCTGATCTCCAAGGTGACCATGCAGAACGCGCAACCGCCGGAACAGGTGCAGGCAGCATTCGACGACGCGGTCAAGGCCGGCCAGGACCGCGAGCGTCAGAAGAACGAAGGCCAGGCCTATGCCAACGATGTCATTCCCCGGGCCAAGGGAACGTCGGCGCGGCTGATGGAAGAAGCCAGTGGCCACAAGCAGCGGGTGATATCGACCGCCGAGGGCGATGCCTCGCGGTTCAAGCAGGTGCAGGTCGAATACGCCAAGGCGCCGGAGGTGACGCGTCAGCGCATGTATCTCGAAACCCTGCAGCAGGTGTATTCCAATACGAGCAAAGTCATGATCGATGCGAAGGGGCAAGGGAATCTGTTGTACCTGCCGCTCGACAAATTGATGCAGGCCGCCGCCGCCGCTGCCGCCTCGCCAGCCGCCGCGGACCCGGTAGCGGCGCCACCGGTACCCCCGGCGCCGTCCAGGCCGGCACCGCAGACGTCCAATGAATCGCCGCCGCAGCTCGACAATTCCATGAGCGGTCAAGGCCGCGCGCGCGAACCCTCCTTACGTTCCCGTGATCGGGAGGCCCGTTGATGAAATCGAGATTCAACTTGCTGGTGGCGATTGTCG
>WBZP01003030.1_pt1 | contig 18691 bp, 17 predicted proteins | sample 5204301 | NCBI WGS metagenome assembly WBZP01 (sample SAMN12412401, study PRJNA552823) | activated sludge metagenome | isolation source: activated sludge from nitrification reactor of wastewater treatment plant... | place: USA: Pennsylvania | collected 2017 | reverse complement strand
CGGCCTGGTCAATCGCGTCCGGGCTGGTGCCGATAATCGGCACACCGTTGGTTTCCAGCGGGCGGGCCAGCTTAAGCGGCGTCTGACCGCCGTACTGGACGATTACGCCCTGGGGCTGCTCCTTGCGGACGACTTCCAGCACGTCCTCCAAGGTCAGTGGCTCGAAGTACAGCCGGTCGGAAGTGTCGAAATCGGTGGACACCGTTTCCGGGTTGCAGTTGACCATGATGGTCTCGTAACCGTCCTCGCGCAGGGCGAGCGCGGCGTGGACGCAGCAGTAGTCGAATTCGATGCCCTGGCCGATGCGGTTCGGGCCACCGCCCAGGACCATGATCTTGGCACGATCGCTGGGTTCGGCCTCGCACTCTTCCTCGTAGGTCGAGTACAGATAGGCGGTGCCGGTGGCGAACTCAGCGGCGCAGGAATCCACCCGCTTGTAGACCGGATGCACGTCGAGTTCATCCCGCAGCCGGCGGATATCATCCTCGGTGGCGCCGGTCAGGGTCGCCAGCCGGCTATCGGAAAAGCCCTTGCGCTTGAGGAAATACAGCCGTTCCCGGTCGCGCAGCGCCGCCGGACCCTGGGTGCGCGCCTCGCCGGCGATTTGCGCCAGTTCCTCGATCTGCACCAGGAACCAGGGGTCGATTTTGGTCAGGTCGTACAGGGTTTCGACTGAATAACCCAGTCGAAACGCCTCGGCGACAAACCAGATCCGTTGCGGGCCGGGCACACCCAACTCGTGCTTGAGTACGGTGTGCGGGTCCGAGCGCCGCTGATCGAGAACTTCGTTGAAACCATCGACACCAGTTTCCAGCCCGCGCAAGGCTTTCTGCACCGACTCCTGGAAGGTGCGACCGATAGCCATCACTTCGCCGACCGATTTCATCTGGGTGGTCAGCCGGGGGTCGGCTTGGGGGAATTTCTCGAAGTTGAAGCGCGGCACCTTGGTCACGACATAGTCGATGCTCGGCTCGAACGAGGCCGGGGTGCGGCCGCCGGTGATTTCGTTGCGCAGTTCGTCCAAGGTGTAGCCGACCGCCAGCTTGGCCGCGACCTTGGCGATGGGGAAGCCGGTGGCCTTGGAGGCCAGCGCCGAGGAACGGGACACCCGCGGGTTCATCTCGATGATGAACATCCGCCCGTCGTCGGGGTTGATGGCGAACTGGACGTTGGATCCGCCGGTATCGACACCGATCTTGCGCAGCACCGCCAACGAGGCGTCGCGCATGATCTGGTATTCCTTGTCGGTCAGGGTTTGCGCCGGAGCGACGGTGATGGAATCGCCGGTGTGTACCCCCATTGGGTCGAGGTTCTCAATCGAGCAGACGATGATGCAGTTGTCGGCGCGATCCCGCACCACCTCCATCTCGAACTCCTTCCAACCCAGCACCGATTCTTCCAGCAATACTTCGCTGGTAGGGGAGAGATCGAGACCACGTTCGAGGATCTCCACCAGTTCCTCGCGGTTATAGGCGATGCCGCCGCCGCTGCCACCCAGGGTAAAGGACGGGCGAATGATGGTCGGAAACCCGATTTCATGATGTTGGGCCAGTGCTTCTTCCAAGCTGTGGGCAATCACCGAACGCGGCGTTTTCAGGCCGATTTCGCGCATCGCCTGGCGGAAGTGGTCGCGGTCCTCGGCCATGTCGATAGCCTCGGGCGAAGCGCCGATCATTTCCACCCCATACTGCTCCAGCACACCGTGGCGGACCAGATCGAGCGCGCAGTTCAGCGCGGTCTGGCCACCCATGGTTGGCAGCAGGGCATCGGGGCGTTCGCGGGCGATGATGTGGGCCACCGTCCGCCAGTGGACCGGCTCGATGTACACGGCATCGGCCATGTTGGGGTCGGTCATGATGGTGGCCGGGTTGGAATTCACCAGGACCACCCGGTAGCCCTCCTCCCGCAGCGCCTTGCAGGCTTGCGCGCCCGAATAGTCGAATTCGCAGGCCTGGCCGATCACGATGGGACCGGCGCCGATGATCAGAATGCTGTGCAAATCGATACGCTTGGGCATAGCTCTACCTGCGGTGAACAACCGCGTGCGAGTGGGGCGAAAAAACCGGACGTGGCGCTAGGAACGGATGGCGCATGCCGCCATGAGGGCGATGAACCGGTCGAACAGCGGCGCCACGTCGTGCGGGCCGGGGCTGGCTTCGGGATGGCCCTGGAAACTGAAGGCTGGCCGGTCGACGCGGGCGATGCCTTGCAGCGAGCCGTCGAACAGCGAGCGGTGAGTGGGACGCAGGGTGGCCGGCAGCGTGGCCTCGTTCACCGCAAAACCGTGATTCTGACTGCTGATCATCACCCGGCCGCTGTCGAGGTCCAGTACCGGATGGTTGCCGCCATGATGGCCAAATTTCATCTTGACGGTGCGCGCCCCGCTGGCCAGACCCAGCAACTGGTGGCCGAGACAAATGCCGAACAGCGGAACGTCGGCGTCCAGCAACTCGCGGATGGCGGCGATGGCATAGTCACAGGGTTCGGGATCGCCGGGGCCGTTGGACAGGAACACCCCGTCAGGCCGCAAGGCCATGACCTCGCGGGCGGGCGTTCGTGCTGGAACCACGGTGATCCGGCAGCCGCGGTCGGCCAGCATCCGCAGGATGTTGCGTTTGACCCCATAATCGTAGGCGACCACATGGTAGCCGGTGTCGCGCACCGTCGGAAAGTTGTTGCTGGCCAGTTGCCAGACGCCTTCGCTCCATGTGTAGGGCGCGGAGACACTGACCACCCGGGCCAAATCCATACCCTTCAGGCCCGGAAATGCGCGGGCCAACCGCAGCGCGAGTTCCACGTCGAGAGAGTCGCCGGCCATCAGGCAACCGTTTTGCGCGCCCTTTTCCCGCAGCAGCCGGGTCAGCCGGCGAGTATCAATGTCAGCGATGGCCACCACGCCACGCTCGCGCAGGTAATGATCCAGCGGTTGTTGGTTGCGCCAGTTGCTGGCGAGGCGCGGACAATCCCGCACCACCAAGCCGCTGGCGTGGATGTGGGTCGCTTCCTCGTCACCCTGGTTGGTTCCAACATTGCCGATATGCGGGTAAGTCAGGGTGATGATCTGTTGGCAATAGGACGGGTCGCTCAGGATTTCCTGATAGCCCGTGATCGAGGTATTGAAAACGACCTCGCCTTGGGCGTGACCATCAGCACCGATGGATTCGCCCCGGAACAGGCTGCCGTCTTCCAGGGCCAGAAGCGCGGGTTTCCTCAAGGAAGCCTCCAGAATGAACACGCGCAATAAAAGAGCGGCGCAAAGGCCGCTCCGGGAGTGCGGTGCATAAAAATGCCGAAATTGGCATGGAGTCTATCAAATCACGCCGCGCCGCTCTAGCTGCAATGCGCCGGCGGTGGAATTCAGCGCAGGTCTAGCACGTCCCGCATGTCGAACAGGCCGGGGCCACGCCCGGCCAGCCAGGCGGCGGCTCGTACCGCGCCCTTGGCGAAGGTCATCCGGCTGGAGGCGCGGTGGGTAATCTCAATGCGCTCGCCGATGTCGGCGAACAATACGGTGTGTTCGCCGACGATATCACCAGCCCGGACGGTGGCGAAACCGATGGCGGTGGAGTCACGCTCGCCGGTGACACCCTGCCGACCGTACACGGCGCATTGCTCCAGATTGCGGTCGAGCGCTCTGGCGATCACCTGCCCCATGGCCAAGGCGGTGCCAGAGGGGGCATCCACCTTGTGGCGGTGGTGGGCCTCGATGATTTCGATGTCCACGCCATCGCCCAGTACCCGCGCCGCCAGTTCCAGCAGCTTGAAGCAGAGATTGACCCCGACGCTCATGTTCGGCGCGAACACGATGGGAATCGTCTCGGCGGCATGGGCGATGGCGGTCTTCTGATCAGTGGACAGGCCGGTGGTGCCGATGACCATCGCTTTGCCGGCGGTTTGACAGAGGGCCAGATGCGCAAGGGTTGCTGCTGGACGGGTGAAATCAATGAGCACGTCGAAGCGCTCGATCAGCGGCGCCAGATCAGCGGTGATTGGTATGTTCAGCCACCCGATACCCGCGAGTTCGCCCGCGTCGGCGCCGATAAAGGGGCAGTCGGGATGTTCCGAGGCTACGGTACAGCGCATACCCTCGACCTGATGGCAGGCTTCGAGCAGATGGCGGCCCATGCGGCCGGCCGCGCCGGCGATCGCGACATGAATCATGGCGGGGATTCTCGCTGGGATGTTGGGATGAGTCCGGCCGGCGGCGCGGCGACTTTGGCGCGCTTTGGAAGACCACGGTCACAAAAAAGGGTTACGCCGTATAGCGCAACCCTGATGTCTTGGAGCGGGTGATGGGAATCGAACCCACGCCATCAGCTTGGGAAGCTGAGGTTCTACCATTGAACTACACCCGCCACGGGATTCCGCGCGCGCCGTCGTTTAAAGCGCGGCGAACTGGCTAAATTTAAATGTTAGCGATAAAGTAGGACGGTTGCAAGGTGGACGCCGCGAACCACGGCAACCCTCTCCAGGTGACAATCGGGATCACTCCGGAATCCGGCAGCTATCGGGATCCGCCATTTCCTTCAGCCAGCGCGGCGGTTTACCGCGACCCGTCCAGGTTTTTTCGGGATCGTTGGGATTGCGGTACTTCGGCTTGCCGGGTCTCCGTTTACGGCCGGAATAGTTAAGAACGTCTTCCGGCGCCATATCGACCCTTTTCGACATCTCGACCATCTGCTTGCGGATGGCCTCGATTTCGCCGCCCTTCTTTTGTTCGATTGCGTCTTGGGCTTTTTCGATGATTGCCTTGAGTTGCTCGATGGACGAGGCTTCGATGAGGTCGTCAATGTCATTCATGATTGTGTGTTTACCGTCGCTTTGTGAGTTATAGGGAATCCGTGATTTGGATCACGAGATTATTGTAAAACATTTTTTTATTTCCGCAATGATTTTGATAATCTGTTCGATTAGACAGGTATATTCTGAAAACCCATTTTTGGGTCTTCCAGGAATGAGATTGTCGCGGTAATCGTGAAGCGCCATGAATCCAACTAACACTATGCAACAGATCTCGGGAATCCAGTTCGGAGCGGATGATCCAAGCGCCGTCGGCCATTCGCCGAACCGAATTCGCAGCTTCGTTCGCCGCGAAGGCCGCATGACCCGCGCCCAGCACCGGGCGTTGACAGCATTGTGGCAACGCTTTGGGGTCGATGCCGGCGCCGCGCCATTGGATCCGATAGTTCTCTTTGGCCGCCGCGCGCCGCTGGTGCTGGAGATTGGTTTTGGCGACGGCGAATCGTTGGCGACCATGGCTAGCGCTGACAAGGCCGTGAACTATCTGGGCATGGAAGTCCATCGCCCGGGAATCGGACATTTGCTCCTGCGCGCGGAGGCGTTGGCGTTAATCAATCTTCGGGTTATGTGTGCCGATGCCGTGGAGGTATTGGAACGGCAGATGCCGGAGGGATGCCTGGATCGCGTACAGATTTTCTTTCCCGATCCTTGGCCCAAGGCGCGGCATCACAAACGTCGCCTGATTCAAACCCCCTTTGTTACGTTGTTGGTCCGCAAACTCAAGTCAGAGGGACAATTGCATATCGCCACGGATTGCGAGGACTATGCTCGTTCGATTCTGAACCTGCTGAACGCAACTCCCGAGTTGATGAACCAGGCGACCGGGAATGGCTTCGCGCCACGTCCCGCGTATCGGCCTTCAACCAAATTCGAGCAGCGCGGTTGGCGCCTGGGGCATCAAGTCTGGGATATCCTGTTCGCACGGTGTGACCACAGCGAACGAACAGTTCCACGTTCGCAAGGCGTCGCTGGTCGGGCGCTGGCTTGGCCGATGGATTTCTTGCGTGCCGTACCCTAGCCGGCCGGCGTATTTTCACCCAAAATAGATTATCGCGTTTTCGGCGCGAACCAAGCGACAAAGTTGCTACCGCCGCATACGTTGGGTGGCCCAGTCCGAACTCAAGATGGCGATGAGGTCAACAGAATGTTTTTACAGTTATTTCTTGATGCGTTCCGCAACGGACGACCCTACCCCAGGATGCTGGTTCTGGTTCTAGGGATCGTGGCCGGACCCGCGCTGGGACAGGACGGGGGGGGATTTTCCTCGCAGCCGAAGGTCGCGGCTCTCTCCGCGGTGCTGATGAACCCGACCACGGGCGAAGTCCTGTTCGCCAAGGAATCGCATTTGCGCCTGCCGCCCGCCAGCACCACCAAGGTACTTACCGCGCTGGTGGCGCTGGAACGCCTCGATCCGAATGTCCGGGTGCTGGTCAGCTCACAAGCGGCCAGTGCGCCTCCGAGCCGCATCGGGCTACGGGCCGGCGAATCCGCCTTGACGCAGGATCTGCTGTACGGGCTAATGCTGAAATCGGGCAACGACGCCGCCGAGACTCTGGCCGAAGCGGCGGGCGGTTCGGTTGCCGGGTTTGCCGAACTGATGAACGCCAAAGCCTGGCAGATCGGCGCGCGTGACAGCCATTTCATGAACCCGCATGGCCTGCCGAACGACGATCATTACACGACCGCCTACGATCTGGCGTTGATTTTCCGCCAAGCGATCAACCATCCGATGTTCGCGGACATCGTACGCACCCGCAACGCGGCCTTGCGGATCGAATCGGGCCAGGGCCTGTACGGCGACTGGCGAATGGTTCCAGTGGTTAACCATAACCGGTTGCTGGGTTCTTACGAAGGAACACTCGGTGGCAAGACCGGTTTTACGCTCAAGGCCCGGCGTTGCTTCGTCGGCGAGGTAAGTCGCGGTGGAGTCCGTTTGATCGTGGCCATTCTCAATAGCCCCAACAGCGGCGCCTTGTGGCATGACGCCCGCACCCTGCTTGATTATGGTTTTGCCCGTTATGGCTTGGCGTCACCGCCGCCTGCGCTGCCGGTTCTGGTTCAGCGCGAGCCGGATGAGGATGAGCGCGAGTTGATGGTTCGTCCGGCGCCGGTCGTGGCGCGCGTGGCGGTGGTTCGGCCAACGGCGCCGGATCAGCAACGGAAACCCCAGGTTGTCAGATCGACGATACCGGCCAAACCGATGATTGCCGCTCGTACCCGGAAGAGCGTCGAAATCCATGCGGCAGCCAAGCCAGCCAAGTCAGCCAAGCCGCTCATGCTGGCCGCCGTAGCTACGATCAAGCCCACGAGAGCGTCTGGCAGGGTTGCCAAACCATCCGTCCCGCCGCCTGGCAAGGCGACGGCGACTATCAAGCCGGCAACCGGCGCACCGGCCAAGCTGGAGAAGCGGGAGACCACCAAAGTCGCGGTCCGCACCGAATTGGCGGCGGCTAAGCTCCAGAAAGCTAAGCGGTGAAGCTGGGAATGGTTTGAAGCACGGCCAAGACCAAAGGCGATTCGGAGAATCGCCTTTTTTTGTTGGGTTGCTAACGACGCTTATTTACGCTCGTTCAACGCTGGAACATTACGACGCGCTTCACCCACATAGAGTTGGCGTGGCCGCCCGATCTTCTGCTCCTTGTCGGTAATCATTTCGATCCAGTGACTGATCCAACCAGCGGTACGGGCGATGGCAAACATCACCGTGAACATCTCAACCGGGATCTTCAGCGCGCTGTAGATGATGCCGGAGTAGAAGTCCACGTTCGGATACAACTTGCGCTCGACGAAGTAGTGATCGTTCAGGGCGATCTCTTCCAGGCGCATCGCCAGATCCAGGCGTGGGTCGGGTCCCATGGTCTCCAACACCTGGTGGCAGATGCCCTTGATGATCTTGGCGCGGGGATCGAAGCTCTTGTAAACCCGGTGGCCAAAACCCATCAATCGCACGCCGCTGTTCTTATCCTTGACCTTGGCGATAAAGCTGTCGATGTTCGACATATTGCCGATCCGGTCGAGCATCCGGATTACGGCTTCATTGGCGCCCCCGTGCGCCGGTCCCCACAGGCAGGCGATACCTGCCGCGATTGCGGCGTAGGGGTTGGTGCCCGAGGAACCGGCCAGCCGCACGGTGGAAGTGGAAGCGTTCTGCTCGTGGTCGGCATGCAGGGTAAACAGCACATCCAGCGCCCGCTCAGCCACTGGATTCACCTCATAGCGCTTGCCGGGGAGGCTAAACATCATGTTAAGCAGATTGCCAGTGTAGCTCAGGTCGTCGCGGGGATAGATGGCGGGGTCGCCGATACTGTGTTTGTAACAGGCGGCGGCGATGGTCGGCATTTTAGCGATCAGCCGGCGAGCGGTGACCATGCGGTCTTCGAAATCCTGAATATTGAGCCGATCATGGAAGAATGCCGATAGCGAACTCACCACGGCCATCATCATTGCCATCGGATGGGCATCGTGGTTGAAACCGTGCAAAAAGCGGCGAAGATTCTCACGAATCCGGTTATGCCGGGCGATGCTGGTCTCGAAAATCTGCTTCTTTTCGACGTTGGGCAGCTCTCCATAAAGCAGTAAATAACAAACTTCCAGGAAGTTGCATTGCTCGGCCAATTGCTCGATCGGATGGCCGCGGTACAGCAGTTCGCCCTTGTCGCCGTCCAGGTAGGTAATGGTGCTCTGGCAACTGGCGGTGGACATGAAACCGGGGTCGTAGGTGAAATAGCCGAACTCCTTGGCCAGTCTGCCAATATCCACCACCGGGGCACCGTAGGTCGGCTCCAGCACCGGCATTTGCACCGTTTTTCCGTTGACATCATCCTTAAGGGTGATCGTTGTCATTGTGTAGCCTCCAAAGTGGGTCGATTGGCGAACCGCTGTCCTGTTTTTTCGTCGCCGCAGCGGTATTCCGGCGTTTATCAGCGTCTTATGCGCCATTTTCAGGGCAGCGGGAATCATACCTTAAGATGCCGCGTTGCCGCAAAATCCTCGCGGGGCGTGAGCAACGGGTAAAAGAAAAGGCATCGTTTTGGGATGCCTTTGGGCGGTGGGGCCGGGAGGGTTCAGGATAGGCCGTACTTGCGGCGGAAGCGGTCCACACGGCCAGCGGTGTCCACGATCTTCTGTTTGCCGGTGTAGAAGGGGTGCGAGTGGCTGGACACTTCCACTTTTACCAAGGGATAGTTCTTGCCATCGGTCCACTGGATGGTTTCCCTGGTGGAAATCGTGGACCGGGTGAGGAACGAGAAGTCGGTGGAGATGTCCTGAAACACGACTTCGCGGTAGGCAGGATGGATGTCTTTCTTCATGAATGCCGAAACCTTCACAGTACGGTGGACCGATCCGCGCCTGAGTGGCGCGTGGGCATGAGTCCCTGGCGGGCTACTAAAACGCTAAATTATAGCGAGTTTTAGGGTTGAGCCGCAAGGCCGAGCCCGCCCCGGCAGCAATTCTCATTTTGAAATCGTGGTGGGATTTCTTGTCTATAAAAAGCGCTAGAAGAGGAATCTTGACCCATAAATTGAGCTGTTTTGGTTTGTTTGTGGGAATCGACTCACTCCATCAGGCCAAAATGAGAATTGCTGCTGATTGGCGTCAAGCCTTACCACCTATCAGTTCCTCATGACCGTGCAGACGTGATAGAAGGACGGCAAGGGTTGTTGCATTTGGAGCCGTCTCAGGAGCAACCGCAGACCGCGCTTGAACCAGGACAAGGCGCTGCGGGCGAGTTTTTTAAAGGTCCAATGGTCGGGGTTGGTCTGTTCCTGGGTTTTTTTCCAGCGGGGTCGGGTGATGGCGAGCATCCTCTTGTCCAGCCCGGACGCACCAATGCATGGCGAGAGCCATGATCAACAGGAGACGATCCAGGCGATCCGGGGCGCGCAGTTGGGTGGTTTCCAGGTCAAAACCGCGACTTTTGAAGTCCGAAAACAGCGGCTCGATGCCCCAGCGACTGCCGTAATCCCGCACGGCCGCTTTCGTTGGTAGGCAGTTGATGGCGATGATCCAGGGATCCTGATGCCCCGCCTCGTGCAGAATGCCCAGGTTCGTGGGCACTGCGCTGGCGAACAGGCGCACGTCGGGCAGGTAGCGTTCGGTGACCCCTGCCGCCAGTTCTCCGGTGGTGACGATGTCGCCGAACCCCGGGTCGACGCTGAGGTTGCCCTTCAAGCGCAACCGGTACTGCCAACCCTGCCGGTGCAACCACTCAAAAAGCGCGGCGGACGGATAGAAGCGATCCGCCAACAGCAGCACCGCCACCCCGTCCGGCAACCATCCCCGTACCCGCTCGAGCACCCCCTGCTGGCCGGCAAACCCGATGTTCGCCGGACCGCCCTCCACCGTCCACGCCAGCGGCAACGCCCGATTCCCCATCACCAGGCCGAGCATCAACACCGCGAACCGATCCCCCAGATCGGTTTGATCCAGACTCAGCACCACCTCTGCCCGTGCCGGCTCGCCTCGGCGAGCGCCTGGCGCGCCCACGGCTCCAGCAGCACCGGGCTGGCCAGCAAGGGATTTTTGAGCAACCGCCGCAACCATTGCTCGCACATGTCCTGCCGCTCGGTCTCCAGCGGCAGGACATTGGCCAACTCCGCCGTGTTCGGCGTGCGCGCCTCGATCATCGCGCCAACCGCCAAGGCCACCTTGTTCACCACCGTCTTGCGCAGTTTCGGCAACGCTGTGTTTAGCCCCCGTCCCACTTCCTCCGCCAACCGCCGCACCGTTCCCATCCTCGTCACCTCGTGCCTCAGTTCACCCAGCGCAGAAGCTTAGCTCAAACTGATGGGTGGTAAGGGCCAGCAATTCTCATTTTGGCCTGATGGAGTGAGTCGATTCCCACAAACAAACCAAAACAGCTCAATTTATGGGTCAAGATTCCTCTTCTAGCGCTTTTTATAGACAAGAAATCCCACCACGATTTCAAAATGAGAATTGCTGGGTAAGGGCGTCAAGCCTTGTCAAACCCGGCGCGAGGTCTTTATAATCACACTTCCGTTTGACGGGCGATTAGCTCAGTGGGAGAGCACTACCTTCACACGGTAGGGGTCGCTGGTTCGAGCCCAGCATCGCCCACCAAAACCCCCACAAAAAAGCCGTTCCCCGCGAACGGCTTTTTTGTTGCCCGGCACGCCGGTCATGTCCGGTTACGGAGCGACGGCTTCCCCGGCTTCCTTGTCGCGCTCGATCATGGCATACGCCGAGTGATTGTGAATGGACTCGAAATTCTCCGACTCCACCGCATAGGCCGCGACCCGCTCATCCCGGTTCAGCTTGGCGGCGATATCGCGCACCATGTCCTCAACGAACTTGGGATTCTCGTAGGCCCGTTCAGTCACGTACTTCTCGTCTGGCCGCTTGAGTAAACCATACAGCTCGCAGGAGGCTTCCTTTTCCACCAGATCGATGAGATCCTCGATCCAGATGAATCCCCGGGTGCGGATGTTAACGGTCACATGAGATCGTTGGTTGTGCGCGCCGTACCGGGAAATCTTCTTCGAGCAGGGACACAGGCTGGTGACTGGCACCACCACCTTGAGATTCATGGCGGACCGGCCGTTGCGGATTTCGCCGACGAACGTCACCTCGTAGTCCATTAGGCTCTCAACCCCGGACACTGGAGCCGCCTTGGTGACAAAATAGGTGAAAGTCATTTCGATATGACCCGCCTCGGCTTCCAGCCGGTCGGTCATCTCCGCCAGGATGTCCTTAAAGGAATCCACTGAAATCTCGCGCCCGGGCACGTTCAGAATTTCCACGAAGCGCGACATGTGCGTACCCTTGAAGTTGTGGGGCAGATTCACGTACATGTTGAACATGGCAATGGTGTGCTGTTCGCCGCCGCTGCGGTCGCGCACCTTGACCGGATGGCGGATCTCCTTGATCCCGACCTTGTTGATCGCCAGCCGGCGGATATCAGCGCTGTTCTGCACGTCGGGGATATGGATCACCGTAGGTATGGCCGCGGAACTCATCGTCAATGGCTTCATGCAACCCTCTCAGCGGCGCGCGCTCGTGCGCCTTCGTTCAAAACCGGTTCCCCACCCGCGGGGTTATCCCTCTTGGATAAGCCATGCGGTGGTTAATTCCCTAGCATAATACTCAGGCATCGCTCCGAGAGACCGTTGGGACCGCCATGCCCCACTCCACCAGTTGCCGAAACACGCCGTTCGCGTCCAAACCGCATTCGGCCAGCAGCTCCCCACGCTCGCCCTGTTCCACGAAGCGATCCGGCAGCCCGATATGACGCACCGGAAGCTGAATTCCCCGCGCCGCCAGGCATTCGTTCACCGCGCTGCCGGCGCCGCCGGCCACCACATTCTCTTCCAGCGTCACCAGCCAACGGTGCTCGGCGGCCATTTGCACCACCATCACTTCATCCAGCGGCTTGATGAAACGCATGTTCACTACCGTGGCATCCAGCCGTTCCGCCACCGCTTCGGCGATGGCGACCATGCCGCCGAACGCCAGCAGCGCCAGCTCCCGACCCCACCGGCGAATCTCGGCCCGGCCCACCGGCAGTGCCCGCAGCTCCCGTTCCAACACCACGCCGGACCCCTTGCCACGCGGATAGCGTACCGCTGCCGGTTGATCGAGCTGGAAACCGGTGTAGAGCATCCGCCGACACTCGTTTTCATCGGCTGGAGCCATCACCACCAGGTTGGGAATGCAGCGGAGATAACTCAAATCGAAGCTGCCGGCGTGGGTCGGCCCGTCCGGTCCCACCAGCCCGGCGCGGTCGATGGCGAACAGCACCGGCAGATTCTGCAAAGCGACATCGTGGATCAGTTGATCGTAGGCCCGTTGCAAAAAGGTGGAATAGATCGCCACCACCGGTTTGAGCCCCTCGCAGGCCATGCCGGCGGCGAGGGTGACCGCGTGCTGCTCGGCGATGGCGACATCGAAATAGCGGTCTGGGAACCGGTCGGAAAACTCGACCAGGCCGGAGCCTTCGCGCATTGCCGGGGTGATGCCGATCAGCCGTTCATCCCGCTCGGCCATGTCGCACAGCCACTCGCCGAATACCTGGGTGTAGGTCGGACCGCCGCCCGACTGGACCGGCTTCAGACCGTGCGCCGGGTCGAATACCCCGACCCCGTGGTAGCCCACCGGTTCATCCTCGGCCAGTTTGTAGCCCTTGCCCTTGCGGGTGACCACATGCAGCAGCCGCGGCCCTTCAAGCACCCGCAGGTTGCGCAGGGTTTGCACCAGGGTGGGTAAATCATGACCATCCACCGGCCCGAAGTAGTTGAAGCCCAGCTCCTCGAACAGCGTGCCACCCGGCGCGAACAGGCCCTTGACGTGTTCTTCGGCGCGGCGGGCTACTTCCAGCATCGACGGCACATGGCTGAGCACTCTCTTGCCGCTCTCGCGCACCGTGGAGAAAAACCGGCTCGACAACAATTTGGTCAGGTGCGCCGATAGCGCCCCCACGTTCGGCGAGATCGACATCTCATTGTCGTTGAGCACCACCAGCAAATCGTTTTTCAGATGGCCAGCGTGGTTGAGGGCCTCGAAGGCCATGCCGGCGGTCATCGCGCCGTCGCCGATCACCGCGACCACCTTGCGGTCGCTGCCTGCCCGCTCGGCGGCGATGGCCATGCCCAGAGCGGCGCTCAAGGAGGTGCTGGAGTGACCGACGCCGAAGGTGTCGTAGGGACTCTCGCGGCGCTTGGGAAAACCGGCGACGCCATCCTTGCGACGCAGGGTCTCCATGCGGGTCCGGCGGCCGGTCAGAATCTTGTGCGGATAACTTTGATGGCCCACATCCCAGACCAGCCGGTCCTTGGGCGTGTCGAACACGTAGTGCAAGGCGATGGTGAGTTCGACCGCGCCCAGATTGGCGGAGAAGTGGCCGCCGGTTTTGGCCACGGTCTGGATCAGAAACTCGCGCAGCTCGTGCGCCAGAACCGGCAACCGCGTTTCCGGCAGCGCGCGCAAATCCAGGGGGGTATCGATCTGTTCCAGCAACGGAAAGGCGGATCCGGTGGTCATTGTTCGTAGAAAGGTCCGTGCCAGTTCGCGGTTGTCGGGTAGTGGAAGGAGAAGAGGAAGAATGAGGTGAGGGGCGCGGTGTTCAGTATGTGCGTTCCACGATGTAGGAGGCGATCCAGCGCAACGGTTCCGCTTCGGACCCCAGCGGTTGCAGGCTGACCAGCGCTTCCTCGTGCAGCTCGCGGGCATGCTCGCGGGCGCCGTCCAGCCCCAACAGCGCAGGATAGGTGGGCTTGTTGAGCGCCCGGTCGGCGCCCTGGGGCTTACCGAGGGTAGCAGTATCGCCGATCACGTCGAGAATGTCGTCGCGGATCTGAAAAGCCAGACCGATGCATTTGGCGTAGCGGTCCAACCGCTCCAGCACCGCCGGTTCGACCGCCGGCTGGCTGAGCGCCCCCAGCAACACGCTGGCGCGGATCAGCGCGCCAGTTTTGTGGATGTGCATGTTTTCCAGTTCGGCCAGAGTTAGTTCCCGGCCGACCGCAGCCAGATCAATCGCTTGGCCCCCCACCATGCCGCGGGAACCGGCGGCCTGCGCCAGCACGCCCAGCATCCGCAGCCGGAGGGTCGGGTCCGCCACCATCGCGCTATCCTGGCCGAGCACTTGGAACGCCAGCGCCTGCAGGGCATCGCCGGCCAGAATCGCCAGCGCCTCGCCGAACGCCTTGTGGCAACTCGGCTGGCCGTGACGCAGGTCGTCGTCGTCCATGGCCGGCAGATCATCGTGAATCAGCGAATAGGCATGGATGAACTCCACCGCGCAGGCAGGGCCATCGAGCGCTTCGGGCGCCGCGCCGACCGCCGCGCCGCTCAGGTAGACCAGCACCGGACGGATGCGTTTGCCGCCCCCCAGCACCGCGTAACGCATGGCTTGGTGCAAAGCGCCGGGGTGAAGGTCGGCCGCCGGCAACCGTTGGCCGAGCGCCCATGCGGCGCGGGTTTGATAACTCCTGATCCATTCCACCGTCATCCGCGTCAATCCGCCAGCGCGGCAAATGGCGTGGTTTCCAACCGACCATTGCGTTCGATCAATTGCTCCACCTTTTGCTCGGCTTCCCGTAGCGTGTTCTGACAGCTTTGCACCAAGGCGATGCCGCGCTCGAACCGTTGCAGCGAATCCTCGAGGGTCAGCTCGCCCTGTTCGAGCTGCCCGACCAGGCTTTCCAGTTCCGCTAGCGCCGTTTCGAAAGAAAGGGGGGGATTTTTCTTGGCCGTCATGCCTGTCCATCCGTTTTAGCAGACGCTTACGTTACCTTGCAGGCGGCAAACGGTCAATTTCATGCGCTGGAGCCAGGGATGGAAAAACGCGAAACGGCCATCCCTGGCCGTTGTTCCATCTCTACTGATTGACCGACCGCCGTCGTCGAACGCCCGCCGCGGCCAGATCGAAGAACAGTGGTCAAGCCGCCGGCTCGGCGATCCTGGCGACAGCGGCCGGCTCGGGCGACTTGATAGCGCGGACCTTCTTCGCCTTGGCTTCCGCTGCCGCCGCTTCAGTCAGTTCCTGAATGTTCCGGCTCAGTAAATCCACCTGCTCGAACAACTGCTGGATATCGTCCCGGCTCGGCACGCCCAAGCGGCGCAGGGCGCGCGCCACCCGCGCCTGAAAGACTTCCTCCAGCTTGTTCCACGCCCCGGTCGCTCTTTCCCGGATTTCCTCGACCTTGCCCTTCATAGTCTCGACCCCGCTTTTCATCGGTTCGATCTTCTCATCAACGGTCTTCTTCATCCGTGCGTCCACGGCCTGCCCTTCCTGGACCAGGGTTTCAAAGAACTTGCCACCCTCGTCCTGAGTTTTGGCGAAAGCACCGAGTCCGGCGAGCCAGATTTGGCGCGCGAAGTCCCGCACATTGTGGGTAAGTGGGTTTTCAAGCAAATTGGCTTTCATGTCTGGAGCCCTTAACTATGCGATTGCGCAAGACTTGGCTTGCATTGTCTGCTATTCCTGGATTCGATCCTTCCGGGAGCTTTGGCGGGCGGTCATTCCGGAAGACCGCCTTGATTCAGGAAATTAGCAAATAAAATTAGAGTACGCATACTAAGGATTCCAGACCGACATCCGACGCGCGGTTGTTTTCGGACGAATTGACTTGAAAGCCATGAAGGTCCAGCCTCCGGGTTGCCCGGGGACAAATCGATACAACAGGCTGCAAACCGCGCTTGCGAAGCGGAAGAGAACTTCAAGCGTCCCCGTGGGTGAAACGAATGATGCGACGGCGATCCTGCTTGGTGGGTCGACCAGCCGGTTGAGGAAACAGGGAGCGTTCCAGACGCCGTTGTTCGCGCAAGGCTTCGCGCCGCTGGCGACTTTCGGCGGTCTCTTCGTACAGCAGAACCGCCACGCTGGCGGGACCACGCCGACCACTCAGCGCCTTGACCGCGACGAGGCGCTCATCCGGGCCGCGCTGGATCCGCAGCACTTCACCTAGGCGAACGGTATGGGACGGTTTACAGCGCTGGCCACCCGCATGGACCTTGCCGCCAGCGACCGCTTCAGCCGCCAGACCGCGCGTTTTGAAGAAGCGCGCGGCCCACAACCATTTATCGAGGCGGACCCGATCCACCACGCCGGCGACGGCCGCTGGCCGGTCGTCTCTGTGGGTGACCACCATTTCCTTCAGCTCCGGCTTGAGCCCGGCCGATTCTCCGGGCCGCGACCCGAGCGCGGTTCCTCATCTGGCAAGGTGATATTCAGTTCCAGGACTTCATAGCCGCCTTCGCGATCCAGATGCACCTTGATCTGGCTCTGGTCCACCGGGACGTATTTACGCACCACTTCCAGCAGTTCTTTCTTGAGCGCCGGCAGATAGTCGGGACTGCCGCGACGGCTGCCCCGCTCGTGCGCGACGATGATCTGCAACCGCTCTTTGGCCAGAGCGGCTGTTTTATGCGGCGATGCGCGGAAGAAGTTCTCGAACAGACCCATGGTTCACCCCCCGCCAAACAGACGTTGTAAAAATCCCTTCTTCTGGGTAGTGATAAACCGATGCGGCAGATTCTTGCCCAGGAAACGATCCACCAGATCGCCATAGGCGACGCCCGCGTCGCTACCCTCCTCCAAAATTACGGGGACACCGGCATTCGAAGATTGCAAGACGGTTTGTGATTCCGGAATTACTCCCAACAGCGGAATGCCCAGAATCTCCAGCACATCCTCCACGCTGAGCATGTCGCCCCGATCAGCGCGCTCCGGCGCGTAGCGCGTCAACACCAGATGCTCCTTGACCGGCGCGTCGCCCTGCTCGGCGCGGCGCGAGCGGCTGGCCAGAATGCCGAGGATCCGGTCGGAATCGCGCACCGAGGATACCTCCGGATTGGTCACCACCAGGGCTTCGTCGGCGAAATACAGCGCCATCAGCGCGCCCCGCTCGATACCGGCCGGCGAGTCGCAGACGATGTATTCGAAACTCTGCCGGAGTTCGTCCAGAACCCGTTCCACTCCTTCCTTGGTCAACGCGTCTTTGTCGCGGGTCTGCGACGCCGGCAGAATGTGGAGATTCTCCACGCGCTTGTCACGAATCAGCGCCTGGTTAAGATTGGCCTCGCCGTTAATAATGTTGACGAAGTCGTATACCACCCGACGCTCGCAGCCCATGATTAGATCCAGGTTGCGCAAGCCCACATCGAAATCAATCACCACGGTCCGGGAACCACGTTGAGCCAGACCAGTGGCAAAACTGGCGCTGGTGGTGGTTTTGCCCACGCCTCCCTTGCCGGAAGTCACAACGATGACGGTAGCCAAGTTGTCATCTCACACGATAAGTTACAGTTAAAATTGATAAAATTCAGCATATTAATCTGAATCCCAACCGATGGTCAGCGGATCAGGTGATCGATGACCAGCCGGTCATCGACCAGATGAATCTGCATGGCCTTGCCCCGTTCGGCGGGATCGAGCTGTTCGCTGATGCGATAGCGACCCGCGATCGAGATCAGTTCCGCCTCCAGGCTCTGACAGAAAATCCAGGTCTCGACATCGCCCTTGACCCCCGCCAAGGCACGCCCACGCAGCGCGCCGTAGATGTGAATATTGCCATCGGCGATGACCTCGGCGCCGGCGCTAACCGGACCCAGCACGACCAGATCGCTGTCCGCCGCATAGATTTGCTGGCCGGATCGAACCGGATGGTTAATGAGCCGGCTACGAGCCGGCGCCGGATCGGCCCGCTCGGGTTTCCTGGCCACGCCGGCGGAGCGGCTCTCGGGCAGCACCGGCAAACTGGCCTGGCGGGCAATGGCTTGCAATTCCGCACTGCCGTTGCGGATGCCCACCGGCGCCATGCCATGCCCGCGTAGCAACTCGTACAGCCCGTTGAAATCCACGCCATCCATGCCGTTTGGAGGCTCCACCAACCCCTCCAGATCGATGACCACCGGGGTATTGTTGAAAAAGTTGGGTGCCTGCTTGACCTTTTCCGCCAGATGCCGCTCGATGGCGACCCGATCCAGTTGGAACAGATGCAGGACGGTCAGGGTGAACAGGCTACCCTTGAGCTCGAAGGGCGGGGCGTTTTCGCTGGCGAAGTGGGGGGATCGCAGGAGCATGGCGGTACGGGAGTTCTCTAGCTGATCGATTGATTTTCCGCGTATTCTACACACCAACCGTCACGGGGGAACCCACTCGCGGTTTGAACGGTTTGAACGGTTTGAACGGCCAGGATCGGATTCCCTCAGTGATCATGCCCGTGCGCGTGGACATGCCCATGGGCCAGTTCCTGCGCCGTCGCGTCCCGCACCTCCAGCACATCCACCTCGAAATGCAGGTTCTTGCCCGCCATCGGATGGTTGGCGTCCAGCACCACGACCTGGTCGTTCACGCCAACCACGGTGAAATTCAGAATACCCTGCGCGCCCTCGCCCTGAACCTGCATCCCCACCTGAATGTCCTCGCTGG